>JABAOF010004504.1_pt7 | contig 33479 bp, 30 predicted proteins | sample 7062171 | NCBI WGS metagenome assembly JABAOF01 (sample SAMN14538628, study PRJNA623070) | marine sediment metagenome | biome: marine biome [ENVO:00000428]; feature: marine pelagic biome [ENVO:01000023]; material: deep marine sediment [ENVO:00002113] | place: India: Gulf of Khambhat ...
CCTCGCCGAAAGTCGCGAACACCTCAGCACCATCAACCAGCTGCTGCTGGAGTGGGAGCGGGACCCGCAGGCGAGTGAGCCCGTTGCCGGGATCTTCCGGGCCATGCACACCATCAAGGGCATGGCCGCGACCATGGGGTACGGCCAGGTCGCCGACCTGGCCCACCGCACCGAGAACCTGCTCGACCTCCTGCGGCGCGGCGAGCGCGCCGCGTCCGAGGAGACCCTCGAGCTCCTCTTCAAGAGCGCCGACTCCCTCGACCAGGCCATAGAGGCGTCCGTAGCCGGGCGCGAGTCCGAGTTGGACCTCGCCGCCATCGTGAAGGCCATCGACGGCGCGGCGGCGGCGTTCGAGAAGGTCGTAGGCCGCCCGAAGCGGGCCCGACCTTCGGCCCCGGCAGTGGCTGCGCCGGCAGGGGCCGGCCAACTGGTCCACGTGGCTCTGGCTCCCGAGTCACCCCTCAAGGGTGCCCGGGCCATGATCATCTTGCAGCGCATGGAGACGCTCGGCCGGGTGCACGCCGTGGAGCCCCCCAGTGCGGCGCTCGAGGCAGACGACTTCGACGGGCGCTTCGCGTTCCGGCTGGAGGCCGAGGCGGCCCCCGACCTGGTCGAGCAGGAGGTTCGCAGCGCGGGCGATGTGGAGCGGGTGGAGTTCGCCTCCGCGGACGCCGAGCAGCCGGGGCTCGAGGCGGTGGGGCGCCGCACACGGCACATCCGGGTGGACCTGCGCCGGCTGGACGCGCTCATGAACCTGATCGGCGAGCTCCTGACGACCCGCGCGGCGCTGGCCGAGCTCAGCGTGCAGCGGGCCGACCCGGACCTGGAGGAGGTCAACGCGAAGCTCTCCCAGCTCGCAGGCGATCTCCAGAGCGAGATCATCCAGGCCCGCATGACCCCGGTGTGGCAGGTGTTCGACCGGTTCCCGCGCCTGGTGCGAGACCTCTCCCGCAGGCTCGGCAAGCAGATCGCGTTTCGGGTGGAGGGCAAGGAGATCGAGCTGGACCGAGCCATACTGGACGAGATCGGCGATCCCCTGGTGCACCTGCTGCGCAACGCGGTGGACCACGGGATCGAGAGCCCCAAGGAGCGCAAGGCCGCGGGGAAGCCGCCCGAGGGTGTCATCGAGCTGAGCGCACTGCGGGAGCGTGCGGCGGTGGCGATCCGGGTGCGGGACGACGGGCGAGGCATCGACCGCGAGAAGATCCTGGCGCGCGCGAGGGAGCTGGGGCTGGTGGAGCCCGAGGTGGACACCCTGAGCGACGAGATGCTGCTCCGTGTGTTGTCGCGGTCCGGCATGAGCACCGCGGAGGAAGTGTCGGACGTGTCCGGGCGCGGTGTGGGAGTCGATGCGGTAGTGCACGCTACACGCGCGCTCGGCGGAGGCGTCGAGGTGCAGACCGCGGCCGGCGAGGGCACCACGTTCACGCTGCGTCTCCCCACCACGTTGGCAATCGTCCGGGCCCTCATCGCACGCGTGGGTGAGGAGCGTTACGCGCTCCCCATCACGCACGTGGCGGAGACCTTGGACCTCGGTACGGTGGACGTCACGCGCGTCGACGAGAGCGACGCCATGACCTTGCGAGAGGGCGTGGTGCCGCTGGTGTACCTGCGGCGCATGCTGGACATCGTGGGCGACGGGCCGGCCCGGAGCCCCGTGATCGTGCTGCAGATTGGAGAGCGGCGCTCCGGGCTCGTCGTAGATCAACTCCTCGGCCAGCAGGAGATCGTCGTCAAGACCTTCACCCCGCCGCGGGGCATGCTGCCCATCTTCAGCGGCGCAACCGTTCTCGGAGAGGGGCGCCCGGTCCTCATTCTGGATGCGGGTGGTTTCGTCTAGGAGCGAGCATGGTAGACCTGCGAGACCTCAAGGAACTGCAGCTGGATGCTCTCAAAGAGGTTGCCAACATCGGCGCGGGGCACGCGGCGACGGCGCTCTCCCAGCTCACCGACCGCCGCATCATGATCAGCGTGCCGCAGATCCACGTGGAGCGCCTCGAACAGGTGCCTGGCCTCCTTGGCGACTCCGATGAGGTGGTCGCTGCGGTACTGATGCACATGCTGGGCGACCTGACGGGGCGCATGCTCCTCGTGGTGCCCGCGTCGAATGCCAAGCTCCTGTGCGACCTCTTGCTGCGCCGTGATCCGGGGACCACCGCGGAGTTCGGTGACCTCGAGCAGTCGAGCCTCAAGGAGGCGGGCAACATTCTAGGCGGGGCGTACATGAACGCCCTCTCGGACTTCATGGGAATGATGCTGCTGCCCTCCGTGCCCAGCCTCGCCGTGGACCTCTCGGGAGCGGTGCTGAGCACAACGCACCTGAGCTTCGGGCGTGAAAAGGACGTGGTATTCTGCGTCGAGACCAACTTCCACTTCGAGGAAGCGGACACAACCTTGCGGGGCCACTTCCTGCTGCTGCCGGACCTCGCCTCGCTGACGTCCATCTTCGACGCCGTCCGCATCACCTGAACTGATGCCGCCTGGGGCTCTTCCGGAGAAGGACCGCGACGTCCTCCGGTCGTTCGCCCGCCGGATCGACCCCTCCGACGCAGGCGCCCACAACAACCTGGGCGTCCTGTACCACCGCAAAGGCCTGGTCGAAGACGCGATCGCCGAGTTCCAGCGGGCGCTGGAGCTCGACCCCAAGATGCACACTGCGCGGCGCAACCTGGAGATCGCGTACACCGAGTCGGGGTTCTACGATCGGCGGATCGCGGAGCTGCGGGAGCGGCTGCGTAGCGACCCCGACGACTACAGCGCGAGCTGGGAGCTGGCCCGGGCCCACGCCTCGCTGGGGCAGTATGACGCCGCGGCGCAGGAGTTCCAGGCGCTGATCCAGCGGGATCCCAACAACGTGGCTGCCATGATCCAGCTCGGGTTGGCCGAGAAGAGCCGCGGCAGGCTCGAGTCGGCGGACGAGTGGCTGGAGCGGGCCTGCGCGCTGGATGCCGAGAGCAGCGTCATTCACCAATACCTCGGAGAGGTGCGGTACAACCGGGGGCGCAACACGGAGGCCCTCGAGGCGCTCGAGATGGCCACGCAGCTCAACCCCGAGAACGCCGACGCTCACTACCAGATGGCCTTCATCCTCGGTGATCTCGGTCGCCACGAGGAGGCGCGGGCCGCGACCAAGCGGGCCATCGAGCTGAACCCTACCCTCGGCCGTGCGCAGGCCAACCTGACCCTGGAGTCTATCGCCGAGCAGCGAGACCGTCCCTCGGCGCCCTACGTCGTGCAGCCGGACGTCGACGAAACGCGGGCGCACTACACCCTGGGACGGGCCTTTCGCCAGCAGGGGTACTACAACGAGGCGCTGAAGGAGTACCGGCTCGCGCTGGAGCGGGGAGAGGATCGCGAGCTCGTGCTCGAGGCCATAGCCGAGGTGCACCTGCTCAGGGGCGACCACGCGGCGGCGTTGGAGCTGTACGACAAGCTGGTGGCCGAGACTGCGGACTCCGCGAAGCTGTGGAACGAGCGAGGCGTGGTGTTGCACCAGCTCGGCCGCTTCGAGGATGCTCTGGGATCGTACCAGCGGGCGGTGCACCACGCGCCGGACTACCCGCTGGCGCGCAACAACCTGGCCATCACGCTCGCGCAGGTGGGGCGGACCGAGGAGGCGGTGGAGATGTTGGGGGAGGCGCTGCAGCACGCCGCGGACCTGGCGATCCCCAGGCTCAACCTGGGTCTCCTCCTCTACAACCTGAAGCGCTACCAGCTTGCGCTGCAGGCCTTTCGCCGGGTGCTCGAGAAGGACCCCGCCTCGGCGGCCGCGTGGAACGGGCTGGGGCTGGTGCTCACCGAGACCGATCGGGCCGAGGATGCCCGCAACGCGTTCTCCCGCGCCGTGGAGGCCGACCAGCAGTCAGCGGAGGCGCACTACAACCTGAGCTTCGCGCTGTCGCGCCTCGGCGACTTCGACGGCGCCCTGCGGGCCGTGACGCGGGCGCAGACCCTCGATCCCTATTACGTCCCCCAGAAGTTCCGGCTCGCGATTGACCTGCAGTACGAGGATGTGGGCATCTCGGTGGTGCCGGAGATCTCGGCCGACGTGGCGGCGGAGCTCGCGAGCCAGAGCCTCGCGCTCGAGCCTGGCACCCTCGACAGCCTGTTCGCCGAGTTGGAGCGCCCGGCGCCCAAGCGCGCCGCGGCGAAGCGAGGTGAGCCGTTTGCGCTCGCGCGGGACTACCTCAACAAGGGACTCTTCGAGCTCGCCACCGCCGAGGTGAACCGGGCAGTGAGCCGCGGGGCGGGGCAGGTGGAAGCGCAGGTGTTGCTGGGAGAGATCTTTGCGAAGCGCGGCTTACACGGCGAGGCACTCGAGCGCTACCGCGCGGCGCGCCACCTCGCACCCGACCGCGCCGACGTGCGGCTGGCCGAGTTGCGGGAGCTGCTGGCCCTGGGTCGCGGCGCGGAAGCGGTCGACGATGCAGCGGCCCTCGCGGCTGCTGACCCCGACGACGTGGACGTGCTGGTGACCCTCGCCGAGGCGCGCCTGGCCGCTGCCGAACCGGCGGGCGCGATGGAGGCGCTGCAGGCGGCGCGAAGGCGTGCTCCCCAGCGGGCCGATCTCCTCAAGCTTGAGGGGGCCATCGCGGCGGGGATGCGCAATTGGACGACGGCCCGTGCCGCCTATGAGGGCGCGCTGGAGCTCGACCCGCGGCTGGTGCAGGTGCGCCTCGAACTCGGCAAGGTGCACGAGGCGCGGGAGGACTGGGCGGCGGCGGAGGCGTCGTACCGAGCGGCACTGGACCAGCTCCCGACGTTCTTCGAGGCCGCCGTGGCGCTGGCGGAGCTGCACCGCAAGACCGGGGCGCCGCGCAAGGCGATTCACCTCCTCGCGGACGTGCTCACGGCCGACCCCGCCGCCCTCGATGCCCTGCTCGTGCTCGGTAAGGCCTTACTCGACGACGGCCGGGCGCAGCAAGCGCTGGAATCCTTCGAGCGCATCCTGATGCACGATCACCACCACGTGCCGGCCCTGTTCTTCTCGGGCGTGACGTTCGCCCGGCAACGGCGCTACCAGCAGGCGATAGAGCGGTGGGACCGTGTGATCGGGCTCGATCCATCCGGTCCCTACGCGCAGCGTGCGCGCAAGCACGCCCGCACGGCGATCGATCTGCGGCACATCTTCCAGTCCGAGGTCGCGTAGACCATGGCGATCGAGGGACCGCTCAAGGAACTCGGGATCCACGACGTCTTCCAGCTGCTGGATCTCAGCCGCAAGACCGGCGTGCTCACGGTCACGTCGAAGCTGCGGCACAACCAGGGGACGGTCTACTTCGATGACGGCGCCGTGGTCTACGCCGAGATCCAGAGCAATCCCCACCCGCTGGGAGGCATGTTGGTGCGGGCCGGGAAGATCACAGAGGCCGATCTGCACCGAGCGCGCGACATGCAGGAGGGGGGCGACGAGCGGCGCCTGGGCGAGGTCCTGGTTGACATCGGGGCGGTGTCGCAGCGAGAGCTGGAGCGCCAGGTCCGCTTCCAGGTCGAGGAAGTGATCTTCGAGGTGATGAACTGGCGCGAGGGCTACTTCTCCTTCGTGGAGGGCCCCCTGCAAGAGGTCCCCGCCGACGCCACGGTGCGGATCACCACCGAGTCGGTGCTCATGGAGGGCGCCCGCCGCATCGATGAGTGGTCCCGCATCGAGTCGAAAATCCCGCACGTGGGGGTGGTGCCCGCGCTCGCGCCAGCGGAGAGCGGCGAGGCGGGCGGGCTCGATCTGTTGCCTTTCGAGTGGGAGGTGCTGGCCGCCATCGACGGCGAGCGAGACCTGCGCACCATCGCCAGTGCGGTGGCCCGCTCCGAGTTCGAGGTGGCGAAGACGATCTTCGGGCTGGAGAGCGCCGGACTCCTCACCATCGCCGATCGGGGCGCGGCGCGCGCGCCTGCCGAAGTCCCGGAGGATCTCAGGGGGCTGGTGGAGCGGGCCGAGGGGGCACTCGAATCTGGCGACCTGGCCGCGGCCCGGGAACTCACCGAGACGATTCGGGACCGCTTCCCGCACGAGGCCGCGGTCGACGTCATCGCGGGACGGGTACGCCTCGCGAGCGGCGAGGCGAGTGAGGCCGAGGAGCACCTGCGCCGCGCCCTGCGGGTGGATCCGCTCTTCGGGGCGGCGCACCGCCTGCTGGGCGACGCCCTGGCGCTGCAGGGGCGCTTCCGGGAGGCGGTGGAGTGGTGGCAACGCTGGCTCAAGATCGGTGAGCAGGGGGAGGGAACCGAAGAGGAGCTGCGGCGCGTGCGCGAGGCCGTCGTGGCGGCGCAGACTCTCGAGACGTTCCTGATGGGGTCCCGTGGCTAGTGACATCAAGGCCATGACCGCGGAGCTCGCGCGCGACCCGTCGAGCCTCGTGTTCCTGGAGCTGGGGGAAGCCCTGCGGCGCGTGGGTCAGCTCGAGGCGGCGACCCGTGTCGTGGTCAACGGGCTGGAGCAGCACCCCGAGCTGGTGGAGGGCCGGGACCTCTACGCGCGGGTGCTGGTGGATGCCGGGGAGTACGGGCGCGCCGCGCAGGTGTGGAGCACCGTGCTGGAGCTGGACCCGCGTCACCTCGGCGCGCAGAAGGGATTGGGGTTCCTGAGCTTCCGCGCCGGCGATCTGGACAGCGCGCTGGAGCACTTGGAGCTCGCCCTGGCCACCGACCCCTCCGATGAGAGCGTGATTCGGGCGCTGCGCACGGTGCGCGACGCCGCCGAGGAGCTGCAGGCGGAGGCCGTGGCGGGAGGGCCGGGAGAGGAGCCGGTGTCGGCGGGGCTCGAAGGCATGGAGCAGGGCCTGCTCCTGGTGGACGACCGGGGACGGGTGCTGGGCGGCCGGTTGCAAGACCGTCAAGGCAACGACGTTTCGGAAGCAGTGGCGGCCTACCTGGCCGGTGCCGCCCAGGAGGCGGATCGCACGGCACGCATGCTCGACCTGGGCCAGTGGCGCTGGATCGTGGCCGAGGGGCCGGAGGGGAACGTCTACGTCACTGCGCCCACGTCGGAGACCTTGTTGCTCATACTGCGCGATCACAGCGTGCCGTCGGGCCGGCTCGCGATGCTGGCCGAGCGGGCGGGGACGGTGGCCCGGGCGTGGCTCGAGGAGCAGCAGCTGTGACGACGCGGTTTCGGCGCGCGCTCGACAACATCACCCGTGTGCGTGGTGTGCGGGGGGCGATGCTGGTGGCTGGCGACGACGGGCTGATCGTGGCGGAGTCGTTGATGGAGGGCATACGGGGGAACGCGGTGGCCGCGCTGGCGGCGAGCCTGCACAAGCGGTTCCGCCAGTCGATGGACGCGGGAGCGGCGGGCGCGCCGCACTTTCTGCACCTCCAGGGCGACGGCGGCACCCTGATCGTGGTGCCGGCGCCCGATGGGGTGATAGTGGTGGCCGTGGGCGATCCGAACATGAACGTGGGGCTCGTGCGGCTGGAGATGTTGCGCGCGGCGGAAGGGATCGCGTGAGACAGACGCGCGCGGTCGAGGCCTGGACGCTCGAGCCCCTGGAGCGCTTCGTGGTGGAGGCCGGCGCGCGCCTCACGCTGCTCATGACGCCGGCCGGTCAGGTGTTGGCGCAGCACGGCTTCACCCGCGCGGTGGACGTGATGTCAGCGGCGGCCCTCGGGGCCGCGATCGTGGCGTCGAGCGGCGAGATCGCCGGCATGCTCAACCAACGGGAGTTCACGACCCTCAATCACCAGGGAGTCGAGCACGGCATCTTCCTTGGCGCGTTCGACACCCCGCGCGGCCGGCTGCTCACCCTGGTAGTTTATGGTCCGGACTCCTCTGTCGGACTGGTGCAGTTATTCTTCGAGGAGTTCGTGGCTGAGCTGGCGGCCGCGGCCCCTGCGGAGGAGCGGCCGGCGCCGGTGCTGGCTGCCGATTTCGAGCGGGAGTTGAGCGAGAGTCTGGCGACCCTTTTTGGACAGTGACGACGTGTCCCTAGTCAACTTCACGACCCGCGAGATCACCTGCAAGATCGTCTACTACGGACCCGGACGGTCCGGCAAGACCACCAACCTGCAGTACGTCTACGGGCGCGTGCCTGACGACCGCCGCGGACGCATGGTGTCGCTCGCCACCCAGACCGATCGCACCCTGTTCTTCGATTTCCTGCCGCTCGAGCTCGGGAGCATCTCCGGCTTCACCACGCGATTCCAGCTCTACACGGTGCCGGGGCAGGTGTATTACAACGCCACACGCAAGCTGGTGCTACAGGGCGCCGACGGCGTGGTGTTCGTGGCCGACAGTCAGGCGCGCCAACTCGAGGAGAACGTGGAGAGCCTGCAGAACCTGCAGGAAAACCTCCTCGTGCAGGGCGCCGACGTGCGCGCCATGCCGCTCGTGTTCCAGTACAACAAGCAGGATCTGCCCGATGATCTCGTGCTCTCGCCCCAGGAGCTGGACGACGCGTTGAACTTCTGGGGCGTTCCCAGCTTCTCCGCAGCGGCCCTCTCAGGCACCGGCGTCTTCGAGACGCTGAAAGCCGCCTCAGAGCTGGTGCTGCGCAAGCTGAGTCAGGAGGAACCGGTGTGACCGAGGAGCTGAATCCCAAGTTCAGCTTCGAGACCTACGTTGTCGGCGCTGCGAACCGCCTGGCGGTGACGGCCGCCCGCACGGTAGCGGAGTCACCCGGGACCACGTACAACCCGCTGTTCGTGTACAGCCCGACAGGGCTGGGCAAGACGCATCTCCTGATGGCGATCGGGCAACACGCCAAGGAACTCGCTCCCCAGATGCGTGTGGAGTACCTCACCATCGACGACTTCGTGGAAGCGCATCACGCCGCCGTGGCCGCCGGGCAGAGTGAGGCGCTGCGCAGCCGCTACTCGCAGGTGGACGTACTGCTGGTGGACGACGTTCAGTTCCTGACTCACCGCCGCGAGATGCAGGCGGAGCTGATGCGGATCACGCAGGAGCTCCAGTCCGCGGGGAAGCAGCTCGTGCTCACGAGCGACTGCTCCCCCTCCGAAATCGAGGACCTGGACGAGCGACTGCTGTCGCGTTTCGATGCCGGGCTTCTGGTGGACATCGGGCCCCCGGATTACGAGACGCGGCTGGCGATCCTGCAACGGCGGGCGGAGGAGCGGGGCGCGGGATTCGGTGGTGGCGTACTTGAAGCGGTGGCGGAGTTCGAGGTTCCCAACGTGCGGGAGCTCCTCGGGCTGCTGAACAAGCTCGTGGCGTATCAGGCCGTGAGCGAGTCGGCCATCACGCCCGAGGCGGCGCGGGAGCTGCTGGCTGGGGAGGTGCGCACCGAAGCACCCANNGCTCCGGCGATCGCCCTGCCTGGCGAGCCGGTCATGGAGCAGCGAGACGAGTTCGCCGATTTCCTGTCCGACGTGGCCCACACCGTGGAGGAGCAGGTCGAGGTGTGGCGGTCTAAGCTGGGCGAAGCGATCATGCGCTGGGAGGCGGAGGGCTATCGTACGACGCGGCTGGAGAAGCTGTTGGAGCAGGACGTCCCTGTGGCGGTGGAACGCGTCCTGAAGCAGTACGAGCGGGACATCGAGCGCCTGCGCTCCACGCAGGCGACGATGGGCAAGCTCGACCCAGAGCGGGCGGAGGACCCTGTGTTCTCCGATCCGGACCGGGTGGACGAAGCCGACCAGCTCGTGCAGACGGCGCTCCACGAGCTGGGCCCGCCGCCCGGACCGTCGGCCGCGTGGGCATTCGCGTCGTTCGTCTGCGGCGAGTCGAACAAGGTCGCCAACAACGCGGCGCGGGCGGCGGCGGAGCGGCCCGGTGCGCGCTACAACCCGCTCGTGCTGGTGGGGGCGACGGGCGTCGGCAAGACGCACCTGTTGCACGCCATTGGCCAGGAGCTCGCCGCGAGGCCCGACGCCGTGGTGGCATGTCTCTCGGCGCAGCAGTTCCTGGATGAGCTGGTGGAGGCGATCGACCGCGACCGGGTCGACATGTGGCGGACGCGCTACCGGCGCGCCACGGCGTTCCTGCTGGACGATGCGCACCTCCTGGCCGGCAAGGACCGCAGCCAGGAGGAGCTCTTCCATCTCTTCAACGAGCTGTTCGACTCGCAACGCCAGCTGGTGTTCACCATGACCAGCATGCCCCACGAGGTCGAAGGCTTCGATGATCGCCTGGTGTCCCGGTTGGAGGGTGGGTTGGTGGTGGATATGGCGAGTCCCGACCGGGAACTCAGACGGGCAATCGTGGTGCGGAAGCTAGAGGAGGAGTTCGGAGTGGCCGAGGAGGAGCTCGCCGACTACCTGGCGGCCCGCCCCGCCGACTCGATTCGCGCCGTGATGGGCCTGTTGCAGCGGGTCGCCGTGGCGGCCGAGGCGCAGGGGGTCGCTCCCAACGCCGCTCTCGCCCGCGAGCTCGTCGAGGGGGCCACACCGCCGCGCCCGCGGGTCTCGGCCGGGGTGCGCACCAGCGGGATCATGATCTCGCCATCGGGAGGGTTGCGCAGCCGTGAGAAGGTGGTCTGGTTCTGGCCCGATCCCGCGCAGCGGGTGATCGAGGAGATGGCCTAGTGGCGATCAAGGGCAGCCTCAAGGAAGCGTCCCTCGCCGACGTGCTGCAGCTCCTCGCACTCGGTCAGAAGACTGGGTGTCTCTCAGTCACCGACCGGACCAACCTCGGTCACATCTATTTCGACAGGGGCCAGATCACCTACGCGTCCCTCGTCAATCGCCGCGACCGCATCGGCGACATCCTGGTCAAGAACGGCAAGATCACCCAGGACCAGCTGCACAACGCCATCGACCAGCAGGGCCGCGAGCGCGACAAGCGCTTCGGAGAGCTGTTGGTCGAGCAGGGAGCCATCTCGCGGGGGGAGCTGGAGCACTACATGCGGCTGCAGATCGAGGAGGCGGTGTACTTCTTGTTCACGTGGACCCGCGGCTCGTTCAACTTCGAGGCCGACGTGCAGCCCGAGGAGCAGGACTTCCTCGTGGAGATCAACCCGGAGTCGCTGCTGCTCGAGGGAGCGCGGCGGGTGGACGAGTGGAGCCTCATTGAAAAGAAGATCCCCTCGCTCGACATCATCTTCACGGTGGACGAGCGGCGCATCGCCGCCTCGCAGGTGACCCTCACCGAATCCCAGCAGCGCCTCGTGCCGCTGCTCGACGGCAACCGCGATTTCACACGGCTCGTCGAAGACTCGGGGCTGGTGGAATTCGACGTGGGCAAGGCGCTGTACGGGCTCATCACGGCGGGGTTCGTGCACCGCACCGGCAGGAGTCAGCCGCAGGCCACCGAGGTGAGGGATGCCCGCGTGGACGAGCACCGCAACCTCGGCTTCGCGTTCTACAAGACCGGGATGTTGGATGAGGCGACTCGAGAGTTCCGCCGCGTGGTCGAGCTGCGCCCCTCCGACGGCAGCGCGTACTTCCATCTCGGTCTCATCGCAGTAAAGCAGGCCCACTGGCAGGAGGCCGCGGGATACTTCAACCAGGCGGTCGAGCGGGGGGGTGCGCGGCCGGCGGTGCTGCATAATCTCGCCCTCAGCTATGAGAAGGCGGGCCGCTTCGAGGAGGCGGAGGCCACTTACGCGGAGGCTGCGAGCAAGGCACGCCGCAACACGCAGGTCATGACCAGTTGGGGGATCGTGGCCTTGCAGCGGGGCGACTACGAGGTCGCCGCGGGGCGGCTCGACCGGGCCCGGGAGGTAGGGGGCGGAGAGATCCCCAGCGTGATGTGGTTCTGGGCCCGCTCCCTGGCCGCGGCGGCGATGGAGGAAATCGAGGAGGCGGAAGCGCTGCTGCGAGAGGGACTCGAGGTGCATCCGGGCAGCGTGGTGTTGCGCAACAACCGCGCCGTCCTGTTGGAGACCCTGGGAGACGTGGAGCAGGCGGAGGAGGTGCTGCGCGGGGCTCTCGCCGAGGACCCGTCCGTGCCGCAGCTCTCCAAGAACCTGGGCGACATCCTGTATCGCACCGGGCGGTACGACGAGGCGTGGGACGCCTACCAGCGCGCCGTGAAGCTGCAGCCGACGCTGGGCGACGACGTCTACTTCAAGCTCGGCAACATCGCTTACAAGCGCCTCGACCGGGAGTCGGCCGCCGACTTGTGGAAGAAGGCTCTGGAGCTCAATCCCGGTCACGAACTGGCCCGGACCAATCTCGAGACGGTGAGCGCGCTGACGTGAAGCGACGGGAGCGCGATCCAGCGCTGGCGGCGCTCCTGGGGAAGATCGGTGAGGTACGGGGCTTCAGCGGGGGCGCCTACAAGGAGGGCTGTCTCCGACGGCGGATAGCGGTGCGCATGCGGGCACGGGGGGTGCACACCTACGATCAGTATGCGCACGTGCTGGATGGGGACGCCGAGGAGTACGACCGCCTGCTCGACACCATCACCATCAACGTCACCAAGTTCTTCCGCAATCGGGAAACCTGGCAGTTGCTGGCCGACCGCGTCGTACCCAAGCTCTGGCAGGAGCGGCAGGGCAGCGTGGAGTGCTGGTCTGCCGGCTGTGCCTCGGGAGAGGAACCGTACACGCTGGCGGTTCTGTTCCTGGAAGCGGCGCGCCGCGCGCCGGGCGGAGCGGGCGGGCGCGCCCGCATCGACGCCACCGATTTCGATCGTGTGAGCATCGAGCGGGCGGTGGAAGGCGCGTACCGTCCAGCGGCGTTCGAGGAGATGCCGCCGCAGCTGGTGTCGCGCTACGTCACGGGCGCCGACCCGTGCCACGTGACACCGGAGGTGAAGGAATTGGTACGGTTCCGCCAACACGATCTGTTGCGCGAGCCGCCGCCCCATCCGCCCTATGATCTCATCATGTGTCGCAACGTGGTGATCTACTTCGACCAGCCCACCCAGGAACAACTCTTCCGGCGCTTCGTGGATGCGCTGCGCCCCGGCGGCTACCTCGTGCTCGGCAAGGTCGAGACCCTGGTGGGCGAGGTGCGCCAGGAGCTCCAGCTCGAAGACGCCAGGGAGCGCATCTACCGCCGGCCATGACGCGCGGGAACGACGAGATCGTCGTCGGCATGGGCGAGTTCGCGGTGGTGGAGGGCAGCGGTACGCTCACCGCACTGGGACTCGGGAGCTGCGTCGCCGTGATCCTGCACGACCGGGAGGGGCGAGTGGGGGCCCTGGCCCACGTGCTGCTCCCCGCCCAGTCCTTGGCACGCCGCCGCAACGCCCCCGCGCGGGCCGCCGACACGGCGGTGCCGCTGCTGGTGAAGCAGATGAAGAAACGCGGCGCCGTCCTGGAGCGCACGCACGCGCGTCTGGTGGGCGGGAGCACGATGTTCGGAGACCTGCTGCCCACCGGGAGCGTGCACATCGGCGAGCGTAACGTGCTGGCCTGCCGCACCGCACTGCGCCAGGCGGGGGTGCCGATCGTGGCAGAGGCCGTGGGCGGGCGCGCGGGCCGCTCGGTGTGGCTGGACGTGGCTACGGGGACGGTGACGGTGCGTGTGGTGGGAAGGGAGGCGATCGAGCTGTGAGCGAGGGGGCAACCGTTCTCGTCGTCGACGACAGCGCCCTGATACGGCGCGTGCTGTCGGACGTGATCGACGCCTCCGACCGCTACCGTGTGGTTGCCACGGCGCGCGACGGGCTCGACGCCGCGGAGAAAGTGCACCGCTTCGATCCCGACGTCGTCACGATGGACATCGAGATGCCGCGGCTCGATGGGCTGGGGGCGATCGGCTACATCATGAGCGAGTCACCGCGCCCCATAGTGGTGGTGAGCGCCTATGCCGGTCCCGGGACGGAAGCGGCGATCCGTGCCCTCGAGCTTGGCGCGGTGGAGGTGGTGGCCAAGCCGCGGGCGTCGGGCCGCCAGGCGATGGAGACTCTCGGCCCGGCGCTGCTCGGTGCCTTGGACGCGGCGCTGGCAGCCGAGCTCGATCGCGTGCCGATCCTGGCCCGGGTGCCCACACCGGTGGTGCCACCGCCTTCGACCGCGTGGGTGAAAGGGCGGGCACGGTTCGCCGTCGCGATCGCCGCGAGCACGGGCGGACCGAGGGCGCTGGCCGAAGTCGTCCCGCGGATGTCGCCGGGCAGCGACGCCGCCCTGCTGGTGGTGCAGCACATGCCGCCGCACTTCACGCGCTCCCTGGCCGAGCGGCTCGATGCGTCGAGCGCGTTTCGTGTGGTCGAGGCGGGCGACGCCACGCCGCTCCTCTCGGACACGGCATACGTGGCGCCGGGGGACTTTCACATGAGGGTGGAGGCCGGTCCCGATGGGCCGCAGGTGCAGCTCCGCCAGGATCCGCCGGTTTGGGGGGTGCGACCGGCGGCGGACCCGCTCTTCAAGTCGGTGGCGCGGCTCTTCGGGGATCAGGCGCTCGGCGTGGTGCTGACGGGGATGGGTAGGGACGGGGCAGAGGGGCTGCGGGCCATTCGGGACGCCGGCGGGGGTGGACTGGCCCAGGATGAGGACTCAGCGGTGATCTTCGGGATGCCCCAGGCGGCCATCGCGGCCGGAGGAGTGGAGGAAGTCGTGTCGCTCGGGGCCATAGCCTCACGCATCGAGGCCCGCATCGAGCGGCGCGTCGGAGCATGAAAGGCTATCTTTTGGTGGAGGCCGGGGGCACCAGGTACGGCCTGCACCTCGCGGACGTTCGCCAGGTGATCGAAGTGCCGCAGGCCTACGCCGCACCGAGCATGCATCGTGCCGTGCTCGGCGTCATCCAGGTGGGCGGGCGACTCCTGCCCCTGGTGGACCTGGGCGCGCTGGTGGAGACTGACCGGCCGCCGGCGGGCCACGCCTCGCTCGGGGTCGTGACGCGCTGCGCCGGCCGGCTGGTGGCGCTGGCCGTGGACGATGCGGATACGGTGGTGCCTGAGGATCCGGAGCCTCTACCCGAGGGCTGGGACCTGCCGTGGGCCTCGGGGGTGGCGCGTAAGGGGGGGACCCTGATCCCGGTCATCGACATGGACATATTGGCGGAGCGGCTCGTTGCGGCGGGCACGATCGAGGAGCGATGAGTACAGGCGACGAAGTCCAACTCGTCACCTTTCGTGTCGGAGGACACGAATTCGCGGTCAACATCTTCCAGGTGGAGCGGATTCTGCGATACCAGAAGCCGGCTCCCTTGCCGAAGGCCCCCGCGTTTCTCGAAGGGATGGTGCAGTACGGCGACGCGGTCGTTCCCGTCATGGACCTGCGCAAGCGCGTGGAGGCGGAGGCACCGGTCCGCGAGGAAACGCGGACCATGATCCTGGAGGTGGAGGGGGAGAAGGTCGGTGTGGTGGTGGACGCGGTGCAGGAAGTGTTGCGCGTTGCGGCGGAGCATATCAGTCCGCCGCCACCCATCGTCCGGGGCCTGGCGGCCAAGTACATCAGCGGCGTTGTGGCCGATGGCGACCGCACGCTCGTAGTGCTTCAAGCCGGCAAGCTCCTCTCATCCAAGGAGCGGCTGTCGCTCGAGAAGCTGGAACTGGAGGCGGCCAATGGGTGACTCCATGATCTCGTCGCTCCGCAACTCGTACGCTGACATCGCGCGCCGCCTGGACGCGGCCCCCGGTGGTCCCGAGCGCGAGAATCTGAAGGCGGAGATCATCGCCCTCTTCAAGTCGGTCGATCAAACGATCACGGATCTCAGCGCGCTCAAGGAAGACATCCGGGTCTTGGTGGACCGTTATAAGGAGCTTGCGCAGAGCCAGAGCGGCGATCAGGCACCGCAGTTCACGGGCACTGTTCCCGTGATGCAGGATCACCTGGGCGCTTCCACGTTCATCGAGAAGGGATGGAGCCTCATCTCGTTGGGCGACTACCCGGGGGCGATCCAGGCACTGACCAAGGCGCTGAAGCTCTCGCCCGGCGACGTGCAGGCACAGTCGCTTCTTGGCTGGGCGCAGATGCTCAACGAGGAGTACGATGCGGCACTGGCCACGTTCCAGATGGTTCTCACTAAAGAACCGGCCAACTCTCTTGCCCGCATCAACGTGGGCTACATCTGCTTGAAGAAGCAGATCTTCGGCGAGGCCATCGAGCATCTCTCCAAGGCGATTCGCCTGAACAACGACAGGAAGGCGACGCTGTACGCGCACTTCTATCTCGGGCTCGTCTACCTGGAGCGCGAGATGTTCGAGGACGCCCAGACGTTCTTCAGCAAGACCCTCGCGCTGGGCCCCAATCTCATCGAGGCTTACTTCGAACTGGGACGCTCCCAGTGGTATGCGGGCGATCAGGATGCGGCGCGGCGGACGTGGGAGCAGGGGTACGAGGCCAACAAGTTCAACCCGTGGGGCAAGCGCTGTAAGGAGACGCTCGATCTGGTAGCGCAGGGCCAGGAGCCGCCACGCTAGCCGTCCTCCTCGTCCTGCTCGCGGCACCGCAGGAGCCCTCGGTGGTGCATGTGGGCCGGGTGACCGCCACATACTGGTCCAGTGAAGCGACGGCCATTGCCCTTGCCGAGTTCGCCGACCGCGCCGGTCCGTGGCCTGGGATCCCCGACCCGCCGCGGCGGCGTATCCAGCTGGTTCTGGCACCCAGCCAGGCGCATTTTGATTCGCTCACGGCGGGGCGGGTGCCCGAGTGGAGCGCGGCCGCGGCGTTCCCGGCGACCAGCACGATCGTGCTGCAGCCGGGCCGCGACCATCGGCAGGTGTTGCGACACGAGTTGGCTCACCTCGCGCTGCACAGTGTGGTACGGCGCGTGCCGCGCTGGTTCGATGAGGGCTATGCCACGCGTGCGGCGGGGGAGTGGGGCCAGCTCGACGCCCTGCGCGTGAACTGGGTCGTGTTACGTGGCGTGGTGCCGACCCTGACCGGGCTAGACCGCCACATTCGCGAGGGTGGGGCGGTGGATGCGGAAGCGTCGTATGCCCTGGCCACGACCGCGGTGCTGCTGCTGGAGCGGCTCGGGGGCGAGCGGGGGCTGGAGCCCCTGCTCACGACTTTGCGGGGGACCCCGGACTTCGACCTCGCGCTCCGGGCCACGCACCAGGTCACGCTCGGCCAGTTCGAGCAGATGTGGCGCCGCGACCTCCGCAAGCGGTATGGCTGGCTGCTGGTGTTCAGCTCGGTGACGGTGTTTTGGGCCTTCGTGGGCCTGCTGCTGGTGGCCCTCTGGGCACGGAGACAGCGGCGGGACCGGCAACGGCGTCAAGCCCTTGAAAATGGGTGGTTTGTGCCCGAAGATCAGTGGAACCCGAATGCTTGACGGTTCCGGAACCTGCGATTAGCCTGGGTGTCTATGTTGAATAGGATGGGGTCGCCCGCGCGGTTGCGGTTCCGGCGGCGGAACCTAGTGCTGTTGAGCGGCGCTCTTGCCTCCATCGCGGTTGGCTACGCGCTGCTCGCCGGGGGGTCGACTACGGTGGCGCCGGTGCTCCTGGTACTGGGCTACTGTGTCCTGTTTCCACTGGGATTGGCGCTCTAGGCGATCGCGATGCGGGCGAATAGCTCAGGGGTCCAGAGCGCCTGCCTTACAAGCAGGAAGTCGGGGGTTCGAATCCCTCTTCGCCCATCTCGTGAGACGATCAATTGGCTCGGGTAGGGATCCGGGCCACCACAACCGGAGGACGCTAGCGGTGCGGTGGACACCAATGATCGTTCGGACAGGCCTGGCGGCAGTCGGCATCGGGTTGGCCTGGGCCGCCATGGCGACGAGTGTGTACGCTCAGTTCGGGACGCCCGACCGTCCAGCGGAGCGGGTGCTGTTCCTCATTCCCACGCCCCAGGATCCCGCAGACTCGGGGTACGTCGCGACCGTGGCCGAGGAAGTGCGCGACCGGATGGAGTCCAAGTTCCGCAACGACCTCGTTACCGTAGGGAGTGAGCAGGTCTGCAGGGTTCTCCAGGAGTCGGCGTATAGCTGCACCGCAGTGCTGGGCTACGCCGACTCAGATCGGCTGGCACGGGCGCTGCGGACGGACGCTTACATCGTCGGTTCGGTGTGGCGTGAGGGCGAGACGCCGATGGGCCGCTTCCGCATGGTGGACATCGGTCGCTCCGGCCTGTCGGGGTGGGTGACGGTCGACGGCACCGGCGATAGCAATGCCAAGGACTTCGCTCGCACCATCGTCGATTCGCTCGATAACCAGGTCAAGGCGGCAGAGCGCGCTCGCGACTGCTCCGAGGAGCGCGACCGCGGCGACTTTGACGACGCCCTGAGTCGCGCCGAGCGCGTGTTCCGCGACTACCCCAATCACCCGTCGGCGGCGATGTGCGCCCAGGTTTCGGCAGAGGCGATGCAGCTATCGCCGGATTCCCAGATCACCTACCTGCGGCGCGCGGTGGCTGGCGACTCGCTGCTGCCGCGGGCGTGGGAGCGGTTGGGGCGACTGTACCAGCAGCAAAATGACTCGCTCAATGCGCTGGACGCGTTCGCGCACCAGAGCCGCGCGATCCCGGCCGATCGCCAGTTGCGCATCGGGGTCATCGCCGGGGCCATTACGCTGCGGGCGTACGAAGAGGCGGAGGAGTTGGCCGACGATTGGCTCATGGCCAACCCTGAGGACCTGGAGGTACTGCGACTCAAGACGCGCGCGTGCGTCGAGGGCGGGCTGTGGGGGTGCGCCCTGGAGGCGCTGATCCAGCAGTATGCTGCCGACACCAGCCTGGCCAACGACGAGGTTTTCTACCAGCAGGTGCTCGGCGCGGCGCAGGCACTGGGTGACGTCCACGCCGAGCTAGAATGGTCGGGTCGGGCAGTGGAGAATGTGCCCGGGTCGCTCTCGCTGTGGCGAGCGCACGCCACCGTGCTGAGCGCAGCCGCGGGGGACACGATTTTCGTCGAGGAGTCCCTCAGGGCGCAGCTCGGCGACTCGGCGGTCGTCGTATACGATCACATTCTCGCGCTGGACTCCACCGACGTGCGCAGCGCCCTGGCGGGCTCGGAGTTCCTGCTCGAGGGCCTCGTGGTCGACACCGCGTTACCGCTCGACACCACCCGCATGTTCAAGGGCTTCCTGTTCCTCGATCATGCCACGGGCATCAGCGCCGACACCGCCGTGCTGATGAACGCCGCGGTGAAGTACTACCAGACGGGCTCCGCCCTGGTGCAGAGCCGGCAGCAGATCGCCTACGCCGTAGGCCTGCTGGAGAAGGCCATCGAGTACGACGTGCTCGAGCGGCTCTCGATGCAGAGCAACTTCTTCCTCGGGCTCGGTCTGATGTTCCGGATCTTCGAGTTCGACCCGGAGGTAACGGCGACTCAGTCGTGCGAGTTGGTGGATCAGGAGGCCGAGATGATCGCTCGGGGCAAGCAAGCGATGACCATCGGCTCTGAGCTGGCACCGGCACAGTCACAGCAGTTCTTGCAGCAGTTCGAGGCCTTCGAGCAGCGGGTCCCGCAGCTCCGCCGGGCCTACAGTTGCCTATGAGCGGCGCTTGAAATCGGACCACGGTGCATCTACATTGCCACGCTGCTTCTGGTTCGGGGCTGTAGCTCAGTTTGGTTAGAGTGCCGGTCTGTCACACCGGAGGTCGCGGGTTCGAGTCCCGTCAGCCCCGCTCGATCCATGGCGTCGCAAATGAGTATCGGCCCCGCGCATCGCTCGCGGGGCCGTCGCTTTATGGGGGGGATCGGCTGATCGTGCGCCACCAATCGGTGCTGGCTGAGGCCGTTGCCGAGCTGGCTGCGGGGTGCAGCCGGGTGGTCGATGGCACCGCCGGCAGCGGCGGTCACACGGAGCGGTTCCGGGAGGCCGGCGCCGCGGTGCTGGCCGTGGATCGGGACCCAGACGCCCTGCGCCGGGCCCGCGAGCGGCTGGGCGGTGAGGGGATTGTCTGGCTCCGCGGGCGGTTCGGAGATCCGCAGGTGCTGGCCGAGGTCGCTCGGTTCCGTCCCGACTTCGTGCTCCTGGACCTCGGCGTATCCTCGGAGCAGCTGGATGCCGATGGCCGCGGCTTCTCCTTCCGGCCTGCCGTGCCGTTGGATATGCGGATGGAGGGCCGGGGGCCTACCGCCGCGGACCTGCTGAACCGGCTCCCCGAGGACGAGTTGGCCGAGGTGTTTCGCGAGTACGGCGACGAGCCGCGCGCCCGGCGGCTGGCGGCGACAGTGGTGCGGCGTCGGCAGACGCCGTTCGCCACCAGCGACGATCTGGTGAACGCCATCCGTGCGGCACTGGGGCCGCGGGCCGGACCCTCCACCTTCGCCCGGCTGTTCCAGGCCGTGCGAATCGCGGTCAACGACGAGCTGGGCGAGCTGCGGCGCGCGCTTCCCGCCTTGCGCGACGCCCTGCAGCCGGAGGGGCGGCTCGCGGTGATCAGCTATCATTCGGGTGAGGACCGCATAGTGAAGCACCTGTTCCGAGACTGGGCGCGGGATTGCATCTGTCCGCCGCCGCAGCCGGTGTGCACCTGCCGCGGCCGCGCGCTCGGGCGGCTCGATCCCCCGAAGCCCGTCGTGCCCACCAGCACCGAGATCGAGGCGAACCCGCGGGCGCGGAGCGCTAAGCTCCGCGCGTTCCGGACGCATGCTGCGGCCTAGAGGTCGGGTCTGGGTGGCCCTATGGCTCGTTTTCGTGCTCGCCATCCTGGCCTGGGTCGTCGCGCGCCAGACCTCGGCCGTGGTGACTGCTGCGGAGCTGGACGAGCACCGCAACCGGCGCTCGCTGCTCGAGGCGCGGCGCGCGGAGCTGGTGCGGCGTATTCGTGAGGCGGAGAGCCGGGCGGTGCTGGTGCCGCGGGCCGAGTCACTGGGCCTCCGGCTGCCGGCTGATAGTGAGATAGTGATCCTTCCCGGCCCGAACCCTGGAGGACGGTAGGGATGGCGCGCGAGTTGGTGCGGCTGCGCGTCGTGCAGGTGGCGTTCGCTGTCGCCCTGCTCGCGCTCGTCGCCCGCGCGGCCCAGGTGCAGCTCGCCGAGGGCGCTCGGCACGCCGCCACGGCCCAGGCGCAGCGCACCGACCGGGTGGAGCTTCCCGCTCGTCGCGGCACGATCTACGACCGCAACGGCGTGCCGCTCGCCCTCACCCAGGAGATCTTCCGCGTCGGGGTGGCACCCAACGAGTTGCGGGATCTCGAGGCTGACGGCCGCGCCATCGCGCGCCAACTGGATGCCCCGCTCGGCACCGTGCGGCGTCGCCTGCGGCAGACGTGGGCGCACTTCCATGGCCCCTTCACGGCCGTGCAGGTGGAGCCGCTGCGCGAGCTGCGCGGCGTCTATCCCGAGTTGGAGCTGGTGCGCTTCTATCCGGACCCGGATCTTGCCCGCGTGGCGCTTGGGCGGCCGAATGCGGAGGGGCGCCCAGCCAGTGGGCTGGAGCGGGTGTTGGATGATTGGCTTACGGGCACACCGGGGCAGGCGGTGGTACTGCGTGATCGGCAAGGTCGGCAGATCGAGTCGCCCTCCAGCCTCGCCGCGTTCCCGGTGCCGGGACACGACGTGTACCTGACGGTCGACGCCGAGCTGCAGGAAATCGTGGAGCGGGCGCTGGTGGACGGCATCGACCGCTACGAGGCGGCGGGTGGCGACGTGGTCGTGCTCAGGCCCCGCACTGGTGAGATCCTCGCCGTGGCGTCGCGCGATTCGGAGGGGCGAAGTCTGGCCACGGCGTTCACTGGCGTGTTCGAGCCGGGCTCGACCGCCAAGCTCTTCGCCGCGAGCGCCCTCCTCACTCACGGTCTCGCCGACCCGCACGACAGCGTGTGGGCGGAGCAAGGGGAGTTCCGCCTCGGCAACCGCACGATCCACGACGAGCACCCGAAAGGCTGGCTCACGCTGGAAGGCGTGATCGAGCAGTCGAGCAACATCGGCATCGTGAAGTTCGGCCGGCTGCTCACCGCGGAGCGACAGTACGAGATGCTGCGGGACTTCGGGCTCGGCACGGCCACCGGCGTCGAGTACCCTGCCGAATCGCCGGGGCTGCTGAAGCGTCCGCATCAGTGGAGCGGAACGACGCCAGCGAGCCTCGCCATGGGTTACGAGGTCGCCGTGACGGTGCTGCAGCTGGCCCAGGCGTACGCCGCCATCGCCAACGACGGGCTGCTGGTGCAGCCCACTCTAGTGCGGGAGATCCGCACGCCCGAAGGCAGGACGGCGTACCGCCACACGCCCGAGCCGGTGCGTCGGGTGGTGCAGCCCGAGGTCGCCGCCGCGCTGCGTGCCATGCTGCACGGGGTCGTCTACCGCGGCGGCACGGGTGAGACGGCGGCGCTCTCGAGCTACGAGATCGCCGGCAAGACCGGCACGGCGCGGCGTGCTGGTCCCGGCGGCTATGTTCCGGGCTCGTACACGGCGAATTTCGCATCGCTGTTCCCGGCCGACGACCCCCAGCTCGTCATGGTGGTGAAGCTCGACGACCCCCGCGGGGCGTACGCCCGATTGACCGCGGCGCCCATCACGCGGGAGGTGGTGGAGCAGCTCCTCGCGGCGCAGTCCGCCGCGCTCGACCGGGGGCGTCTCACAGCGGAGTCGGCGCCGGGCTCCTCCGACCCGGCCATCGCGGCTGGCACGGTTCCCTACGTCGTCGAATGGCCACCCCGGGAATCACCGGACTCCGTCGCGCCGAGCACCGTGCCGGATGTGGCCGGCCGATCGCTGCGCGATGCGGCCCGTCTGTTGCACCGGGCGGGGCTGCGGATGCAGGTCGATGGATGGGGTACCGTGACGCGGGTGAATCCTCCGCCCGGTACCCGCGTGGCTCAGGGCACGCTCGTCACGGTCACCGCCAGGGAGGAGCGGCGCCGGTGAGCCGGTTCACCGATATCGTCCGGGCGCTGGCCGAGGGAGAGCAGCTGGTGCGCGCCCCGGCCCCGGCCGTCGAGATCAGCGGCGTCGCCGACGACTCCCGCCGCGTCACCCCGGGGATGCTGTTCTGTGCGGTGCAGGGGACGGTGGAGGACGGCCATGAGTACGTGGCCGACGCGGCGCAGCGAGGCGCCGCGGCGGCAGTCGTGTCTCGACCGGTGCCCGTTGAGCTTCCGCAGGTGCTGGTGCGCGACGGCCGCGCCGCGGCGAGCATCGCGGCCCGTGAGTGGTACGGCCGACCGGCCGACCAGCTCGACCTCGTGGCCGTGACCGGCACCAACGGGAAGACCACGACGGCGGCGATTCTGCGCCACCTGCTGAACGCGGACGGGCGGGCGGGTTCTATCGGGACGCTGGGGGCGTTCGCCGGCGGAGCGGAGGCGCTGGAAGGCTACGGCACGCTTACCACCCCGGGGACAGTGGAGCTCCAGGCTGCGCTCGCGGAGCTCGCGGAGCAGGGAGTCGCCCGGGTGGTGATGGAGGCGTCGTCCCACGCGCTCGACCAGCGCCGGCTCGAGACGCTGGTGCTGCGGGCGGCGGTGTACACCAACCTGACGCACGAGCACCTGGACTATCATCCCGATCTCGAGGCGTACCGGCGGGCGAAGCTGCGGCTGTCTGACTACCTCGCCGCGGACGGCGTGGAGGTGGTCAACCGCGATGACGAGGCGTGGCGCGCCCTTCCCGAGCGCGTGGGGGTGAGGCGTGTGTGGTGGGGGAGGGAGACGGAGGTCGACGTGTTTGCCAGCGAGGTGCGGCTCGCGGCCTCCGGCGCAGTCTTTCAGCTGCATCTGGGCGAGACGGTGGTGCCGGTGCGTCCGCCGCTGCTCGGAGACTTCAACGTCGGCAACACCCTGGCCGCCGCCGCGACAGCGTGGGCCCTGGGTGTCGCGCCCGACGCGATCGGCGCCCGCCTGGCCAGCGCGCCCCAGGTGCCGGGACGCATGGAGCTATTGGCCGACGCCGGGTTCGTCGTGCTGCGGGACTACGCCCACACGCCCGACGCCCTGGAGCGGGCCGTGCAGGCGCTGCGGCCCGTCACGCAGGGCCGGCTCGTGGTGCTGTTCGGCGCCGGTGGCGATCGGGATCGCGCCAAGCGCGCGGTCATGGGCAGGGTGGTCGCCCGCGGTGCCGATCTCGCCGTCGTGACCTCCGACAACCCGCGCACCGAACACCCCGACCGGATCATCGACGAGATCGAACAGGGGATGGAGGGGACGCCGCACTTGCGGATCACCGACCGGCGCGCTGCGATTCACCAGACCGTGGCCGACCTCGGGGAGGGCGACTGCCTGCTCCTTGCCGGCAAGGGACATGAGACCTACCAGATCATCGGGACCGAACGACTCCCCTTCGACGAGGGGGAGGTCGTGCGCGAGGCGCTAGCCGCCCGAGGGCTCACGTGACCCGCTGGCCCAGCGCGCGGGTGGCCCGGGTGCTCGGCGTGGACGCGCCGCGCGCGGTCACGTTCAGCGCCATCGGCACCGACACGCGGACCCTCGAGCCCGGCGCGCTGTTCGTCGCCCTGGAGGGCGAGCGGTTCGACGGCCATGAGTTCCTGCGGGAAGCGGCGCAGCGCGGCGCCGCAGGCGCCGTCGTGCGCCGCGGCACCGGGCCGCAGGACGGGCTCGTGACATTCGAGGTCGAGGACACGCTGAGCGCCCTCGGAGCCCTGGCCGGCGCGCGGCGCCATGATATCGCGGGTCCCGTGGTCGGGGTCACCGGCACCAACGGTAAGACCGCCACCAAGGAGATGCTGGCGCGGGCGGTGGGTACCCGTCACCGGGTCCACGCGACGCGCGGGAACTTCAATAACCTGGTGGGGGTGCCGCTCACGATCCTGGCCGCCCCGGATGACGTGGAGGCGCTCGTCGTGGAANNGCGTACCCGGGGAGCTGGCGCGCCTGCGGAGCGTCATCGAGCCGACCCTCGGTGTGGTGACCAATGTGGCGGTGGGGCACGTCGCAGGCTTCGGCTCGCTGGAGGGCGTGCTCAGCGAGAAGACCGAGTTGCTGCGCGAGGTGCCCGTGGCGGTGGTGGGCGCAGACCCGCCAGAGCTCGCCGAGCGCGCCCGCGCGGTGGCGGGCCGCGTAGTGGTGGCGGGCACCGCGCCGTCGGCCGACGTGCGACCCGAGGCCTGGGAGCTCGACGGGGACGGCAGGGTCGAGTTGACCTTCCGGGGTGCGTCGCTGCATCTGCCGGTGGTCGGGAAGCACCAGGTCGACAACGCGATGCTCGCCCTCGCGGTGAGCGAGGCACTGGAACTGGAACTGCCCGCAGTGGCCGCGGCTCTGGGCGACGTCACCCTCCCGCCGGGACGCTGTCAGGTGCTGCGCAGCGGTGAGCTGATCGTGCTGCACGACGCATATAATGCCAACCCGCGCTCGCTAGCCGCCTCGCTGGAAACCGCGGCAGCGATGCGGGGTGACCGCCCGCTGGTTGTGGTCCTGGGTACGATGCTCGAGCTGGGAGCCGACAGCGCCGAGTTGCACGCGACGATGGCCGACCGGGTGATGCGCGACGACCCGGCCCTCGTGGCGCTGGTGGGTGAGTTCGTTCCCGCCTTCGAGCGGCACGCCGGCGCCCTGGGTGACCGGTTGATCACAGCGCCCGACCCCGCCACTTTGGGAGAGCGCGTGAGCCGCAGGCTCACCGGGCGCGAGTTCGTGCTGGTCAAGGCGTCGCGCGGCGTGCAGTTGGAGCGCGCCATCCCCTATCTCGTTCCGGATAGCGACACGTGCTCTACCATCTCCTAAGCCCGCTGGCCGACAGCTTCATCGCGTTCAACCTCTTCAACTACATCTCCTTCCGTGCCGGCGGTGCGGCCGTGACCGCCATCGTGCTCGCCTTTCTGGTGGGCCCCGCCGTCATTCGCAGGCTGAGGGACCACAACGTGGGACAGGTCATCCGGGCGGAGGGCCCCGCGTCGCACCAGGCGAAGCGGGGTACGCCCACCATGGGTGGTCTAATCATCCTCATCGCCACGCTGGTCCCGACCGTGCTGTGGGCGCGGCTCGACAACCGGTACGTCGTAGTGGCGGCACTCGCGACGCTGTGGATGGGCACCATCGGCTTCGTGGACGACTACCTCAAGTTCGTTTCGGGGAAGTCCCGCGGCCTGGTGGCGCGGCACAAGCTGATCGGCCAGGTCACGTTCGGCGTCGTCCTGGGCACCTACCTCCTGTTCTTTCCGCTGGCGGACAACCTTCCCGCCAACGCCACGACGCTGCCGTTCTTCAAGTACCTACTCCTTCCCCTGCCGCCGTTGCTCTACGTGGTGTTCGTGACGTTGGTGCTAACGGGGACGAGCAACGCCGTCAATCTGACCGACGGTCTCGACGGGCTGGCCATCGGGTTGAGTGCGGTGGCCGCGGTGGCGTTCGCCATCTTCGCCTACCTGTTCGGGCGCGTAGACGCGGCTGAGTACCTGTGGGTGTACTACCTGCCCGGCACCGGCGAGCTCACGGTCTTCTGCGCGGCGCTGCTCGGCGCGGCGCTCGGGTTCCTGTGGTTCAACGCCCACCCGGCGCAGGTGTTCATGGGCGATACCGGGAGCCTCGCGGTCGGCGGCGCGTTCGGGACGGTGGCCATCCTGATGAAGTCGGAGTTCCTGCTGCTGATGGTGGGCGGCGTATTCGTGGCCGAGGCGGTGTCGGTCATTCTGCAGACGGGCGTCTACAAGTGGCACAAGCAGCGGCGGGGCAGGGACTACGCGGATCAGCACCGCGTCTTCCGCATGGCGCCGCTGCACCACCACTTCGAGAAGCTGGGCTGGCCCGAGTCCAAGGTGGTGATGCGGTTCTACATCATCGGGATTCTGTGCGCCCTGTTCGCCCTGTCGACCCTGAAGATCCGATGATCCCCGACGCCTGGCGGCGCGGCGAAGTTGCGGTGCTGGGCATGGGGCGCAGTGGGGTGGCCGCCGGCAAGTGGCTGGCCGCACACGGGGTAAGGGTGTACGCCTCCGACGTGGCGGACGGTGCCGAGGTGCAGGACGGCGCCCGGCAGCTCGCGGCCGCCGGCGCCGAGGCGGAAGCGGGGAGGCACGACCTGGAGCGGATTCGTGCGGCCCGCGCGGTGATCGTCTCGCCCGGCGTCCCGCCCGATGCACCGCCGGTACTGGCGGCCCGCGACGCGGGAGTGGAGATCATCGCGGAGCTCGATCTCGCCGTGCAGCAGCTCGGTGCGTCGCAGCTCGCCGTGGTGACCGGCACCAACGGGAAGACCACCACCACTGCGCTGCTGGCACACCTCTTCGTGACCGGGGGGCTCGAGGCCGAAGCGGCGGGCAACATCGGCCGGCCGCTCACCGAGCTCGCTTCGGACGCAGCCCCACCCCAGTGGATCGCGGTGGAGGTGTCGTCGTTTCAACTGCACGATGCGCCGCACCTCGCCCCGGCCATCGGGGTCGTCACCAACCTCGCCCCCGACCACCTCGACCGCTACCCCGACGTGGCGGCGTACTACGCGGACAAGCGGCTGCTGTTCCGCAATGCGACCGACCGTTCGATCTGGGTGCTCAACGCCGACGACCGGGCGGTGCTCGACCTGGCTCGCGGCGCGCGCGGCGCGCGCCGGCACTGGAGCCTCGAGGAGCGCACCGACGCCTGGCTCGATCGTGACGCCGACTGGCTCATGCTGCGGGACACACCGCTCCTGGCTCGTGGCGAGTTCGGGCTCCTGGGTGATCACAACGTGGCGAACGGTCTCGCGGCAGCCCTGGCTGCGCAGAGCGCCGGCGTGGGCACGGCCGACATCGCCCGGGGCCTCGCGACGTTCCGCGCACCGCCGCATCGTCTGGAGCCCGTCGGCACCGCGCGGGGCGTTACGTGGATCAACGACTCCAAGGCCACCAACGTCTCGGCGGCCGCCGTGGCGCTCAAGGCGATGGCGTCACCGTACGTGGTCATCATGGGTGGGCGACATAAGGGCGAGCCATACATGCCCCTCGTGCCGCTGCTCGAGGCGTGCCGCGCGGTGGTGGCCTACGGTGAGGCGGCACGGCTCATTGCTGGAGACTTGTCCGGAAGCGTGACCGTCGAGCGGGTCGACCGCTTCGACGATGCCGTGGCAAAGGCAGCCGAGCTGGCGCGGGCGGGCGATGCCGTCCTGCTTTCCCCGGCCTGCGCGAGCTTCGATCAGTTCGGCGGCTTCGAGGAGCGTGGCCGGCGCTTCCGGGAGCTGGTGGAGGCGCTGTGAGAGTTGCGCGGATCGACACATCCGTGCTCTGGGAGAGCCGTCTCCTCGGTATCGTCGCGGCGACGCTCGTGGTCTTTGGGGTGGCCGCCGTGTACGGAGCGTCGAGCATCTGGGCCGTGCAGACCGGACATCCGGGGAGCTTCTACGCGCTGCGCCAACTGATCGGGGCGGTGCTCGGCGTGGCGCTGCTGTTGGTCGCCGCTCGCGTCGACTACCACGTGTGGCAGAAGTACGCTTGGCCCCTCCTGGGTGCGGTCGTGGTCCTGCTCATCGTGCCACTGCTGCCGTTCACCAGGGGCATCGCCCCGGAGATCAACGGCGCGCGACGGTGGATCACGCTCGGCCCGGTGACCATCCAGCCGTCGGAGTTCGCCAAGCTCGCCGTGGTGGTGTGGAGCGCCATGCTCGCCGTGAAGAAGGGCGCCATGGTGCGAGAGTTCAAGCGTGGCCTAGTGCCGTTCCTGGTAATCCTGGTTCCGGTTGCCGCGCTAATTCTACTGGAGCCCGATCTGTCCACCGCGGCGGTCACCGTGCTACTCGCCGGGCTGGTGTTGTTTGCTGCCGGCGCCCGCATCGGTCACTTCCTGCTGTTGGGAATCGTGATGCTACCGCTCGCGTGGCACGAGATCGTATCGGCGCAGTACCGGCTTGCCCGCATGGTGACCTTTCTGAGTGCCGGCGGCGACGTTGCCGAGTCGAGCTGGCAGATACAGCAGTCGCTCATTGGGATCGGCGCGGGCAGGGTGCTGGGCGTGGGCTTCGGCGAGGGCCTGCAGAAGCTGGGCTACCTCCCGTACGCCTACTCGGACTTCATCTTCTCCACTATCGGCGAGGAGTGGGGCTTTCTCGGTGTCTCTCTGGTGATCGCGCTGCTGGGGCTCTACCTCGGACTGGGGTTCCGCATCGCGCGCACGGCCGGCGATGCCTTTGGTAAGCTCCTGGCAACTGGCCTCACGACGATGATCGGGCTCGCCGCGGTGCTGCACATCGGCGTGACCCTGGCCGTCGTGCCCACCACCGGAATCCCGCTTCCGTTCATCTCGTACGGACGCTCGAGCCTGATCGTATCGCTGGTCGCCACCGGGATCATCATCAACATCGCCGACTGCCGCACGCCGGCGGGGGCCAAGCGGTGACCCGCGTCCTCATCGCTGGTGGCGGCACGGGCGGCCACCTGATGCCCGCGCTGGCGCTGGCCGACGCGCTCGCGCGGGAGCGCAAAGACCTCGAGCTCGTGCTCGTGGGAGCGGCGCGCGGCATAGACGCCGCGCTGCTCCCGTCGCGGCCCTACCGTCACTACCTGCTCCCGGCCGAGCCGATCTATCGTCGTGCGTGGTGGCGCAATCTGCGCTGGCCGGTCATCCTGGCGCGTCTGCTCCGGGAGGGGGCCCGGGTGCTGGACACCGAGCAACCTGCGCTGGCCGTCGGCACTGGGGGATACGCCTCCGGCCCCATCCTCGCCCAGGCGCTGCGGCGGGGCATTCCGTTGGCGCTGCAAGAGCAGAACGCCTATCCGGGGATCGCGACCCGCTGGCTCGCCCCGCGCGCGCGGCAGATCCACCTCGGCTTCCCGGAGGCGAAGCGCTACCTGCGGCCGGGCAGCGACACCGCCGTGCACGAGCTCGGCAACCCCATCGTGCCGCCGCCCGAGCCCCGGCCCGACAAGGCGAGCGCCCGCGCGGAGCTCGAGATCGCGCCCGGGGATCCGGCAATACTCGTCATGGGGGGGAGCCAGGGGGCGCGCAGCATCAACGGGGCGGTGGCCGATGCCCTGGAGAGCGGCCAACTCGACGGGGTGACCCTGCTGTGGAGCACGGGCCCGGCGACGTTCGAGGCCTACAGCAGGTTTCAGCGGCACCCTGACCGGCTGGTCAAGGCATTTTGGGATCCGATCGCGCAAGCCTATGCGGCTGTTGACCTTGTGGTGGCCCGCGCCGGTGCCATGACCACCGCCGAGCTATGTGCCTGGGGACTCCCGGCGATCCTCGTCCCGCTCCCCTCGGCTGCGGCGGGCCACCAGGCCCGCAACGCGGAGGCCCTCGCCCGGGCAGGGGCGGTCATCCACCTTCCCGACGCCCCGATCACGGCCTCAGGCCTTGCCCAGGAGGCCCAGAGGCTGCTCGGCGACCCCTCCCGGCTGGACGCCATGGGCCGGGCCGCGGCCGCTCGTGGACACCCGAAGGCAGCCCAAAACATCGCCCGCTCGATCCTCGCCCTAGTGAGCTAAGTCCAAGGGCTTTCGTAACTTTCGCGTTTCTCCTATATTAGCTGCCCAAAGATGCACCTATTCGCCCCGGACGATCCCCGGCCCATCCATTTCATGGGGATAGCGGGCGCCGGGATGAGTGCGCTGGCGCTCATCGCGCTGCGCCGTGGGGTGCCAGTCACCGGATGTGATACCCACCCGGCGGGCGCCGAGGAGCTGGCCCGCATGGGTGCCCAGATAGCGGCGGGACACGACGCGAGCCATGTAAACGGTTCGCGTGCAATGGTTTATACTGCGGCGGTGCCGCGTGACCATCCCGAGCTGGAGGCGGCTAGGGCCGCGGGCATCGCGGTGGTGCCCAGGGCGGACGCCCTGGGCGAGATCGTTGCGACCGGCAAGGTCGTGGCCGTGGCCGGTACGCACGGCAAGACCACCACGACCGCCATGGTGGCAGAGGCACTGGCGGCAGCGGGTGCCAATCCGACCGCCCTCGTGGGCGGGCGGGTCGCCGCGTGGGAGGGCAATGCGCGCCTCGGCCAGGACGAGCTGTTCGTGGTCGAGGCCGACGAGTACGACCGGGCGCTGCTCAAGCTCGAGCCCACTGTGGCACTGGTGGGCAATGTGGAAGCCGATCACCTGGAGTGCTACGGCTCGGTGGAGGCGCTTGAGGCGGCGTTCGTGGAGTTTGCCGAGCGGGCCGAGCGCGCAGTGATCGGCGCCGACGATGCGGGCGCGAGTCGCGTGGCCCGCATGGTCGAGGTGCCGACGTGGCGCGTGGGGCTCGCTCAGGGTGCGGAGCTCCGGCTGTCCGACGTGCGGCGCGAGCAGGCAGCCAACGCCGCAGGGCTGACGCTGCCGGACGGGCGCGTCGTCGAGCTGCGGCTCGCCGTGCCGGGTCTGCACAACCTGCGCAACGCCGCCATGGCGGTGGGAGCGGTCCTGGCGCTGGGAGCGGACCTCGACCGGGCGCTCACGGGTCTCGCGCAGTTTGCAGGAGTAGGGCGACGGTTCGAGGTGTTGGGTACGATTCGTGGGGTGACGGTGGTCGACGACTACGCGCACCACCCCTCGGAGGTGGCCGCGACGCTGGCCGCGGCGCGACAGCGGTATCCGGCGGCCCGTTTGGTCGTGGCGTTTCAGCCCCATCTCTACTCGCGCACACAGGCGCTGGGTGAGGCGATGGGGATCGCGCTCGCGATGGCCGACCTGGCGGTGGTGACCGATGTGTACGCGGCTCGCGAGCAGCCGATTCGCGGTGTGACGGGCAAGATCGTGGCGAAGGCCGCCAAGCGCGCGGGCGTGAAGGTCGAATGGGTGCCCAAGCGGGAGCGGCTGGCCGGGAAGCTCGAGAACCTCGTGGGAGAGGGCGACGTGGTGCTGACGCTCGGAGCCGGCGACATCACCCAGGTCGGACGTGACCTGCTGCAACGCCTCGCGGGGAGGGCGGCGTGAAGCGGTGGCTCGTGTTGTTCGGTCTGCTGCTGCTCGTGGTGGTCGCCACGGCGGGGTTCGCACCGCGGGCGCTCAGGAGTGTGGAGTTCTTCCGCATGCGGCAGGTCGAGCTGGTGGGACTGCGCTACCTCGCGCCGGGGCAGGTGCTCGCGACGCTGAAGCTCGGACCCGCCCCTCACCTGTTCGACCCCACGGGCGAGATCGAGGAGCGGGCGGAGGCGATCCCCGGCGTGGTGGACGTGCACGTGCAGCGCCGTCTCCCAGGTACGCTGCGTCTGGTGTTCGCCGAGCAGGTACCGGTGGCGTTCGTGCCGGGCCCCGCGGGGCTCGTAGCACTGGACGGAGAGTGCCGCCCGCTGCCGTACGATCCCGCCGTGAGCGGGTTCGATCTTCCGCTGGTGGAGCGGCCGGATACGGGGCTGGTGCGCGTCCTGGCGCTGGTGCGGGCGGCCGACTCATCCCTGTTTCACGAGGTCGACGCCGTGCGGCACGGCGCGGGCGGGGCGGTCGTCCTGGAGCTCGGACGACAGCAGGTGCTACTGCGAGCGATACCCACGAGACAAGAGATCCGCGCGGTGGAAACGGTGCGTGAGCAGCTGACGCGTTCCGGCCGCCCATTCGACGCGCTGGATGCCAGGTTTGCCGGGTGGGTGGTCGTGCGGCGGGGTCGGGTGTGAAGCGGGACACGTTGGTGGCCGGCCTGGACGTCGGGAGTACGAAGACCTGTGCCGTCATTGCCGAGGCGACCGGGGACGGACGGAGTCCGCGGGCCCGTGTTCTCGGCGTGGGGATGGCGCGGTCGGCCGGCGTCAAGCGCGGCGCGGTGCGCGACATCGAGGAGACGACCGAGTCAATCGTGCGTGCCACGCGTGACGCGGAGCGTATGGCCGGCGTGAAGGTGCCGGCGGTCTACGGCGGCGTCGCCGCCGAGAACATCTCGTGGCAAATGGAAACCGGCCTGGCGTCGGTGACGGGCGAGGAGATCCGACGCCAGGACACCGAGCGGGTGGACGACGTGGCGCGGGCCGTGAGTTTGGGGGACGGCTACGACCTGCTCCACTCGATCGCCCAGGAATACAAGGTCGACAGCCAGGGCGGGATCAGCGATCCCGTGGGCATGACCGGCATGCGGCTCGAGGTCGAGATGTGCCTCATCGGGGTGCATGCCCAGGCGAAGCAGAACCTGCGGCGCTCCGTGAAGCGCGCGGGTTATGATGTCGCGGAGTTCGTGCTGGAGCCCCTGGCCGCGTCGCTCGCGGTTGTTACCGAGGACGAGAAGGAGCTGGGCTGCGCCCTGGTGGACATCGGTGGCGACTCGACGACCGTGGCGGTGTTCCACGATGGGAAGCCGCGCTACGTCGACTCGCTCCCCTATGCCGGCGCGCGCATCACGAGCGACCTGGTGCAGGGCCTGAGCGTGACCCAGGCCGATGCGGAGCGCATCAAGGAACGGTGGGGGGTCGCCTATACCCCCATGGTCAATCCCGACGAGATGATCGAGTTGCCCGGCACGCCCGGTCAGGGTGCGCGTGGGGCGAAACGGGAGCTGGTTGCCCATATTATTCAGGAGCGTCTCGACGAGATCTTCGGACTCGTGCTGGAGCGCCTCGAGGTGGCGGGCTTCGGCGGGCGGCTTCCCGCCGGCGTGATCCTCACCGGTGGCGGCGCACAGCTCGCGGGGATCGTGGAGTTGGGACGCGAGGTGTTCGCGATGCCGGCGCGACGGGGCTCCCCGGAGCGCGGCATCAGTGGGTTGGTGGACAGCGTGCAGGCGCCGCGTTACGCGGTACCCGTGGGATTGGCGCTCTACGGCGTGCGGCGACGCGTGCAAGGGGATGCGGCGGGCGGCACCGGGGTCAACCGTCTGTTTGGCCCGGTGAAGCGCTGGCTGCAGGAGTTCTTCTAAACAGCCCTGAACGAGGGACCCATGGTCTTCGAACTCGAGGAAACGGTCTCAAAGAACGCCCGCATGCGGGTCACTGGTGTCGGCGGCGGCGGCGGCAACGCCGTCAACCGCATG
>JABAOF010000213.1_pt5 | contig 33368 bp, 36 predicted proteins | sample 7062171 | NCBI WGS metagenome assembly JABAOF01 (sample SAMN14538628, study PRJNA623070) | marine sediment metagenome | biome: marine biome [ENVO:00000428]; feature: marine pelagic biome [ENVO:01000023]; material: deep marine sediment [ENVO:00002113] | place: India: Gulf of Khambhat ...
CATGATTCCACAAAAAAGCCAGCCAAAATGTAATTAACAACTTTGTGGAATTCATGACGCATCACAATCTTAATAGGGTTTTATCCCCATCGTTCCTTGTTTAGCATCAATTTTTAAGATCATTAGTCGGTTGATCTATAGAGGGTTGGGTATGTAAATCTACATGAGGTAGATTTATATCTATTCCAAAGTAAATTCAAGGTGTACTTGGAATGTATATCTGATTTGTATACAGAGTCCCTCTTTTCAGCGTTCTACGAATTGTAAAAGATACATTAAGGTTTCTTTTATCCTACTGTTCCAATGCTTTCAAAATAAATTTTCTCACCTTTATGATATTCAGATTCTTCTTTCAATCACTGTTGTTCTGCATGCTATAAAGCATCTGACTGAGGCATCTACAAATTGGGACGAGTTTCTTATCCTTTTCATTCTTAACTCATCCATGTTCTCTTGCATGAATCTCTGTATATCTTGATAAAGCTCTTCACGAATACTTACGTTTCTGAAACCAACCGGATTATTTTTTGGCATATTCATATTTAAAACGAAAATTAATTTAAACTTTCCCATATTTCTATAATTATAGAATATACTATTATATATTAATATATAATTTTGTTTGTTTGTTTTTTCCTAATATTTATATATAATTTTCGAGTAAATATTCAGTTGAGGAAGAAAATGAATTTAGATGGTTTCGCGTTCCTAACCATAGCTTTTGTCTTATCCATTTTCTTGTGTATTATGGCGCTCTTTTTTTATCCTCCACGAATATTAACTTTGTTGAAGAGTTTTTTGCGTTGTTGGCGTAAAGGATACCTTAGTGTAGTCAACTTTGCAGATAAGAAAGTAGTGATAAGTTATTCTTGGGAAGGTAAGGAATGGCATACAAAGACACATAACGGATATCGAGAAAAGAAATATGTTTCTATATAGATAGAAGAAGTTAAAAAGTTTAGTGTCTTTTCTGTTCCTTGAGAAAATTATTCGTAACTGGAAGGTGTCAGATGCCAAAAGTTTTGATCATTTATTATTCTAGGTCTGGAAACACCGAGAAGATGGCTGAGTTAATAGCTGATGGTGTGAAGAGAGAAAAAAACATTAAGGTAGAGGTGAAAGACGTTCAAGAGGTTAAAGTTAAGGATTTACTTGATCTTGAGGGCATAGTTATCGGCTCTCCAACCTACTATGGCTCGATGGCTGCTGAAATAAAGAAGTTAATAGATGATAACATTAAATTTCACGGAAAACTGGAAGGGAAAGTTGGTGGTGCGTTTTCCTCTTCAGAAAGTTGGTGGTAGCGTAGCCGGTGGTAATGAGACAACAATAATGGACATCCTAAAATCTTTATTGATCCACGGCATGGTGATTCAGGGATCACCGAAGGGAGATCATTATGGACCAGTTTCCATAGGGAAACCAGATGACAGAAGCAAAAAGTTGTGTAAAGAATATGGTCAAAGAATAGCTAAGCTTGTTTTGAGAACTCAAGGAATGGAGAGGTAAAAACCACTTATACTCCATATAAAAAAAACGTGTACTGGAAATATATTCACCGCCCAGATTTATGATTAATCAAATAGAGATCTACACTCCATTTAGAGGCAAAGTGATATGAAGGAAGGAATAGAAAAGAAGATCTCCGACAGATCCCTATCTGTCTCCATCTCAGGTATACGTAAAATAGCCCAGTTCGCCAAGGGCGTGGAAGATATTATTCCTATGAATCTAGGGGAACCAGACTTTTCGACACCTGATTACATAAGGAAAGCGGCAAAGAAAGCCATCGACGAAGGCTTCACTCACTACACTACTCCACTTGGGATCCCCGAGCTTCGTGAAGCCATAGCCGAGAGAACAGAACAGGAGAGAGGCTTCGAGGTAAACCCGAAAAGTGAGGTACTCGTTACCGCAGGTACGTCAGCAGCCTTCTACTCTATAGTACATGCCTTGCTGAATCCCGGAGATGAGATCATTGTACCTGATCCATGTTACCCCTCATACATGATTGGCATACAATTGACAGGTGGAAAAGCTGTCCCAGTCCCCTTAGAGGAAGAGAAAGAATTCAACATAGATCCCCAGGCTGTTGAAGAGAAGATTACTGCTAGAACTAAGGCCATACTCATTGTATCCCCTGACAACCCCACCGGCGCTGTTATGAATAAAGACACTCTCGAAGCTATAGCCGAAATCGCCCGAAGACACGATGTAATAACGATTTCGGATGAGCTCTATGAGAAGATTGTTTACGATGGAGCCAAGAGCTACAGTATTGCCGCACTTCCAGAAATGAAGGAAAGGACGGTAACCATAAACGGCTTCTCCAAGACCTATGCCATGACAGGTTGGCGAATCGGCTACATAATAGCAAATAAAGTAATAATCGATAACGCAAGGAAGATACACCACCCCTTTACCGTATGTGCCACTTCTATATCGCAAAAGGCAGCACTCGCTGCTTTGGAAGGTCCCCAGGACTTCTTTCAAGATATGTTAAAGAAGTATGATGAGAGGAGGAAATACCTCATCAAGGGCTTGAACGATATAACTGGTGTAAAATGCCAGATGCCTAAAGGAGCCTTCTACGCCTTCCCGAATGTCAAATCCTTTAAGCAGCCTTCTATGGAAATAGTAAAATACATAATAAAAGAAGGTAGAGTGCTAACTGTACCGGGTTCGGCCTTCGGAAAAAATTCGGAAGGCTACATAAGACTCTCCTATGCGACTTCTCTGGAGAAGATCAAGGAAGCGCTTCCCAGGATCAGAGAAGCTTTGAATAAGTTGATGAACAAGAGTTAACTGAATTTATGGTCAAGAATTACTTTCTTACATTTTTGATTTTATTTCTAATTGTAGAGATAATTTAGGAGGGGTTATTACTACTAGGCCATAGAGTATAATAGTAGGCAAGTCTGATAGTTTATCTTACTGAACTGCTTCGACCTTAACTACTTCAGGTATCTTTTTCTTTAGAAATCTCTCTACTCCCCATTGAAGTGTCATACTAGACATTGGGCAGCCTACGCATGATCCTTTCATCCTAACTTTTACGACACCGTTCTCTACATCTAAGAGCTCAATGTCTCCACCGTCAGCCTGTAGATTGGGTCTTAATTCTTTGAGGGCTTCTTCCACCTTATCCTTGACCGTTTCTTTCATTTTATCCTCCTACAATCCTTTTGTAAGGAATGTGAATATAAATACATACTTTCCGCTGTGAAGTGGATTATTCAACAAATGAGGGTCACTGAGCATAGTCTAATTATCATATGTTTGATACAAGAGTTCAAAGAAAGGTTCCTAGTATGGTTACTCCAAATAGGAGACCTAACATAATGCTTAAGATAATAAAAATTACAACTGCAAGTATCGCAATGCCTAGGGCACCCAGCCAACCCGTCTCAAAGACACTCTTAAAAACAGCTACCCAAGCCAAGAAGGCAAGTATTAAGGCCCAGACAAAAGAGGAGCCACCAATAACAGAACCAAGGAAGAAAGAGACACCAAATAAGACTATAAAATAGACAAGAGGGCCTAAAAGGGTAGCACCCATGGCTCCCCCAAAGCTCGCCCTGCCACCAGTAACTATCTTGGCCGATAGATACACTGGAATCGATACTATGGCCCACAGTATGATTAGCCCAATCAGAAAGATGAAAAGATCAACCATCGAATGTATAGGGATCAAAAGATAAATCTCCAAAGAGATCACCCAGAAGGTTAACCTACCAGTACTTGGTAAAAAAATCTATATATATTCATGTTACTCACCATCACTTCTACAAGAGAGAGAAGACCTTAGAGGAGCTGATAGACATGAAGTTCGAGCCTTTCAGACTAGAAAGATGGCTTGAGACCCGTCCGTGTAAGTACAACCTTGGAGGCGGTCCGGTGAGACCCATGGATATGCTGGAGTTAGTTGAGAAAGTAGACCTCGTGGCTGCTTATCCTCCAACGAAGGGCTCAGAGAAACTCAGAGAGGAGATCAGCGAGCTATATCGTCATGTGGAAAAGGACAGCATCTTAGTGACGAATGGAACCGCTGAGGCAAACTTCCTCATCGCCAATTGGTTGCTGGACGAGGGAGATGAAGTCGTCGTGCAGATCCCTTCTTATCAACAGGTCTGGGGCATCACGAGAGCTATTGGAGCGAGGGTTAAGAGGTTTCACCTCATTGAGGAGGAGGGTTATAAGCCAGACCTCGAAGAGCTGAAAGAACTGGTATCCTCTAAGACAAAGGCGATCTTCATTATAAACCCCAACAACCCCACGGGGTACAAACTTTCCAAGGATGAAACACAATCTATATGTGACGTGGCAGACGATGTGGGTGCCTACGTAATCTACGATGAGGCCTATCGCGGCACAGAGTTGGATGGCTTCATTTCGCCTTCACCCCCAGAAGTTTATGAAAAAGGAATCAGCACAACGAGTTTGTCTAAACTGGGGCTACCAGGGCTTAGAATAGGGTGGATCGTTGCAAACGAAGAGACTGTGGAGGGTTGTTGGAGCTATAAAGACTACGTTAGCCTCAGCCACTCGAAGCTTACCGAAAAGCTAGCTACGATAGCACTGCAGACAAAGAACTTTGAGAAGATAATCAAGAGGGCGAGAAGAATAATTAGAACCACCCTAGAGATATTCTCTAGCTGGATGGCTGATCATAATGAATTTATGAGCTGGGTTGAGCCAACGGCAGGCACCGTGGCGTTCCCAAGATACCACTTACATTTCGACTCTGTAAGCTTCTGTGAGAAGCTCCTCAAGGAGGAGGGAATTCTACTCTCTCCAGGAGACTTTTTCCAATCTCCCAAGCACGTTAGAGTTCACTTTGCGGGGCATGATGAGAAGGTATTGACTAGGGCACTCGATAAACTGCACACGTTCCTCAATCGACACACCGTGGCAAATTAAACCTCGACGTGTCAGTCATAACTTTTTATGAAGACTTGTGTATCTACAACCCCGAATGTTATTCAAAGTTTTTTTAGATAGGTCTAGACATGTTCTCTTAAGGTGTTCCTTCTAATGAGCTACGCCACGGGTTTGAGGTGTCTCAAGTGCGGTGCCCAATATCCTATCTCAAAGATGTTTGAGGGATGTCCTCGCTGTAGAACAGAGAAAATAAAGGCGAACCTCGTAGTTGAATACGACTACGATAGGATCTCCACTTCTCTATGTAGGAAATCCCTAGAGGCTCCAGGCCAAGGGATATGGAGGTTCAGGGACCTGTTGCCTGTAGACAAGGAGGAGCATATGGTCTCCTGCGGAGAAGGGAATACGCCTCTTATAAGATGTAAACGCCTAGGCGAGGAAATCGGACTTAAGAAGCTCTACATTAAGGATGAATCCCGAAACCCCACCTGGTCATTTAAGGATCGACTGGCCTGCACCACCATATCTAAGGGTTTAGACTTCAGGGCTAGAGTCGCCACCGTCCTCTCCACGGGTAACCAAGGCGCCGCCACAGCCGCCTATGCCTCAAGGGCAGGGATGGACTGCGTCATATTCACCCTCCCAGATGTTCCGGCCACTATGCTGACCTTCATGAGAATATATGGTGCAAAGGTTGTGTTGTTGTCTACCCCCGAGGGCCTAGGAGTCTACCCGTACGACATCATAGCCAAATGCGTCAAGGAGTATGGATGGTTTCCCGCTTGCACCATCGTCTTACCCCCTACAGGAAACCCCTACGGGGTAGAAGGCTACAAGACCTTGGGCTATGAGATCTGTATACAGATGAACTGGACTGCCCCGGACAGAGTGGTGATACCTTGCGGATACGCCGAAGGATTAACCGGGATCTGGAGAGGATTCTCAGAGTTTCACCGTCTAGGCCTCCTCGACTCTCTTCCGACTATGGTGGCGGCGGAAACGGATTCAGGGAACCCCCTTACCTACGCCGCTGAGAAAGGTTTGGACTATGTGGAGAAGGTATCAACCAAGCCCACTGTAGCATTCTCCATCGTGACGGAGATAAGTAGCTATATGGGATTGAAGACAATTCAGGAGTCAAAGGGAAAGGCGGTCTCCTCATCGGACCAACAGATATTAGCGATGCAGCGTTCACTCGCTAGAAAAGAAGGAATTTTCCCTGAACCGTCCTCGGCGACCTCTTTGGCCGTGGCAAAGAAGCTGAAAGAAGAAGGAGAAATCGATAGGGATGAAACCGTGGTCTGCATAATCACCTCTGGAGGCCTTAAAGATCCCAATGCGGCGGAGACATCAACTCCACCCTTACCCTCCATAAGACCCGAATGGCGGGCTTTCACAGAGTTTATGAAAGAATACTACCACTTCTCCCTGACGAAGTAGCTATAATAGATAGGAGTGTCAATTTGAAATCTTTAGAGAATAGGAGTTAGGTGAGGGCAATGTATTGGTGGAGAGGTAAGATAGGGCTTCTTGTGCCCCTTGTCAATGACGTGGTGGAACGAGAGTTCCATCTTATGGCCCCTGATGGAGTCTCCATTCACACTGCCAGGGTGGTCTATAGAACGATCGAGCCAACCGTTAAAGCCAACTTCGAGGCAAATGACCACGAGCTAATACCGGCAGCCAAAAGGCTAGCTAGCGTCAAACCGAACGTGGTCATCTGGGCGTGCACCACCGCGAGCTTCATAGGCGGTGTAGGATACAACGTGGAGCTTTCGAACAAGATTGAAGAGGCAATTGGAATCCCTGCCTTGACCACGAGTACCGCTGTCTTGGAGGCCTTCAAGAGATTTGGTTTCAAGAAGGTAGCTATCGCCACCCCTTACATTGAGGAGGTCAACGAGAAGGAGAAGGCGTTCTTCGAGGGAAATGGATACGAGGTGACTGAGATCAGAGGGATGCAGGTGACCGATGCATGGGAGGAGGGCACACTGTTGCCCTCACAGGCGTATAGGCTGGCTAGGGAGGTGGACTCACCTGAGGCAGATGGCGTCTTTATCAGTTGTACCGACTTCCGTGCAGCTGAGGTGATCGAGGTGTTGGAGAACGATTTGATGAAACCCGTGGTGACCAGTAACCAGGCTTCCATGTGGGCCTGTCTGAGGAGTATCGGAGTTAGAGAGTCAATAAGAGGTTTCGGCACTCTTCTGGAAGATGTATAAACCAAGCATCGCGAACATTTTCTTTTTTTGAGACTTCTTAAATTGTTAAAGAATGTTTTAAAATCGAAGAAAGAAGAAAAGCTAACCCTAAAATCAGAACAATAGTTGCTCCTGAGGCCAAATCCAATAGATAAGATAGCCATAGGCCAGTTACAGTTAGAATCATTCCGGTGAAGATGGAAAGGAGCATCATTTTTTTATGTTATCGGTGAACTGTCTGCTTATCGCCGCGGTCTTAAGAGAAACAAAGCTTTAAAGTACTTTAATGAAAAAAGAAATACGAATAGATGCGATCTAGTTATTCTGGAGAAAAAAATCTCTTAGTCACGTGAATAGATGATCAGATCATCTGATTTCTGTACCGTTTCCTTTTTTCATTCCCATCATTCTTGCTATCTTCGCATAGTTCTCAGACAATTTGTATTCGGGAATCATTGGATAAGCAAAGGGGATTCTTCTATCACCAAATTCATCGATATGTTTGAGTCCTAAAAGCAAGTTATCCATTTTTTGCCTCGGAACTGTGAAGATCATTTCATCATCTTGGGCCATCGCTCTCCTGCGATCACCCAAGCAGGGTACAGTAACCTGACATTTTTCAGTCCTTATCGCTGGTACAACAGAATAGACACAAGCAGCATGGCCAGATAGCTGTGAGGTAATGTCATGTCCATCTTTGTATGCTATCCCTAAGAGTAATTGTGTCAATTGAGCTGAATTACAATAAATCATAACTAGATTAGGGTCAAAATTTGCTGTCTTTAACGGAGCTGACAATACTCCTATGTATCGACCGAATTCTAGACGGGGGAATGCATGAGCCCAATTTGATCCTGCCTCTAATGTTTCAACGTCCTTTGGGAAACGGTTATTTCCATCCAGAAAATATTTCGGAGTCTCTGCAAGTCCATAACCTATTACTGGTTCGGGGCACCACATATCTTCTTTCAGTTGTGCCAACGTTGTTCCCTGTCTACGCGAAGTTGAAAAGCATTGGCAAGTTGATAAACAGTACCCGAAGTCCCTTATAGGTCTCTTAGCATCCTTAGGAATGTCGCTCTCTTTCTCAAGTAATTTAACAGCTAAAGGGTAACTTGTAGGTCGTATCTGTTTCTCAATTTGTTCTGCATATCTTTCAAAAATACTCATTCCAGACACCTCATATAACAATTTTGATATGATTACATAGTTAGAATAATCTTTTTATTGAAAGTATGTTGTTTCCTTTAATTAGGAGGTATGATGGTGTTGGATGAGCTTCCTGTTGAAAAACTCCGGCGAGTTTGTGACTCTAGTCTTATTAGCTGTGAAACTACCAATGAGATTACCCCCCTTGGAGAGATAGTGGGTCAAGAGAGAGCTGTTAAGGCCTTAAAGTTCGGTTTGGAAATCGAAGAAAGGGGATTCAATATCTATGTGGCTGGCCAGCCAGGCACTGGTAGAACAACGGCGATAAAGGATTTCTTGGAGAGTATAGCCGTTGATAAGCTGGTACCTCCTGACTGGTGTTATGTGAACAATTTTGGAGATCCCTATAGACCAAATGCCATTGAACTTCCTCCTGGTAAAGGAAAGGATTTCCAAAGGGATATGAGGAGCTTCATAGAAGAGGCACGAACTGGTATTCCTAAAGCCTTTGAGAGCGGAGAATATGCTGCTAAAAGGGAGGAGATAGTCCAAGATCTTGAGCAGCAAAGGAGGGAGCTCTTTACTCAACTAAACGAGAGGGCTAAACGAGAAGGCTTTATCATCCAAAGCACTCCAGTAGGGGTTCTCATCATACCTGTGATCGACGGCAAACCTTTGAGCGATCAAGAGTTCATGGCATTAACCTCTGAAGCTAGGATAGAGATCGAAAAGAAAAGAGACACATTGAGGGCTGAATTGAGAAGTGCCATGAGGCACCTAAGGGACTTGGATAGGAAACTGAATGAAAAACTTCGAGAATTGAATAGAAATGTGGCCAACTACGCCATAGAACACTTGATTAACAGTTTAATGGAAAAGTATAAGGAGTTTCCCGAAGTAACTAAATACCTAAAGGAGACACAAAACGACATTCTAGAAAATATTGACCAGTTCACAGGTATGAAACAGCCTCAACCCCAAGTGGCCATCCCTATGCCATGGATGGAGGAGTTACCTTTCAGAAAATACGAAGTCAACATAGTGGTGGACAATTCAGACCTTAAGGGAGCCCCGGTAGTAATGGAACTCAACCCTCTCCACCACAACCTATTTGGGAGAATAGAGAAAGAGGCACGGTTTGGAGCTCTAACCACAGACTTCACAATGATTCGAGGAGGTTCCCTGCACAGAGCGAATGGTGGTTACCTAGTGCTCCCTGCCGAGGAGTTGCTTCGCAACATCTTCTCCTACGACGGATTAAAGAGAGCCATAAAGAATGGCGAAATCGACATTGAAGAAGCGGGAGAACGCCTTGGTTTCATTACGACAAAGAGCCTCAGGCCGGAACCTATTCCTTTGAAGGCCAAAATAGTGCTATTTGGAAGTCCTCTTCTATACCACATGCTATATGCACTAGACACGGACTTCAATGAGCTCTTCAAAGTTAAGGCAGACTTCGACACCACCATGGACCTAACATTAAAGAATATGGAGACCTACGCGTCCTTCGTATGCTCTCTATGCCGAAAGGAAAACCTGAAACACCTAGAAAGGTCGGCCTTAGCCAAATTAATAGAGTACAGCTCCCGATTGGCAGCGGATCAGGAGAAGCTTTCCACCAGATTCGGTGAAGTAGCTGATGTCGTCCGAGAAGCCAACTTCTATGCAACCCAAGAAAACGCAGAATACATAACTGACAATCACATTAGAAGAGCCATTGAAGAAAAGTTCTATCGCTCCAACCTTATCCAAGAGAAAATTCAAGAGATGATTGAACGAGGTATTCTCCTCATAGACACTGAAGGTGAGGCTATGGGACAGGTGAACGGCCTCTCAGTCATGAGTTTAGGAGACTTCACTTTCGGAAGACCCTCCCGAGTTACAGCCAGCATAGGCCTTGGCCGTGAAGGGCTTATTGACATAGAAAGAGAGGCCAAACTAGGCGGACCTATACATACCAAGGGAGTGATGATTCTCAGCGGCTATCTTGCTCAAAAATATGCTCAAGACAAACCTCTCAGCTTAACCGCCCGGCTGGTCTTTGAACAAAGTTACTCCGGAGTAGAAGGAGATAGCGCATCCAGCACAGAACTGTACGCCCTTCTATCAGCTCTTTCCGGGTTTCCCATAAAGCAGAACCTAGCCGTCACAGGCTCTGTAAACCAGAGGGGGGAGGTTCAAGCTATCGGCGGTGTAAACCAAAAAATCGAAGGTTTCTTCGAGGTCTGTAAGGCTAAGGGTCTCACGGAAAAGCAAGGGGTACTCATTCCAGAGAGCAATGTCCAGAACCTCATGTTGAAAGAAGAGGTAGTGGAGGCTGTTCAAGCCGGAAAATTCCACATATACCCTGTAAAAACCATCGACAAAGGAATAGAGATTCTAACAGGAGTTAAAGCAGGTGAAAGAAAGCCTGATGGTGTTTTTGAAGAAAATACGGTAAACTACAAGGTAGATGAACGGCTCAAGAATATGGCGGAGTACCTTCGAGAGTTTCCTGGATTTGCGATAGAAAAAACAAAAAAAAGTCCTGAAGAATAATAAGAATTTGTTGCTAACAAAGCCGATAGGACGCTTCCGGAGTAAAATAACCTTTGAAAAGTAGAGCTAATCTCCGTCGAGTCATTCCCAAGGAAGAGATCATCGTCTACGGGCCTGTACGCAGCCGCCGATTAGGCATCTCCTTTGGAGTGAACCTCAATCTACGCCGAGGAAAGACCTGCACCTTTGACTGTGTTTACTGCCAATATGGAAGAACCGCCCACCACGTATCTTCACCATATGTGCTTTCAGATTGGACTGCGAAAGAGATCATCTTGGCCGAGGTGAAGAGAAAGCTAAAGAGTGTGAATCAGAGGCTTGACTCAATAACCTTCTCGGGATACGGGGAGACGACGCTCTTCCCTAGGCTTCGGAATCTGATTGTAGATGTTAAAGCATTCCGAGACAAGTATTGCCCTGGTGTACCGATAAGCATTCTCACAAATTCTTCTCTTGTCTACCTAAGTAAAGTCTTCGAGGCCTTGAAGGAGTTTGACTTAGTGATCGCTAAGCTTGACATAGGTGAGCAGGAGGCTTTTCGGAAGATCAACAATCCGGCACAGGGGATACCTACTCTAGAAGAAATTATCAAGGAATTGACGAGGCTGCATAACGCTACTGGGAGACTTGTTCTACAGACCTTAATCTTCGATTCATCGATACCTGGTAAACCTCATAACCTAGAGTCAGCGGCTTTGGACTCTCTCATCGAAGGGATATACCAGGTGGATCCTTTAGAGATCCAGATCTATACGGTTGACCGCTATCCCTCAGAGCCCTATGTGACCCCTGTGGGTATCGACGAGCTTCATAGGATCGCCAGTATGATAGATGTGAAGATAGGGAGGAAATGCGCAAAGGTTTATTATTAAATATTTGTGAAAGCTACAAAGACGTTTATAAATTTATTTATAAAATCTAGTTAGAAACTTACATGAGCCTTTAGGAGGTTAAGGGTAAGATGACTAAAACTGAGGAAAATCTTAGAGCGGCCTTCGCCGGTGAGAGCCAAGCGAATAGGAGGTACTTAGCCTTTGCCGAGCGAGCTGAGAGAGAGGGCTACCCAGAGGTGTCGAGGCTCTTCAGAGCTGCCGCCGAGTCGGAGACAGTGCACGCCCTTTTTCACTTGAGAATCATGAAGGAGGTTAAAAGCACAAAGGAGAATCTGGAGACCGCTATAACGGGGGAGACCTATGAGTATGAGAAGATGTACCCTGAGTTCATAGAGGTGGCTCAGGCCGAAGGAAATAAAGCCGCAGTGCGGAGCTTCAGTTATGCGAAGGACGTGGAGATCGGTCACGCCGAAAGATATAAAGAGGGATTGGAGTCCGTCAAGGACGGGAGAGACTTAGAACCGACGGATTATTTTGTTTGTCAAATCTGTGGGTATATAGTTGCTGGGGAGACTCTTGAAACTTGTCCTATATGCGGCTCTCCTAGAGAGAAGTTCAAAACTATCGGTTGATTAAAGTGGGTCGCTAGCCCCAGCATTAAAAAACGATGGAGTATTCATCTTTCCATTAGTCTCTCAAGCAAAAATCATATAGGTGGCCATCCCTTTTGCCACAAGCCTTCCATCCTTAGTTCTGACCTCAACATCTCCTACGGCGGTGTGGGAACCCTTGTGTATGATTCGTCCCTCAGCTGTTACATCTTCCTTCTTCACCGGCGACACATAATTTACTTTGAGCTCGATGGTGGTGATCCGGGTTTCGGGGGCAACAGATGCTATCAACGCCACGGCCACGGCAGCATCAACCAGTGAAGCAGTCACTCCCCCATGGACCGCACCAGCCAGCTGAAGTAGATCCCTTTTAAAGGGGAGGTTTATGCGGGCGAACCCTGGCGATACCTCGGATACCTCCATGCCTAAGAATCGGTAGTAGGGAGTTGTATTGAGCCTCTTCTTGATAGATTCAAAGTGACTCTCATCGGTCCTCACCGCAATTCATCACCTCTTCTTGACAGATTCTAAGTCACCCCTCATCCAAATGTTGTAAAACGCAGTCCATCCCAATTTTACATGCAGATTAAACACCTCCTTAGTTTAACACTTCACCGCATCGAACAACTTTCGAGAAGTTGAATATATTTTCTTGATCTGTCGCGATATTTCTTCCAGGCCTTCGATACGTACTCGAGGTGAGATTTCTCCATTTTTTTTATTACCTTGGCTGGGGCGCCCACAGCTACGCTATTCTCGGGTATGCTCTGTGAGTTAAGCACCACCGACCCAGCTCCTATTAAACAGTTTCTCCCGATCTGAGCTCCCTCCATGACGATGGACCTTAAGCCGATCATGGAGTTGTCCCCTATCACACATCCCTCGACAATGCTACCGTGGGTCACGGAGACATGATCTCCAATCATAGCTGGGTTTGGAGCCGGATGTATAACGACGTTTTCCTGTATGTTACTGTAGTTTCCTACATGTATGTGATTTGTATCCCCACGAAGGACCACGTTAAACCAGACGCTGGCGAACTCTCCTATCTCGACATCTCCGATAAGGGTGGCGTTGGGCGCCACAAAGGCGCTCTCGTGTATAAAGGGCTTCTTTCCTCTATACTCCAGGATCAAGGCCATTCCAGTCACCGCCTAGACCCTAAAGGGATCGTCATGTTTAATAACTTCTTTTAATTAGCAAGTCTCAGTTCACCAAACATCTTGATCATATCTCTAGAATACCCCATACTCCGGCAGATGCTGAAAGCATTTATTACACAAGAGCAAATCGTCTAACCATGGATATCTTGGGCCGTGAGATGCGGAAAAAAGAGAGGGCCATGATCCCAGAGGAATGCCTTGAGTTTCTCAAAGCGGAAGAGGTTGGGAGACTCGGCTTAACAGATGGAAAGACCCTTTACATAGTTCCCGTGAACTTCGTGCTGTATAATGGACGTATCTATATCCACTCGGCCAAAGAAGGATTAAAGATTGACTTGATAAAACACGACAACAGGGTCTGCTTTGAGGTCGATAAGTTCTATGGGCTTAAGAGAGCGGATGCTGCATGTGACTTCGCGGCAATGTACAAAAGCGTCATAGTCTTCGGCCGAGTTCGCTTCATCGACTCCGAGAAGTGGAAATTTGAAGTCTTGACACAGCTCATGAACAAATACGCCGGTAAAAACTATCCAGAAATTGACAAGTCGGAGACTCGTAAAACGACCATTCTTGAGATATCCCTAGATAAGATAACTGGTAAAGAAGCTCATGTGTAAGCATGATTAATATATTTGAATAAAAAAATATCGACTCAATTTTATGCGATACCAAGTCGCGATACACTTCAACTCACAAATCTTTCAATCCAAATAAATTAAAGATGGACGTTAAAGTGAAACAAAGCTTATTAATGGTATGATAAACTAGATTAGAGAGTATGTATCGGGGGTAGCGATATTGATCGAGGAGATCGCCAAAAAACGCTCCACCATCAGAAACTTTCATGAGAGAGATGTAGACTTCGAAGACATATTAAAGATCCTTGAGGTCGCGAGACAAGCGCCTTCAGGCATGAACACACAGCCTTGGAGATTCATCATAGTCAAAGATAAAGGCGTAAAAAAGAAGATCAGGGAAGCCTGTGAAGAGGCCGAGATGAGATTTCACCCCAAGGTAGCGAAGTGGATGAGGGATTGGCTGAGTGAGAGAGGGATAACACCGGTTAAGCCCTATCTCACCGAGGCTCCCTACCTCATTGTCGTCTGCGTGGATGAGACGGAACCCTACTCTAAGGAGTCTGTCTGGCTGGCAGTAGGATACATGCTTCTGATGACCAAAGAATTGGGGCTTGGCACGGTGACCTATCACCCATCTAGTACGGCTAAGGTGAGGGAGATACTCGACATACCCGGCAGCTATGCCATAGAGACCATCCTCCCCGTAGGCCATCCAGCTGGAGAAAAAAAGAAAGAGGAGAGAAGAAACCTAGAAGATTTGGCCTACAAAGACCGCTGGGGCACCAGCCTGAGTTAACCCCAGTAAAAATGTCACTCCCAACACTCTTTGACTAAGATTTACAGCTGTAAATCAACCTTGTCCAGCTGTTGTAACACATAGCTTCTAATATCTCTGGCATTCGGGAGGTCCATAACGATCTCGCCCTGCCTAATCAGCGGCTTTAGGAGGGGCCCCACCTCTGCTCTACACCAGGGACACTTCTCAACGCTGACTTTCTCGGGAACCATCTTATCTTGAAAGCACTTAGTGCATCTGTAGACTTGCTTCTTGCCGGAGAGCTTTCCTTTCTTCGAGTAGGGCCGCTTGTTCACCTCGACGATATCCATTGCCATGTCCACCGAAGGAGGGAATGCTATTGATGTCCCTACGCCGAACCCGTCTGCCACATCAAGGAGATTTTCAAGGTTGTACTCGTTGAGACCGCCGCTGAGGAATATCTTGACTTGCTCAAAACCATTTATGTCTAGGGCCCACCTCGTCTCCCACGCTATCTCTCTGAAGTCGCCCCTCCTCGAACTAGGTGTATCTAAGCGGACCCCGTAGAGCCTTTCGCCAAGGGCTTTAGCGGCCATGAGGGCTTCAATCTTCTCGTCGTAGAGGGTATCACATAGCGCGATCCTCGGCACATCTGGATCCATGGTCTCGTCAAAGGTCTTCCAGGCCTTTACTTGATCCTCGAATACAAGGATCAGGGCGTGAGGCATTGTACCTACAGGTTTCTCGCCTATCATCTCCGCTCCTATCGTACCCGAGACGGCGTTACACCCACCGATAAAGGCGGCTCTATCGGCCAAAGGGGTGATGAGGGGGTGGACGGCCCTGATCCCGAAGAAGACGAGGGACTTGTCTTTAGCCGCCTTTTTACATCTAGCAGCCCTGGTCGCTATGCTAGAGCTGTGCCTCAAAACACCGAGGAGAGAGGGTTCGAGGACACCGAACTCTGTATAGGAGCCACTTATGCTGACGAGGGGTTCATACCGTCGGAAGATGGTTCCCTCCGCCATCGCGTCCGCATCGATGTCATATCCCTCCAGAAGATAGGCCGCCTCCTCTATGCCTGCAAGAACCGCCCACTCATGGTCCCTCGGTAGAGAGTAGGAGTGGATATCAGCTACAACGTGTTTCTCAGTGAGCCCCATCTTGACAAGAACCTCTCGAGCCCGGGGAAAATAGACGTCAGAGAGCTCCCCTCTCTTGATCTTCTCAGGAGATGTGACATAAAGTCTTGGTGGAACCACTTTAACCCCCTTTAACTCGGCTTAATTTCCTTGGAACCACTTTAATCTCTAGCATCAGAAGATGTCTGTTTAAAGGCAATATCATTCTCTTCAGCTTATAAGCATCCCCATACGTTTTGAGGATAATCTCCCAATATAGTGCTCTCTCTATAGCAGCCGTCCTATTAATTAAACCCCAAATCGCATTAAAGATATCGACTTCAAGGAAGGTACGACGCATTGACACTAAAAAAAGAGAGACTCCAAGAATTAGCTGACAATATCTTCTTCGTGGAGGGAGAAGGAAGGGGAATTCCTCCACACTCCAACTCCCTGTTAATCTCGAATGAGAAACAAGTTCTCATCGACACGGGACTAGGAATGAGACTGTTGAGAGAGCTGAGATCCGACATCGACCTAGTCATAAACACCCATTGCCACGTAGACCATATCCGAGGCAATCACCTTTTCAAAGAAGTCTGGGCCTGCGAGATCGAGGCCGACGCCATAAGATCTATCGAGACCTTCAAAGGGCTCTTCGGAATGAGAGGCCACCCTCTAGAGGAGGAGCTGGTGAAGAGGTTGAAAGAATATGGTTATCATCCCTCAAGGGTTGACAAAGAGTTCTGCGGAGGAGACGTTCTTGAATTTAGAGAGACACGGTGGGAGGTGATCCTGACCCCGGGACACTCACCCGGCCACTGCTGCTTCTACGAAGAGGAAGTGAAAATAGTTTTCTCCGGCGATATCGACCCCTCTGCCTTCGGTCCATGGTATGGATGGCCTAAATGTAACATCGATGACTTCATCGCCTCCATCAAACGGCTGATGGGGATGGATATCGAGGTCTTAGTCAGCAGCCATCTCCCGCCGATATCTGATGGAATCACCTTAGCGTTAGGAGATTACCTCGAAAAGATATACAACCGAGAGACTAAGATCTTGGGTTTCTTGGATAAGGAACGCGCCTTGAAGCAGATCGTGGATCAGGCCTTTATCTATGGAGTCAAAATGGGTAGAGATGTGATTCGGCGTCTCTTCGAGGAGAATATGGTTCGACTGCACCTTGAGAAACTGATCCGGGAAGGGAGGGTAGAAGCCTTCAGCGATGGCTACAGGGCCGTCTAGAATCAAGAATTATTCTAAGTTCCTTTTTTTTAATATAGCAGAGCTCTATGCAGTCTCTATATTTAGGAGTCTTAAGGTACAGTTAAACGTCTCCTCATCGGGATTTTTCTTATACCTCCTTAGAACAGGGAAAAACTCTTCTAGGGATTCAAGGTTAAGGACCTTCCTTATCAGTTCTGCGTAGGGTCCGCTGACTAGGAGGAATTGGAGGATTGAGGTGAGGTTTGAAGACCTCCTAGAGGTAGATGAAGTCTCGAAGTCTATGATCTTCACTCTGTCCCTACTCGTTACATAGATGTGTCTGTCAGGACGAAAGAGCTGACCATGATCCAGACCGATATCATCCAGCCTAAAGCACTGGACCAGTATCTCTCTCACGAGGTCCCTCAGCCTCCTCGCCCGCTCTCTAGAGGGGAAGTCCACAATCCTAGCCAAAACCGCTGTGATCCTTTCTCCATCGATGAATTCCATGAGGAGCATTGCATCCGAATAGGCAATGAGCTTAGGCCCTACCCCTACTTCGTTCGCCATCTTGATCCTCTCAGCCTCGGGCCGAACACTATCCCTGTTCGCATCCATCCTGAGTATCTTGACGGCGGCTGGTCTATTCTCGACATAGACCTTGAAGACCATGCTAGTGGTTCCCTTGCCGAGGATTCTTACGCCTTTTACCTCTGTTGGCCCTACGAACTCGAGGTGCGTCACCCCGAGCTCCCTGAGCATCTGAAGCCGAGACCTAGCGGCTTTGGGATCTCTCTTGGGATAGGTCAGAACACTGAGCTGTCTTGGCGACTCTATTTCCTCTATGGCTTTCTTCATCTTTAGTGTTTATCCATCAGGGCCTTAGTGGTTAACCAAGACCCAGAACTCTTTTGTAAGAAAAAAGTCTTCTAGATATTCCCTTAGCCTAGGATTGACACCTAGATCTTTTTTGATCTGCTCGTCTGCCAGTATCCTCACAGTCTCCCTAACTTGGTTCCTTATACCTTTGGGAATCATCACTCCTTTGACTATCTCTTCCACCAGTTTGCGGGCGTCCACTATCTCCCTATCTCTTGATGATACCCATCGACCTTCCTCTGAGATCCAGACGCTGAATCCTCGGTTCAAGTTCTTCTTTACGAAGGCCTCCTCTGCCTTGAACGGCGGCGGACCCATGTGGAGGAAGCGCTTTGGTAGAGTCTTCGATTCCAATTCGAAGATTATGTAGCTAGCTGACATAAAGTCGCTGTAGATCCCTGCCCTCAGGAGTCTGAAGCCGTTTTCCTTCAGCTTCACCCCAATCTTTTTTGTCATCCTCTCCAGCTGTGGGTAGAGAGTGTCCTCGACCATCCAACCGTGTCGGAAAGTGAGCAAGATTAGGTCTCCAGCCTTCGAGAGCTCCTCATCGACATCTACTTGAGTGGGAGGCGGGTAGAAAAAGATTCTCGAGGGTCTCCTTAGAAACCACCATGAGGCTGATATGAAACTTGCCAGGGATTTAGCGGAGGGTGACGCGGCTACGTTCCTACCCTTGTCCACGGGATCGATGACCACGAGAGGTTGACCCTTAAAAATTTCCTGAATAGTTTCGACGTCCCCTCTATACTGGTCTTCTATATCTATGATAACAGGAGGACTCCAACACTGCACGGCTTGGAGCAGATTGAGGAAGGTCCGGTGGTGTAATATGAGGAGCTCACAGAGGTATCCCGAGAAGCCTTTTACTCGGACCTCGGCGCCGTAGGTTCCCACCCCTTTCATGAACTTCTTAAGGAGTCGCACCTCCCTCTTCTGTTCTTCCCTAAGCCTTTCCTTGATATATTGAACGTGGTAGAAGGTCCTATCTACGGGGCTCTTCCAAATCATTGGCTCAACCCGGTAGGTCGGGACCACGCTTATCTTTACACCGTCGACTGTCGCTTCTAGATATGGGTGGTCTGCGTATCTTTCAATGGGTTTATGGCCGAGGAAGGTTCTCTCTCCGATCTCAAGGCCGAGCCTCCGAAATTCTTTTTTAGATAGGTCTGGGGATAAGAGGACAAAGAGGTCTATGTCAGTGTCCTCACTGAGTGCGGTGTCTTTGGCCAATGATCCGCCGAGGAAGATCTTGAAGTCGCTGGTCAGCTCCTCGGCTGCTCTTCTCGCCCTATCCATATAGGCCTGGTAAAGCCTTTCGAGTTTGACTCTCTCCTCAGGCTTGGGAGTTATCTCCTCCATAATTTCTTGTAGGAGCTGGTTCAGACTCATCTTAATCGCTCAGGGTCTTGACGTATAAGTCGCTGTATATGGGGCCTTTGGGGGTAAGGGTGCTCTTCTTGAGCTTTATTGCGTCCACAGCTATAGCGATATCGATGCTCCTCCCCATCTCCAGTAGATCATCAGGAATACGACCTATGCTCCGAGGGCTCTTTACACGGGCTATGGTGACGTGGGGAGAGAAGGCTCTTCTCTCTCTTGGGAAACCTATCCTATGGAAGATGTCTTCAACTTTTTCGGCCAGCTTCCTGATAGTGTCTCCACCTTCCTTTACACGTAGAAAGACCACTCTGGGCCTCCTCTCGTGAGGGAAGAAGCCGAGGCCACTCACTTTAAAGGTAAATCTTTGCTGATTGATCTGGCTCAACCTCTCGCGGGCTTCCTCTATCTGCGGCTCCGAGGTCTCTCCCAAGAATTTCAGGGTCATATGTACATTTTTGGGGTTCACCATAGAGATCCGCGCCGGTAGGGCGGAAAGCCTTTTCTGCACCGCCTCAATGTGCCTAACCAGCTCTGGATTAAACGCTTCAATAGCAATGAAGGCACGCACCATCTTCCTAACCACTGCCTCCTCAGAAAGATTATCTGTTCAGATTTATAGGTTGGCCAGAGTAAATTGGCTGAGGAGGCTTAGAGATGCCTCGGATGAGCAAGCTTCTCATCTGCTCTAGCGGCCTGCCGGGCTCTGGGAAGAGCGTGATCCTCGAGGCCGCCAAGAAAATGGGGATACCTACGGTAGTCATGGGCGACGTAGTCAGAACGGAGACGAGGAAACACAGCCTCCCTTCGAACGCCGCCCATACGGCGAAGATCATGTTAGAGTACCGAGAAAAATATGGGAAGGAGGTCTTTGCCAGGCTGGTTAGCAAGGAAATCGAGGTTATTGAGGGCGATGTGGTACTAGTCGACGGAGTCAGAAACCCTGAAGAACTAGAGTATTTCCAAAGTAAGGAATGGAGAGTAGCGACGGTGGCCATCCTCTCTCCACCTGAGCTGAGGTTTGAGAGGCTGAGGAAGAGAGGAAGGATAGACGAGGTGGCAGATCGAAAGGAGTTTCTGGAGAGGGATCAGAGAGAGATAAGCGTGGGCATGGATAGAGTCATCCTCCACGCCGATTACTACCTTGTCAACCAGTATCTTGACATGGAAAGGGCCGTAGCAGAGGCTGAGAAGATCATAAAGAAGATCTTGGAGAACACCGCGAAATGAGATGGAAGAGGGAGATCCACGGTATCGAGGCGATTCTGGAGGGCGTGGAGGTCACCGCACAGACCACATGCCTCCCCAGCGAGGACCTCGAAAGGATTAAGGTGGCCCTCAGAAACATTCTAGACGTCGAAGTTAAGGTGGATACGGTGAGCGAGGAAACCCACAGGTTGACCGCCAGAGGCAGAGGGTTTCAGGCCCTCCAGAAGATATACCACGGTTTCAGAAATCGTAAGGTGCTCGCGGCCGCTAGGAAAAATCTGAGATCGAAAGTGAGGAATGGCCGAACAACCTTCCTGCTGAATAAGCAAGCGGCCTATGTAGGTGTGGTTTCCATCACTGAGCCTGGTGAATCTGACCTAGGAGCCATCGAGGTATCCATCTCTACCCCCGATATTATGGAGCTGATTATGTGGATGACAAAGTTCTCGGAGGAGAAGTGAGTCATAGATTGATGATAGTATTGAAAGACAAAATCCGGGAGGCGTAGAAGCCTGAAGAGCACTATAATGGAATTTCCTGTTCGAACCAGCCAGCGCCTAGAAATAATCGACATCACAGATGATGTCTCTAGAGCCGTGAAAGAGACCCGAGTCACGAATGGATCGGTGGCTATATGGACCCCGCATACCACCGCAGCCGTCACCGTTAACGAGAATGATCCCGATTTATGGAAAGACATCCTTGAGCTCTATGTGAAGATTGCTCCTATAGAGGATGAATACAGGCACAATAGGAAGTATGCAGGCCTATCAAGGGAGCAGAATGCTCACGCCCACATCCTGAGTTCACTGATTAAGCCAGGGCTCACCGTGCCCATCTCTAACGGTGTCCCCACATTGGGGATGTGGCAGCGCTTCTTCTTTGTCGAGCTGGACGGGCCTCGAAGCAGAAAGATTTTTGTGCAAATCACGGGTCAATAGAGCTCAGGTCAATCCATGCCCGCCTCTGAAACCGTTAATTATTGAACAAGGAAACCAAATTCTGCGTTTATGGGAACCAGATGACGTGATAAATAATTGTGAGGTATATGAAATGACCAATTTAACCCAAAGAGTGAAAAGCTACATCTTAGAGCTCGGCGCAGACATCGTAGGAGTGGCTTCAGCGGAGAGAATGGAGCAGGCTCCAGAAGGACACAAGCCCTCGGATTTCCTGCCTAACGCAAGACGGGTAGTGGTTTGGGCCACGAAGCTGATCGATGCCGTGATAGATCAAATGCCTGCGAGCAGGAGAGAGTTCACGGCCAACAACTTCGAGGCCGAGACTATCAACCAAGAGATATGCCTCAAAGCCGCAAAACTCTTGGAGAGAGAGGGATACAGTAGCTACCCTATCTCCTATTTCCGGAGAGAGTATAGCGGTTTGGCCCTCTACGATCCGGTGACGCTGTTTGGAGGCATCTCGTATAAGCATGCAGCTGAGGAGGCCGGACTGGGCGAGATCGGCGTCCACAGCCTCCTGATAACTCCGGATTTCGGGCCAAGACATAGGATGGCCGCTATTATAACTGAGGCACCCTTGGAGGCAGGTAAACGGTTTGAAAGGAGACTGTGCGACCCAGAGATGTGTGGCTTTGTCTGCGTTGAGAGCTGCCCGGCCCACGCCATCAACCGAGAAGGATACCAAAGCTTTGATAAGTATCGATGTTCAGAGTATGGGATCCGAGTAACTGGAATCATGCGTTGCAGCCTGTGCATGGCGGTATGTCCATCAAAGATCTGGAAACATCGCCGTGATTAGTATCGCTTCTACCGTTCCAGATCTTTAACCATAGTGGTTGCAGAAGTGGTTCATAGGGCAGATCCGACACTTTGGGTATCGAGTCCTACAGAATTCCCTGCCGAATCGAACCAGCCCCAGGTTTACGATCTGTCTGTCTTCTATGGACGTCAATGACTCAAGAGTTTCCCTTATTTCCTCGTACCTTGCATTTTTTCTTACCAATCCGAGTCTCTTGCTGCAGACCTCTACGTGAATATCTATAGGTATCTGAGGTCGGTTAAATCCATAGCATAAGACCACGTCAGCGGTCTTGGGTCCGACTCCGGGAAGATGGAGAAGCTCCTCCCTCCTCTCGGGAACTCTTCCACCATATGAATCAGTGAGGATCTCGCAGAGCTTCTTGATCTTTTTGGTTTTCTGTCTATAGTAGCCGCTGGGCTTTATGAGTCTTTGAAGCTCCTCCTCATCCAGTTTGAGGATGTCTTGAGGGTGGGTAACAGCTGAGAATAACCTCTTCACTGCTTTCGCGGTGTTTTCATCTCTGGTTCTCTGGGAGAGGATGGCACCAATTAGGATTCTAAATTGATCGTTTTTCTTCAAAGAGTCTAGAACTCTAGAGCCGTAGAGCTTCTTCAGAATCTCCAAGACGCTCAGCATTTTTTCCTTTTTCTTCATAGATTTACTCATAATCGACTCAGGCTAAACTTGGGTTTAAGGTTTCTCTATGGATGACTTCAACATCGGTTCTTCACGAATATTAGATCGGGTCTAGTGGATTTAGTAGGCCCTGAGGACTTGAACCATAAAGAATCTGTTTATCTTAACCTGTTTGAATCTGATAGTTGGTGGTGTTAATCTCTTGGACATCTCTAGGATCAGGGAGGACTTCCCAATTGCAGAAAGATACAACTACCTCAACAGCGCAGCAATAGGCATCATACCCAAGTCTAATCTTGAGGCACTCAACAAGTTTAGCCAGAGACGGATACTCGAGATCCCCCACCCAGATCTCTACCACAATGAGTATTTGAAGCTAACTGAGGAGACAAGAGAGCTCTTCGCTAGGTTAATCAAAGCCGAGAAAGATGAGATATCCTTCCAGCCGAACACATCAATGGGCATCAACCTTATCGCTGAGATGCTTAATTGGAAGAGAGGAGACAACGTCATAGTGACCGACTTAGGCTACCCAAGTGGCATTTACCCTTGGCTGCGGCTGAAGAAGCGTGGCCTAACTACTAAGATCTTGAAGAATAGAGACGGCCTAATTGATGTATCGGATTTTGAGGAAGCCATAGATCAGAACACAAGGGTTATCTCGGTGAGCTTCGTCTCCTTCGCCAACGGATACCGCCACGACCTAGAAGCCCTCGGAAAGCTAGCCAAGCAAAATAACATCTATCTTGTGGTGGATGCGATACAAGGCTTGGGGTATCTGGACCTCGACGTGAGGAAATGCAGAATCGACTTCCTCACCAGCGGGAACTATAAATGGTTGATGGCGCCCTTCGGAGCTGCCGAGTTCTATTGTTGTAAGAAGCTTCTCGAGGAGCTTGAATCACCCCACGTCGGCTGGTTCTCCGCCAGAGACCCCTTCGATCTTACCCTTAGTCCCTACAAGAGGAGCCGAACAGCTAGGATGTTTGAACCCGGAAATCCAAGTTTCCTAAGCATCTTCGGCATTCGGGAGTCTCTAAAGTACATCTCTCGTTTAGGTATGGCCAGCATAAGAAAGACGATATTTAAGCTCAGGAATACGCTCGTCGAAGGGCTCCAGGAGCTCGACACCTGGGTACCTTCACCGAATGGTGAAAGACACGGCTCCGCAATAGTATTCGCCAACCTCCCTTCTTGCGTCGGCGAAAAAGTATACGCTGCCCTAAAGAAGAGAAACATAGTCGTCTCACAACGGAGCTTCAATGGAAGGAGTGGCGTTAGAATCGCTCCATCTTTCTGGAATACCCATGAAGAAGTCGAAGCGCTCATAGATGTCTTTAGAGAACTAACATCCAAGTGAGTTCAAGATTACTCAAAAAAAGGAAGTGCTGAGGAGATGTATGCATTCACTTAAATGGATAGAGCGAAAATTCATACTATCTGGGGCCAAGAATCAAAAATCGACGTTACACTTAAACTTCAAAAAAAGATTATTTTTACAAAGGTCTAAATGCCACCCATTTCCCCTATGATTCCACCATTTTGTAAGACGGCGGCTTCTCTATTTGGCTTCGTTTTGGTAGCTATCATTGTTCCTTTATGATTTTAGAAAAAGATGGGGAAGTTCTCATTAACAACTTCATCAACTAAAGGCTTATTTCCTCCTTTTCTACCACGCTCGGAACCGATGGAAGTTGCGCCTTTATCTCCTTCTCTACCTGCGCCTCCGCCTTATTTAATATCTTTTCAGCCTCAAAGTTTGCCGCTGAAAAATTTATCGTTAGGCCACCCATTTGTCCCACTTCAAACAGTATGCTACCCAACAACTCCGTTATTATTCCAAATTGTTCATCGGCCTTCGGAAGAACGTCTGATAGATTACCGCGGACAGTCCTGAGGATCGACGTCGCAGGTGCGATAGTAGTCACGATGTCACCGATGTCTTTTACCGTACTTAGACGAAGAGATATTTGTTCGATGGCAAGTTTGGTCTGGTTTATGGATTTCAGTGCCTTTCTTACCTCAGCCATCTCATTAGCGTATACGACTGCTTTCTTCTTCTTATGTGTCGCCAAAGCCTTGACGGCCTTGTTGAAGTAGTGTTTATCCTTTCGCTCAAGTCTGGCCCTTACTTGGTCGAGTTTTTCACGTTGTAGGTCTAGTACACGGATTGTCTTGTCGATTTTCTTCCTCATCTCATGCTCTGGTTTAAAGCTCTTCTTTAACCTGCTCACTGATCCGGTGTCCTTTCCCGTCCATATTTTCTCAAATTCTACAATGGCCTATCACTCTGTTGTTTTATGGTTATGAATAGGAGGGTAGTGTAAGGCTTAATAGAGTAATGTAACCTTGGAATCCATCTCAGCGTCAATGAATTTTTCTGATATGAGTTAAATCCGTTATATTATCCTTATTTCCTTTCTCTTTAGAACTCTCCGATCTCTACACCTGTACTTGGCAACACGATGCTATGGGGCTTCATCTCCTGTACACCAAGGGAAGACAGCCGAGCTAGCTTCGCCAGCAACCACATGTCCTTGATGCTGGAGGCTCCTGCATAACCCATGGAGGCCTTCAACCCTGCGATGAACCTACTCACCACCTCCACAGCCTCTCCTGCATAGGGAACCATTCCTTCGACGCCTTCGGCGATGCCTTTGATGGGTTGGGCATACCTATCCAGGGCCATGCGCTTGGCCCTAGCCGCGGAGCTACCCATTCCTCGATATCTCTTGTAGTATCTCTCGCCTATTACCACGAGCTCGCCTGGCGATTCCCTGCACCTAGCGAAGATGTTTCCCATCATCACGGTAGAGGCGCCTACGGCTAGGGCGAGGGCCACGTGGCCAGGTATCCTTATGCCCCCATCTGCTATTATTTTGATGTTCGCTCCCACTTCGTTGAAGGCGTCGGCTGACACAGAGGTGGCGTAGAGTGTGGGTGAACCGGCCTTGGTGATCTCTGAGGTTGAACAGATGCTTCCTGATCCGACTCCCGCCCTGATGGCGGCTACGCCTTCGAGTCTCGTGGCTATATCTAGAGCAGCCTCACGTGTTCCGATGTTGCCCACGATGATCTCTGAGCCCACATTCTCCATGATCTTTTTCGTCGCCTGGATCACGTTCTCGTTGTGGAAGTGGGCCACATCTATAACCAAGAGATCCACGTACTTCTCCAAATTCTTTGCTCTCTCTAGATCGAAGGGTGATATAGCGGCGCCGACCATGAGTCTCCCGCTCTCGTCCCTTGTCGCCTGAGGGTACTTCTCCCTTAAGTAGATGTCTTTGATTGTGATAAGGCCTCTTAACCTCTTCTTCTCGTCGATGATAGGTAGTTTCTCGATTTTATTCTCCCGCATCAGTTCCTTTGCCTCCTCGATGGTTACGCTCTCGTCCGCCGTAGTCATCTTCTCGGTCATCACCTCGTTCACCTGTTTGTCATGGGAGGAGAAGTAAACATCCCTCTTGGTTATGATTCCTTGGAGGAGATTGCCCTTTACCACGGGCAACCCAGAGATCTTCTTCTCCTGCATGATCTTGACGGCCTCTCCCACCAATTGATCGGGCTTTATGGTGACCACATCTCTGATGATGAAGGACTCTGCTCTCTTCACAATTCTAGCCTGCTCGACCTCTTCTTCGATGGAGCAGTTCCTATGGAGGACTCCCATCCCTCCGAGTCTAGCTAGGGCAATGGCCATCTCGCTCTCGGTCACGGTGTCCATAGGCGATGAGAGAAGAGGGCAGACGAGCTTGATCTCTCTCGTCAGCCAAGTGGAGACATCGATCTCGTCTGGCTCAACGTAGACGTGGCCAGGGAGGAGGATATAGTCGTTGAAGGTCACGGCGGAGGGAGCGTTCGCGATTTTCTCTAAGAACATCTGATCTCCCAATCCTTTTTAACATCAAGATGAATTCAGACCTTATAAAGATTGATGGCCTCGATAAACTTGGTTTAAGACCCTCACGAGTCTGAAGTGATTATCCTCTTTCCAAACAATACAAATAAGATTAAGAATATTGTTTCTATCATCAAAGAAATGGCACATGTTTTTAGGCGGTGATATATTGGACGATTGGAGAATCGAGAGCTGGTTCATCAAGCCTGAGAAGCTCTTTAATCTGACTGAAAAAGTCATCATTGTGACCGGCGGGGCTTCCGGTCTCGGCAGAGCAATAGCATTGGGAACAGCAGCTTTTGGAGCGAAGGTGGTTATAGCAGACATAAATCAGGAAGGTGCCAAGCAGGTAGCTGGTGAGATTGATGGTGAGAAGCTGGTCCTCAGAGTTGATGTGACCAAGCTCAGAGACATAAGGAGGATGGTAGAGGAGACTCGCCGCAGATTTGGTAGAATCGACGTATCCTTCAACATTCCAGGTATCAATGTAAGGAAACCTGCTTTGGAGCTGAGCAAGAGAGTGTGGGATGAAGTTGTGAGTTTCAATCTTAACACCATCTTCTACTGTGCTAGAGAAGTGGGGAAGGTCATGTTAAGGCAGAAGAAGGGAAGCATGATAAACATGGCATCGGCGAGGGCTCTCGTCGGCGGGATCGCTCAGTCACCCTACTCCGCAAGCAAGGGAGGCATCTCCCAGCTAACAAAGTGTCTAGCAGCGGAGTGGGCTCCCCACGTCAGGGTCAACGCATTAGCTCCGGGTTACATTGAGACCCAGCTGGTGAGGGAGATGATGAAGAACGATGACTGGTATACTAGTATGAAGCAGAAACATCTCCTCAGCAGATTCGGCAGACCAGAAGAGGTGGTGGGAGCGGCTATCTTCCTTGCCTCGGACGCCAGTAGCTTCGTAACAGGTTCCGTTCTCTGCGTCGACGGCGGATGGACAGCAATATGAGTTTATTTGAAAAATTGGAATAACTGGATCCCACGTGTAAACCATATGAGAGGAAAGTAAAAGAATTGAAAACAAGAAAATGGAGTCTGGATGGGAAAGTAGCTATTGTCACCGGTGCTGGTAAGGGGATAGGAAAGGCCTCTGCAAAGGTCATCGCGGAAAGCGGAGCCGCTGTCGTAATCAACGATATAAACATGGAGATAGCGAAAGTGGTTGCCCATGAAATAGTTGGGATGGGAAGGGATGCCTTTGCGAACCGCGCCGATGTCTCCAACTTCACCGAGGTAGAGGAGATGGTTGAGTCGACGCTGGAGAGGTTTGGGAAGATAAATATATTAGTAAACAACGCAGGGATCTTCTTTCCAACCCCAGTGGAAGATATCGGGGAGAAAGAGTGGGACCTCGTGATGGATGTAAACTTGAAGGGCGTCTTTAACTGTTCTAAGGCTGTGCTTCCAGCGATGAAGAGACAACAAGATGGGAAGATCGTGAATATCTCCTCTACTGCAGGAAGAACTGGAACTATGTTAAGTGGTGTCCACTATGCCGCCTCAAAGGCCGGAGTCCTTGGATTAACCAGGAAGCTGGCACGGGAGTTGGCACCTCATAACATCCTAGTTAACGCGGTCTGCCCAGGGTCGATCGACACGGATATGTTAAGGTCAGCCTTTTCCTCCGAGAAGCTTGAATCTATCGTCTCGTCGTATCCTTTGGCTAGGATGGGACGGCCTGAGGAGGTAGCTAACCTTGTGCTTTTCTTGGTTTCAGATGAGGCCTCTTACATAACTGGTGCTGCATTTGACGCCAACGGCGGAACAGTGATGATCTAGGCTCGAGAGATGATTACCTGAAGCAGAGTCGAGTACAAAACAACAGATTACCTTGAGATTGTCTATCACCGTTCAGAGGATTTCAACATAGAGCTCTTTGGAAAGAAATAAATATATCTTACCCCACAGAATTAACATGCTCAAGAGTTTCTGAAATGAGGTGTTGATATGAACGAATTCTCAAAATACGCCGACGACGTCTTGGAGTATGATGTTCTTGTTATCGGCTCCGGAGGTGCTGGTTGTGAGGCAGCTATAGGGGCCGATGAATCTGGAGCCACCGTCCTGATGATAGACAAAGGCATAAACACTAGAAGTGGTGCCACGATCACCGCCGGCCACACTTGCTGCGCAGCCCTTGGACCAGGTGACACTCCTGACCTTCACTTCGAAGACACACTAAGAGGAGGCCACTACATGGGTAACCAGAAGCTCGTAGAGATATATGCTAACGAAGCTCCTCAAAGAATGATAGAGCTCGATAAATGGGGTACCAACTTCGACAAGAAAAATGGAGACTTTTATCTCATCGAATCGCCAGGTGGCCACAGCAAAACGAGATCCCTCCACGTAGGTTTCTTAACCGGTCGCGCCATCATGGGAGCCTACAGGAAGGAATTGAGACGTAGAAAGATTGACAAAGCGGAAAACGTCCTCGTATCGAGCCTTCTAACAAACAACGGCCGCGTCGTGGGGGTCACGGGTCTAAATCTTCACAACGGTAACTTCATCGTGTGCAGGGCGAAGGCCACGGTTTTGGCTACAGGTGGAGCTGGACAACTCTACGCTTGGACCACCAACCCCCTTGAGTGCACAGGAGAAGGCTACGGCTTGGCTTACGAGGTTGGTGCCGAACTCGTGGACATGGAGTTTTATCAGTTTCTCTTTATGCAGGTTGAGTCCAGGATAAGACACATGAACTGCGCCGTCGGGATCGTTCACGTGCCGAGATGGAGAAAGAGTATCCGGGATACAGGGATAAAACTCGTCAACGCTTTGGGGGAAGACTTCATTGAGAAGTACGACGCAGTCCGAGGCATATACACTACGAGGGATCGTATCTCGATTGCGGTTCAGTCTGAGATCATAGCTGGGAGGGGACCCGTATACCTTGATCTCACCTCGGTTCCAAAGGAGGTCCTTGACAAGGAGTTTGGAGATACAGCCGGAACATGGCTGCCCGAGCTTGAAAAGGAGGGCTACGATCTGAGCAAGGAGCCTATAGAGGTAGCTGTCGGAGCCCATCACTTTATGGGCGGGATTAAGATCAATGAGAAGGCAGAGTCTAGTGTCCCAGGTCTCTTCGCGGCCGGTGAAGTAGCAGGTGGTGTTCACGGCGCCAATAGGCTAGGTGGTAACGCCCTGAGTGATATAGCGGTCTTTGGAAGAATCGCAGGTATAAACGCCGCAACCTACTCCCAGTCCACTGAACCTCTTGGGATACTGGAAGAACAAGTTAGAGTAGAGCACGATCGGCTTTACAAATACTTGAATGGAGGAGCAAAGGATGGAGAAAGCTCCATAAAGCTGAGGAAGAGACTTCAAAGGCTTATGCTGGACAAGGTGGGCGTCATAAGGAACGGAGAAGGCCTCCAAGAGGCGATCGATGAGATTGCAGAGATCCGGGTTAAGCAATTACCTCGCGTCGTCCTGACCAACAATGCCAAGTCATATAACGCCGAGTTGATTGATGCAATTCTTCTACCGAAGATGTTGGATTTGGGGGAGATGATAGCTAAGGCGGCACTCCTCAGGACTGAAACCCGAGGCGCCCACTATAGATCAGATCACCCAGCGACCGATAATAAAAACTGGATTAGGAACATCATAATAAGAAAAGTGGAAGAGGAGATGCGTCTCAGAGCCGAATCCGTCGTCATCACAAAGGTGAAGCCGGAGGTGTGAAGGATGGAAGAGAAGATATCGGTTCTGAAGATCTTCAGATACGACCCCATGAAAGACGAAAAACCCCGATTTGACACCTTCAAGGTTCCCTACAGCGAAGGAGACAGAATCCTCGATTTGCTTCTATACATCCAGGAGAATGTCGACCCAACCCTAGCCTTCAGATGGTCCTGTAACGTAGATTCCTGTATGGTGTGCTATATCGATGCCAATGGAAAACTGGTCCGACCCTGCAATACACAAGCCGAAGAGAACATGACCCTCAAACCCCGCAGAAAATGCCGAGTCGTCAGGGACCTTGTGGTGGACGTGAAACTAGCATAGATATAAGTCTCTACCTCAACAAGCCTCAAAACATCTAGAGAAGGGGCGAATTAAACACTCCTCAAATTAACGTACTTTGGATAGTCGAGATATCACTACAGAAAAAGGATTCAGATACAGGATTTCAAATTTTATAATATACAGCCGATTTATTTACTATCTATGCCTTGGATTAACCCTAAAAGGAGAGTATAAAGGTGAGTAAAAGGCGAGAAAAAATCAAGACGGTGGAGACGGACATATTGGTGGTGGGAGGTGGAGGAGCAGGCTACATGGCAGCCGTCGAGGCCAGCAAATCTGGTCTTCCAACCGTCTTAGCCATCAAGGGCTCTGGGTCCACCCCTATGGCCTTAGGCGCCCTAGCCGGCGTTGGGACCTGGCATGTGGAAGGTGACAGCAAGGAGGTTCACTTCATAGATACGATTAAGGGTGGGGCCTTCCTCAATGAGCAAGGACTTGTACGGAAGGTGATTGACGAGATTGACGGAAAGATCTTGGAGCTAGAGAGGTACGGGGCTTATTGGGAGAGATCCGAAGACGGGAAGCGATACCTGCTGCGCATCGGCGGAGCCCACAGCTATCCAAGATCTGTGTACCTAGAGGATCACCCGGGGCGCGAGATAGTGAAGGCCTTGGAAGGAGAGATAATGAGGAGGGATAATGTTTATATTCTCAAGAACATCATGGTCACTAAGATCTTGAAGTCGAATGGCTCAGTCGCCGGAGCCACAGCCATCGACATGAAATTCGGGGACTTCATCCTCTTCAAGTCCAAGTCTATCGTCTTGGCGACAGGTGGTGCGGGTCAGATCTATCAGATCACAACACAGTCTATGGATAACACAGGTGACGGCTTCTCCATGGCCCTAAGAGCCGGAGCCGACCTCATAGACATGGAGTTCGTCCAATTCTACCCCATCGGTCTCGCACATCCAGCCGACCTTAGAGGCTTGCTTGCTGGGCCACCCTACTACTCCCATCTGCTGAATACCGAGGAAGAACGCTTCATGGAGAGGTATGACCCTGAGAGGCTGGAGCTCTCTACAAGAGACGTGGTCTCGAGGTCGATCTTCAGAGAGCTCCAGGAGGATAGAGGCACGGAGAGGGGAGGCGTCTACTGCGACATGACCTATAACAAGCCGGGCTTCATAAAGAAACAACTACCATCTCTCTATGACCTCTGCACCAGACTAGGCATCGACTTGGAAAAAGATATGTTGGAGGTCGCACCCACATGCCACTACTTCATGTCAGGGATAAGAGTAGACGAACGATGGGAATCAACGATACCAGGCCTCTTCGCAGCCGGAGAAGTCATTGGAGGGATTCACGGCGCCAACAGACTGAGCCAGAACAGTTTAGCAGATCTTCTAGTAACTGGTGCCGACGCTGGAAGGTACGCAGCTGAACATGCATCTGAGGTTGAGAAAGTCTCCTTGCACGAGGAGGAAATATATCTCGAATACGACAAGGTCTATGGCCTCCTTGCTAAGTCAGGGAACGGTTTGAGGCCCGTCGAGATCAAGAATAAGATCAAGAGTCTAATGTGGGAGAAGGGAAGCCTTATCAGGAATGGTGACGGGATGAGAGAAGCCCTCCAGGTACTAGCCGATCTGAAGGAAAGTGATCTACCCAAGATATCAGTCTCCTCGAGCTCGTTGAGATCCAACAGGGAGTGGATAGATGGACTCGAGATCTACTCAATGCTGGACTCAGCCGAGACAATTCTTAGGTCGGCCCTCTTTAGAGAAGAGAGTAGAGGAGCACATTTCAGGGAGGACTTTCCTGAGAGGGATGATATGAACTGGATGAAGCATGTGGTGATAAAGCTGATGGACAACGAAGTGGTCTTGGAAACGTGTCCCGTCGATCAGTCAGAGCTAAGACTTGGTGAGTGACTTGGAGAGTAGAGAAGAGGTCAAGGCAACCGTCTTTCGATACGACCCGGAAAGAGACGCTAAGCCGAGATATGAGACCTACACGGTTCCCTACAGCGAGGACCTGACGATGCTAGGGGTCCTTCGATACATCTACGAGAAGTACGACGGGAGCCTTGCCTTCAACTTTGAGTGTAGATACGGCTCCTGCGGGAACTGCGCTGTGATGGTCAACTATAGACCGATACTTATCTGCAAGACGCCGGCGCAGAAGGAAGTTGTTATCGAACCCCTGCCCAATCTGCCTGTTATAAGGGATCTCGTAGTCGATCGATCCTCCTTAGACGAGGCGATTACTAGAATCAGGCCCTTCCTTGAGAGAGTTACTCCCCCCAAGAGAGAGCCTGAGGAACTGAAACCCCAGCAATACGAAATATATAAGATGATGAGTCGATGCACGAGGTGTCTAAACTGTTTGTCGGTTTGTCCTCCGGCGTCTGCTGCCAGGAACGAGTATTCTGGTCCTGCTGTGATGGTTGAGCTCTCCAAGTATATGTTTGATCCGAGGGATGAGGGTGGGAGGGCTGTCACCGCCTTTTCTGAGGGTGTCTTCAACTGTTCTGGCTGTATGATGTGCACAGAGGTTTGCCCCTACGAGATCTCTGTCTGTGAC
>JABAOF010000170.1_pt1 | contig 33366 bp, 31 predicted proteins | sample 7062171 | NCBI WGS metagenome assembly JABAOF01 (sample SAMN14538628, study PRJNA623070) | marine sediment metagenome | biome: marine biome [ENVO:00000428]; feature: marine pelagic biome [ENVO:01000023]; material: deep marine sediment [ENVO:00002113] | place: India: Gulf of Khambhat ...
TACTGAACCGCCACCAGGGTAGTCTCTTCATCGAGCAACTCGGTTAGCCTTGCAGAATTGTTATCTAGGGATTCATCTCCAGCTATGGTTAGCTCCATGCCCTGTGTATAGGTGCGGACAACTTGACGATAGTGAGGATGAATCGCTGGTGAGAGCAGAACCTTGCGGCGTTTACCGCGATGCTGGTTAAGCGCCAAAATCACGGCCTCGGCGAGTGCTGTTGCGCCGTCGTAATGCGAGGCGTTTGACACCTCCATGCCTGTTAGATTGCACATCAAACTTTGATATTCGAAAATGGCTTGCAGGGTGCCTTGGGAGATCTCCGGTTGGTAGGGCGTATACGCAGTGTAGAATTCATTCCGCTGCAGAATGTGATCAATGATGGAGGGGATGAAATGGTTGTAAGCGCCAGCGCCTAAGAAACAGGGAACGTGTTGAACCTCCAGATTCGCCTCGGAAAGAGTAAGCATCTCCTTCGTGATTTCCATCTCCGAGATCGGATCTGGTAGATCAAGATCCGGAAATCGCACCTCTTTCGGGATGGCATCATACAGGCCATCCATCCTTTCAAGACCGATTGCCGTCAACATGGTGCGACGGTCTTCGTCAGTATGAGGGATATATGCCATTAGTGTTCTCTCTCCTGACAGTACTTCTCATAGGCGGCTGCATCGAGCAGATCATCGAGTTCCGCCGGATTCGTGATCTCGAATTTGACCATCCAAGCTTCACCGTAAGGATCTTCGTTAATCACCTCAGGCGTGTCGGCTAGATTTTGGTTTATCTCCGTTATAACGCCTGTGACAGGCATGTAGATAAAAGCCGCTGCCTTAACGGATTCAACCTCTCCGAGGGCAGCATCTTTCTCCAACTCTTCTCCCACCTCCGCAGTGACCTCCAGGAAGACGATGTCGGAGAGTTGATCCTGCGCATAATCGGTTATCCCAACCGCGCCGAGACTCCCATCAACCCGGATCCACTCATCATTCTTGGTGTATTTCAGATCAGTGGGGAATTCCATCAAGACCTCCTTCAAAATCTCATCGGCCTCACTTAATGCGATACGAGGACGCACTCTCCCGCGGTTTGCGTCCCCTGTCGTATACCTGAGAGATTCACCATCACCGGACGGTTTGCCCCTTCGGTGTCGGAAGACTTTCCAGAGGTGCGGCCAGGCAGGGTCCTTTGACCTGAGAGTTTCGCTCCACGGGTGCACACCCTTGTGAAGCTTGCCCCTTCGGTGCCCGTTGAAATCGTGTCCCTCCCCTATCTGTGCTGACTGATATGGTTCATTCTACGGTTCGAGGGGTTGAGTGTCAAGAACATAAATCAAACACGTCGACAGCTCGCCTGAGCTCGCCAAATCAAGCTCAGGACGTCTCAAGGATTGATATGCATCAAATCTCGACGAACGGATTGCTATTGTCGATCAATCAAAGAGCCCCTCAAGGCATCGGACATGACGAATGACACTTGCCTTAGATGGTACAAAAATCCAAGACGATGAATCACGACTTTGTGAGGCCTGATCGCAGCGTATTTTCCTAATCATCTTTTGATCGGATTTTTATTTAATCCAACCTTATTGAGGTCCAATACCCCGACGATCGGCCTCTGACACATGTCTGTAACGAAATTCAGTTAAATCGACTTCTAAAACGAAAATTAGGTTCATGGTCCATCCGGTGAGATTTAACTATTCAGCTTCGACCATTGAAGCACCTCATATGAGTTACAGAAATCAAATATTTGATCATCAGAAAGGAGGTGAGACGCTAATAGAAACGATTAAGCAGATCAATCAAATTAGAGAGAGGAGAAGCGAGCATGATTAGGAAACTTGTCGTCTTTACCATTTTGGGCACCCTCATTCTTACCGCCTGTGGACCAGCAGCTCCAACAACGATCAAAATTGGCGTCAACGCGCCACTCACAGGTGACATCCCAAAAGTGGGCGAGGGCACGAAGTTCGCCGCAGAGATGTGGCTTGAGGATATTGGCGGCGAACTTGTTGTCGGGGGTAAGACATACAAGGTTGAACTGGTCATTGAGGACAACGAATCAAAGGGAGAATCCGCCGCCGCTGTCAACTCCAAGCTGATCACTCAGGACGAAGTGTTAGTCATCGTAGGACCACAGGCTTCCAAACAGGCAGTACCTGCAGGTGGCGTAGCCAATGACAATGAAACGCCCATGATTAGCCCTTGGTCTACGAACCCAAACACTACCCTCGATCGACCATGGGTTTTTCGCACCCCATTTCTGGATGACTTCCAGGGTCCAGTTGTGGCCAATTTTGTGACGCAGGAATTCGGTTTCACCAAAGCTGGCGTGCTCTATGATATCGCTAGTGATTATCCAAAGGGCTTGGCTGATTTCTTCAAGCTGGGATGGGAGGACATCCATGGCGCGGGTTCGGTTGTGGCCTTCGAAAGCTTCACCACCGGTGACGCCGACTTCAGCGCTCAAATCACCAAGATCAAAGATGCAGGCGCCGAGTTCATCTTCACTCCGCAATACTACAACGAGGTGGCTTTGATCGTACAGCAAGCCCACGAACTGGGTTGGACCGAACCCATCGTCGGTAGCGACAGCTGGGGCTCGGCAGAGACAGTGGCGCTATGTGGCGACGATTGCTATGGCCTGTTCTTCAGCACGCACTACGCTGCGGCTGGTGCTACGGGCGCGACCAAAGAATTTATCGACACCTACAACGCCAAGCACGGATATGTTCCCGACGACGTTGGCGCTCTAACTTGGGACACCTTCCTCATTGTGCAGAAAGCCATTGAGGACTGCGGTGAGATCACCGGCGACCTGGCCGTTGACCGCGCGTGTGTCCGCGATGCGATGGCAAACATCAAGGAATTCCCCGGCATTACTGGGAACATGACCTTCACCGAGCAAGGCGACCCCATCAAGTGCGCTGTCATTGTCCGCATCAGCGAAGAAGGTGAATTCGAGTTCTATACTTCCGCCTGCCCGTAGATTAGATTGATCGTGAAAGCGCGACGAATTTTGGTCACATCCCGCCTCACATCTACCAAGTTCGTCAACTTTATGGGCGGGCCAGAGTCTTAGTTAGCTCTGAGCCCGCCCCCCTTAAAGCTATGAGGAGCCAGCAGCATGCAATATTTCCTTCAAAATCTCTTCAATTCCCTTCAATTGGGTAGCTTCTACGCTCTGATCGCCCTGGGCTATTCCATGGTCTATGGCGTCCTGATGCTTTTTAACTTTGCTCACGGCGATGTTTTCATGGTCGGCGCCTACATCGGTTTCTTCGTATCCACAAGCTTGTTGACCCTCAATCTCGCCGGCGTCTTGGGATTCCCCCCTGGGATTGAGATGGGTTTGGTCCTCGTGCTGACCCTCATCATGGCCATGTTCTTGAACACCCTTGTCGGCATGTTGGTCGAACGAATTGGATACCGACCCCTTACGAGAAGCGCCACGAGCCTCCGCCGCGATTACCGGCTTGATGATCGGCATCATCCTCGAGACCGGGAATCTGGCTTTATTGGGCGCAAGTAGATTGAGCTTCCCAGCATTGATCGAAAGCGCCACCTACCAATTCGCTGGTGTAAGCGTCACAAATAAGAAAATTGTCATCGTCCTTGTCTCCGTGCTACTGACATTGGCCCTACATGCTTTTGTCCGCCGAACCAAGTGGGGGATGGCTATGCGAGCGATGGCTTTTGACTACATCGTCGTTCCACTCATGGGGGTCTCCATCAACCAAATTGCCCTGCTTACATTCGGTTTGGGCTCTGCACTCGCTGCTGCAGCGGGCATCTTATACAGCATTGCCTATCCTGTTCTGGATCCCTATATGGGAATCCTACTCGGCTGGAAGGCTTTCGTGGCTGCGATCCTTGGAGGAAGAGGTTCGATTCTCGGGGCTGGACTCGCCGGCTTCCTGCTTGGATTTCTCGAGATCTTTGTACCCGCTTTTTTCCCGTCCACCATGCGTAACCTGATCGCTTTCGGCATCATCCTGATCATCCTGACCCTAAGACCCCATGGTTTCTTCGGTGAGCCATACAGCGCTCGGCTCAGGCTCTAATCGCCTCTACACAAACAATGAACAGAGGAACTAACATGGGAGTTAAATTGGACATCCTACAAACAAATCAGCAAAACCTTCGGACATTACTACGTAGAGGCTGGAAGCCTTATAGACAAGTACCATTACTTGGTTGGCTCATCAGCGCACTTATCGCAGTGTTGATTGAGCAGTTCTTCGGTCTTCGACTCGCAATAATCCTTGGCATGCCCAAAATCCCTGCGCTTTTCGGCTTCGTCATCATGCTCAAACAATCGGTACTCATCCCGAGCGCGCTGCTTTATGTGCTTGTGATTTACCTATTACCGATTGGTATCGTAGCGCGCCTAGGCATACCCTTGGCAAACTGGATCGCCGCCAAACTCTTGCAATACCCGATGATCGTCTCAGCACTTGTGCACATTGGCACCTTGTATACGATCCTCCATGTCTGGTCAGGGATCAGCGATTATCGACTTCTTGTAACAAGACTCACGATGATCGCCATCATTCTCACACTGAGCCTCAACGTTGTGAACGGATACATGGGCGAGTTCTCATGTTCCCATCCCGGGTTCATGTCTCTGGGAGCTTATACGGCCTCAGTCTTCACCGTGCTACTTTTCGTCCAAGAGAATAAATTTGGGCCTCCCCTCTTGCCTCCTGCGCTAGGTCCATTCATGTTTCCCATATCACTGATCCTTGGTGGGATCGTAGCTTCTGTAGGTGCTTTGCTCGTGGCCATACCCTCTTTCCGTACCCGAGGGGATTACCTTGCCATTATTTCGCTGGCCTTCATGTTCATTGTGAAAAGCCTTTTCGAAAACTTGGAGGTTGTCGGCGGTCCGCGCGGATTAAGCAATCAACCGAATTACGCAAGCTTACCCACGGTGTTCATCTGGACAATTATTGCCATCTGGATCATTAATAACTTCGTTCGTTCTACCATGGGTAAAGCTCTGAATGCTGTGCGCGATGGTGAATTGGCAGCAGACATGATGACCGTGGACACACGCCGGACGAAAATGGTCGCTTTCCTGTTCGCTGCTTTCTGGGCAGGTGTTGCCGGCGGGCTTTTTGCTCACGTGATCCGCTACATCAACCCGGACACTTTCGGGATCCGCAAATTAGCCGAGGTTCTAGCGATGGTTTATTTCGGAGGCTTAAATTCCGTCATAGGTTCGGTCGTTGGCGCGGTAGGTTTAAACATGCTCAGCGAGACGCTTAGACCATTAATGATTTACAAGTGGATCATCATTCCCATCATGCTTATCTTGGTGATGATTTTCCGGCCAACGGGCTTGATCGCTTTTCGTGAATTTGATGTTTCAGATCTTCTCAAACCAAAGAGAAGAACTGAGGAAGGAGTGGAACATGCCGCTGCTACACGTTGAGAACATGACCCACTTCTTTGGCGGTTTACGTGCCGTTCACAACTATGATTTAAAGGTCGAGCCTGGCCAGATTAGGGGTCTTATTGGTCCAAATGGGGCTGGCAAAACCACCATCTTCAATCTGATCACTGGAAGATATACGCCCACGGAAGGGGAGATTTACCTGGACGGGACGAACATTGTCGGTTTGGAACCGCACAGGATCGCCTCCATGGGCATCGGTCGGACTTTTCAGAATTTGCGATTGTGGCGTCACATGACTGTTCTCGAGCATGTAAAGATGGCAAGGTACTCAAAAATCACTTATGGCTTAGTGGGAGCTTTCTTTGGTACAGGGAAGCGGAATCGGGAGGAATCTGAGATTGAGGCGGTCGCCCGTGACTTACTCGATCTGGTTGGCGTACGTCATCTCGCAGATCAAGTTGTAATCAACTTACCTTATGGCGCACAACGGAGAGTGGAGCTTGCCAGAGCCTTGGCAACCGATCCGAAGATAATATTGCTTGACGAGCCTACCGCAGGAATGAACCCCGAGGAATTGGCTCAAATGATGGACATCATTTACAAGATACACGAAGAATTAGGGCTGGCCATTTTCCTCATCGAGCACAGGATGAAGGTGGTCATGGACCTGTGCCAAATTATTCAAACGCTTGACTTCGGGGAGGTTATCGCCGAAGGCACGCCGGAGGAGACACGAACCAACCCAAAGGTTATCAACGCCTACCTCGGCAAGGAGGTGGTGACCTGATGTTGCTCTCTGTTGAGAACTTAGCGGTGTCTTACGATGAAATCAGAGCGCTGCATGGCATCAATTTCCAAGTGGATGAGGGGGAGATCGTTTGCATTATTGGTGCTAATGGGGCCGGTAAAAGCACCACTCTTCGGGCCATCTCACGTCTGATACCAAGTGAACCCGGAGCAAAATTGACCTATGCGGGGACAGACTTGTTGAAGTACCCGGCAGATAAGGTAGTCAGTGAGTTGGGGATTTCACATGTTCCTGAAGGTCGCCGGCTCTTCGACAATCTGACCGTCATGGAAAATTTACGCTTAGCTACCTTCGCCAGGAAAGATGGGGCCGAGATCGAGCGTGATTACGAGCGGGTATTTTCCATCTTCCCACGCCTAAAAGAGAGGATCAGCCAGAAGGCAGGTACCTTAAGTGGTGGTGAGCAGCAGATGTTGGCAGTCGGAAGAGCCCTAATGAGCGGTCGGAGACTCATGCTCCTTGACGAACCCTCGATGGGTCTTGCTCCCTTGTTGATGCTGAGCGTCTTTGATGCATTGAAAGAGATCAACCAAGAAGGGACGACCATCCTTCTCGTTGAGCAGAACGCCCGCATGGCCCTGCAATTTGCTCAACGAGGGTATGTGCTCGAAAGTGGGGATCTGGTTCTCGAGGGACAATCAAAGGAACTTATGGAAAATCCGGATGTGAAGAAGGCTTACCTTGGGGGATAGCTCTCCGCATCTATTATTTTTCGGTCCTGCGTCAACCTTAAGAGCTGTCCCTAAAAGGACAGCTCCTCCCATTGATCCTCTTTTCCCTTTGCTTAAACGTAACAGGTTGTTGCCGGCGATTAATTACACTCTTTATTGGGTGCAGCTACAGCCCCACATGTTGGAGCACACATGTTTACGCGCCGGCAAATCCATCCGGATCATTACCTTGGAGCTTTAAGACAGCAACATCATGCTAAGTATTTTGAACATAGATGCGAGGCACTCGAGATGTGATCCCACAAGTGACCTCATAATTAATGGTTCCCCAGCGTGTTGCGATCTCCTCTGCGCTGATGCGTGAATCTCCCTGTTCGCCGATCAAAACTACTTCATCACCCACCTTGGCTTGAGGTACATCGTCCAATTTGACCATAACCAGATCCATGCACACACGTCCGACAACAGGCACGCTACGGCCATGGATCAAAACCTGGTTACCATCCAAACGACGGTAGCCATCACCATAACCCACCGGCACGACACCAATCTTCTCCCCAGTTTGGGTTTTATACACATGACCATAACTAATTCCTCGACCAGGCGGGAAGGTGCGAACTTGAATCAAGTACGATTTCCACGTCAGTGCAGGTCGAAACCCTTCCGGCAAGGGAACCTTTACGGAGGGCTCTAAGCCATACATAGCAATCCCGACACGGACCATGTTGAACTGTGAATTATGTCGAGTAAGCGTTGCTGCAGAGTTGGCTGTATGCACTATCGGAGGTCGCAAACCGGCACGATCGATTTCATCCAGCATCTTGCGAAAAACCTGTTCCTGCTCGTCAGTTAATGGTTCCTCGGGCTCATCTGCGCGCGCAAAGTGTGTATAGATGCCTTCAACTTCCACGTCCGGTGCCTCTGTGAGCCGTTGCAAGACGTCGAGAGCAGACTCTGGTGAAATGCCAAGGCGACTCATGCCAGTGTCGACGTTCACATGAACTCTTGCGGGCCGATCCGTCACTCGCACTGCACCAGAAATAGCCTCCAATTGCTCGGGGTGGAAAATCGTCAAGCGAATATCCTCTCGTACAGCATGGGCGATGTCTTCGCTCGATGTGTGACCAAATATCAAGATTGGGACCTTGATCCCTGCCCTTCGAAGCTCAAACGCTTCTTCCACCCGAGCCACACCGCAGTATGCCGCTCCAACGGATACAGCGGTTCGGGCTATTTGAATCATCCCATGCCCATAACCGTTCGCCTTGACCACCGCCATTACATGCACGCCTGATCGTTCTATGAACTGGCGCACGTTCTCAACGATCGAATCAAGATTGATCTCAACCCAATTGGAATATCGATTCGCTATTCGCATTTATGCGAGTATATGCCGAGCTTGTGCAGATGACAACGTCATGAACATGTGTGTATAATCGTGTACTAATGACCCCAGAAGGATGGATCACTTTAACGATTATCGGCGTAGCTGCCCTACTTTTGGTCTCGGATCGGCTGCGACCCGATCTCATAGCTCTCATGGTCGTCCTCGCCCTCAACCTTACCGGTGTCGTCACCCCTCAGGAGGCTTTTTCTGGATTTAGCCGTTCAGCGGTGATCACCATCCTCTCCCTCTTCATCCTCACCCACGGGTTGGAACGTACAGGAGCAACTCGTTGGATCGGCCACCAACTGCTTCGTATGGCAGGGGCTTCCGAACGCCGGCTCATCGTCGTGTTAATGCTAACCAGCGCAGGCTTGGCAGCCTTTATGAACACCATCGCCGCGGCTGCAGTGCTTTTACCCACCGCCATGAGCATGGCTCGTCAAACGCAGATTCGCCCTTCACGACTGCTTATACCCCTCGCTTCTGGCGCGCTGCTTGGTGGAACGACAACGCTCCTCACGACGGCTAATATTATCGTCAGCAGCACTCTCAGTCAGGGTGGACTTCAGCCATTTGGGCTCTTCGAGTTCCTGCCAGTTGGCCTACCCCTTGTGATCGGTGGAACCCTACTCATGAGTTGGTTGGCCCCTCGAGTACTTCCGGCTCGCGACGTGGCGGGTGAGATCGCTCGAATGCAACGGCTGCGTAGTGAATTAGCCGAGATTTACCATCTACGTGAGGGCACTTGTGAAGTTGTCGTCCAGCGCGGTTCGTTCATGGCTGGGCAGACTTTGAGCCAGGGTCGTTGGGGTCAGGAATTGGGTTTGACCGTTCTCGGTATCTCCCATGAAGGTCGCTTGCTTAAGGCTCCTAATGGCGATACGGAGGTTCAGGAAGGTGACATCCTTTTGCTCGAAGGTATACCAACCCCTGAACAAATGAAAAGCTACGGTTTGGGGCTTACATTCGAAAGTGACCTGATCAGCAATCTGGCTTCGGAAGATGTCCCATTAGTGGAGCTGACCCTAGCTCCACGCTCCGAACTCGAAAGCCGGACGCTGCGCGAGATACGATTCCGCGAACGATACGGTCTCCAGGTCATCGCGTTATGGCGTCAGGGTCTGGTACTGCAACAAGATGTCGCTGACATCAAACTTCAATTTGGTGACGCAATGCTGGTACAGGGTCCGAGGACCAAGGTGGAACTCCTTCAACTGGATCCGAATTTCTTGATACTGGAGGAGGAAACCGGTGGTCTCCTCGGCCCACGGGCATTGCTTGCAGCCGGGATCATGATCGTTTGCCTCATCCTGGCAGCCACAGATGTGATCCCCATCTCCATTGCAACCTTGGCTGGCGCCGCAGCCATGCTCCTTACCGGTTGCTTGACTATGGATGAGGCGTATCGCTCAGTCGAGTGGAAGGCCATTTTTCTCATCGCCGGGATGCTCCCACTGAGCATCGCACTTGAGAGGACAGGCACCGCCGCTTATTTTGCCGAGGGTCTTTTTCAACTAACAGGGGGACTGACTCCTGTGGTGACGGCAGGGGTTCTTCTGCTGATTGCCATCGGCCTTAGCCTCCTCCTCAGTGGTCAGACGGCCGCAGTCATCGTGGCACCGATCGCCATCGCTGCCGCTGCCCCCATCGGAGTTGATCCAAGAGCGTTGGCGATGGCCGTCGCCATCGGATGCTCATTGGCTTTCATTAGCCCTCTGGGTCACCCGGCTAATCTTTTGGTCATGGGACCGGGCGGCTACACATTCCGCGATTACCTTCGTCTTGGAACACCCCTTACCCTCCTCACGATCGCCATCACATTGGTGGTATTGCAATGGATGTGGGGCCTGTGAGTACCTCTTTTTTTGAATTACTGGCAACAGATAGCGGTGGGCGCGCTGGAGTCATCCATACGCCTCACGGAGATCTTCCGACCCCACTCTTCGCCCCAGTCGGCACCCAAGCCACAGTGAAGGCCGTTTCACCCGAACAGCTTCAGCAAATCGGAGTCACCCTCGTCCTTGCGAATGCTTACCACCTCTACCTGCGTCCGGGCGATGAACGAATTGCGGCCTTAGGTGGGCTTCACAGATTCATGGCCTGGAAGGGACCTATATTGACCGACTCGGGTGGCTTCCAAGTTTTTTCGCTTACCGAGAGTCGCCAAGTAGATTCGGATGGAGTCACTTTCCGTTCTCACATCGACGGAACGACTCACCGCCTCACTCCTGAAAAAGTCATCGCCATCCAAGAGAACCTTGGCGCCGATATCATCATGGCCTTCGACGAATGTCCGGAACCGCACGACCGTGGTTACAACGAACAAGCGATGATCCGCACACATGATTGGGCGGAGCGTTGTTTAGCAGCAAAAACCCGTTCGGATCAAGTACTCTTTGGGATCGTACAAGGCGGGATCTTCGCCGATCTGCGTGAACAATCAGCTTCTGCCATTGCTTCGATGGGGTTTCCTGGAATCGCTATCGGAGGGCTGTCCGTGGGGGAGAGCAAAGAGGACATGCTGGCCATGCTTGAGGTCGTAGGATCCGTCTTACCTCAAGACCGACCGCGATACCTCATGGGTGTCGGATTCCCGGATGACCTGATTAACGCCGTCAAACGTGGAATCGATATGTTCGACTGCGTCCTACCTACACGCATGGCGCGTAATCATGCAGCCCTCACCCGACTCGGTCGGCTCAATCTGCGGAATGCGNNGAAATGCTCGCCGCCACATTACTCACGATCCACAACCTATCTTTACTCGTCTCACTGACCACTGACTTGAGACAAGCGGTCATCGATGGGCAATTAGATCGGTTCTCCGATCAATTCCTGACCAGCTACCACAAGCACCGCCCACCGGAGTCAGAGGGATGACGGCCTTCGAGGCGCTCGTGCTTGGTATCGTACAAGGAGCCACGGAATTCTTGCCCATATCCTCCTCGGGTCATCTCGTGCTCGTGCCTTGGCTAGCTGGCTGGTCGGAGCCTGGCTTGGCCTATTCTGCCTTTCTTCACTGGGGCACTCTATTGGCTGTGTTGGCTTTCTTCCGAAATGACCTCTATCGGATAGCATCAGCTTGGTTCACGAGCCTTCGTGACCGATCGCTCGGAGATCCAGAGGGTCGTATCGCCTGGTGGATTGTCATTGCTACGATCCCCGCTGGGGTGATCGGCTTCGTCTTTCAGGATATTTTCAAGACACTCTTCAACTCACCGAACATTGTCGCCTGCTTTTTGTTGCTCACCGCCTCGATCCTCACGATCAGCGAACGCCTTGGAGGCCAAAGAAAGTCAGCCGATGAAATGCAGTGGTACGACGCACTCATCGTTGGTCTGGCACAGGCAGCCGCGATCACACCTGGTATTTCTCGATCCGGAGCGACGATCGGCGCTGGCTTACTACGTGGAGTTACAAGGGCTTCTGCTACTCGTTTCAGCTTGCTGCTCATGGTGCCATCAATATTCGGCGCCGGGATCGTCTCATCCCTTGACTTGGCTAAAGAGGGTTTACTCGGTAACGAGTGGTTGGTATTGATGATCGGCTTCATCTCCGCCGCGATCAGTGGTTATCTTGCCATCCGCTGGATGGTTACCTATCTGACCCGTCACCCGCTGACGGTCTTCGCCATCTACTGCACCATCGTTGGTGTGAGCGGGTTGCTTGTGAGTGTGTTTCGTGGGTAAGCAGATCTTCTCCCTACTTCTTTGTTTGGGGTTGGTTGCATGCGCACCAACACCAACCCCCACCCCTTCGAAATCCTTGATCCATGTGACAACCACGCCTTCCTTTGAGAGCCTGGTGACCCATTGGGTCATCGAATATATGGATGCACAGGACATGGTCAGGATTGACCTGCGGATCATACCGCTTGAAGGAGCGCTCGCTGCAGCGGGAGGTGGAACGGCGGATGTCATCATCGCCGGTACACCGCCTCCATCTGGATGGTTCGCAACGCCCCTCTCGTTGGAGGGGGTTGTAGTGATTGCAAACCTTTCCAACGACCTTCGGTCTCTCAGCCAAGAGGAGTTGGCGGCTCTATTTAACGGTGACATCGATTCGTGGGACGAATTGGGTGGCGAAGAGATACCTGTCCAAACTGTCATACCGCTCGCAGGTGATGAGATCCGAGACTATTTCAATTCCCAGGTCTTGAAGGGTTCGGGATTCTCACCTGACGCCTTATTGGCCCCCTCGCCTCTCGCAATGGTCACAATTGTGGCAGAGGACAAAGGAGCGATCGGTTTTATGCCACTCTCACAGACTACTGACGAAGTGCGCATCGTGAGAGTCGAGGAGGTTCTCCCTCAGATAGCCACGGTGCAAGATGGCCAGTACCCACTTCAACTGGAGATTCTGGCGCTCGCTCCTGAGCAACCGGGAGGGGCAACCTACGAATGGCTCGCTTGGCTCCAGGCTTCCCTCTCCATGAATCCACCCTGAGTCTGATCTCATTAAGGCATAGATATCCGGTAGCTGTTGATGCAATTCATAATTTTCCCCCACAACATTTTATGGATTAAGTAATGGCAGTGTATCGCCAGCTGAAGGTGTTGAGTGTTCTTCTCGAGATCCTGCGCGACCGATGAATTGCCCACTCGATGTCTTTGCCATAACGAAACAGGCTGCGCGCCGCCGACAGATGGTGTCGGCATGAAACCAAATGTAGCCACACCCTTATGGTGCGAATAAATACGCAGACTTTTGCCTGTAGCAACAGGAATGATGTGGCAAAGTAATTACGTGCCCAGGTTGCGCTCGAGAAATTGGATCTGCCTTTAGAATCTGAAACCACCAATTAGGAAGGGGTTGGTTTGTCGTTCACGTCCGACAGTAGATATTGGACCATGACCTGAAAGCAATTGGGTTTCGTTCGGTAAAGTGAGCACTTCTTCTTTGATGCTCCTGATCAGGGTCGCCCAATCCCCTCCCGGCAAATCTGTCCGTCCCACACTGCCCATGAAGATCAAATCCCCACAAAATACCAAGCCAGCCTCACGTGCGAGAAAGAGGACATGGCCTGGGGTATGCCCCGGTGTACTCCTGACCTCAAACTTGTGCGATCCCAGATTAAGTTGCATGCCATGTTCCAACATGACACTTGGCTCGGGTCCAGGGTCAAAGTTGCCAAACCCAAACACTGCTGCACCTCCATGCGTGCTCCACAGCGGAAGGTCAGCAGGATGGAGCGCAACCGGAACAGGATGGGGTAACCCAGCTATCACACCTGCGGTACCGCCAAAATGGTCGAAGTGGCCATGAGTCAACCAGATGGCGCGGATACTCAGCCCCTGGTTATCCGCTTCTTTAATGATCACCTCGCCGTCCCAAGCCGGGTCGATGACAACGGCTTCACCTGAAGTCGTATCTCCAATCAGGTAGGCGTTGGTCTGAACCGGACCGAGGACGAAGGGGACGACGATCATCTGTGAGGGGTCCACATTCTCTTCAAAATTTTGCACGTCAACTCCTTGAATAATTTGGGGACTTATTCGTTCCAATCTTCTTTCTCACCCCTAAACGCCATCGCTTGAAATCATAACGCTGCAGTTCGAAACCAACAATGATCAGTTTCGTTCCGCCTCTAACCTCCTGATCCAGTCAAGCAGAACCAGGATGAGTATAACGACATCCTAAGACGATGTAAACTTTCCCACCCACAGAAGTGGTGTTAGACTGGTCGCACTTCTTAACATGGAGGCCTCTGTGAGATCCTACCCACCCGAACCTTTCCGCATAAAAACAATAGAGTCCATCCGACGGATCAGCCGAGCAGAGCGCGAATCGCTTCTCAAGGCGGCTGGTTACAACATCTTTGGTCTTCGCTCAGAGGACATTTATATTGACTTCTTGACCGATTCCGGTACCGGCGCGATGAGCGATCGGCAGTGGGCAGCACTGATGCAAGCCGACGAAGCTTATGCGGGAGCCCGGTCTTACTATAAACTCGCTGAAGCTATTGATATGATATTCGGTCACAAGTTCTTTGTACCGACTCATCAAGGGAGAGCCGCTGAACATATATTAAGTACACTGCTCGTCAAACCTGGGCACTCCATCCCCTCAAACACTCACTTTGACACAACCGAAGCCAATATACGTGCTCGTGACGGTAAGCCGGTTNNTCGACGAGGCCGCGGATCCGGCTAACCGCCATCCCTTCAAAGGTAATCTTGATATTGAGAAGCTGGAGGCTTTCATCCAAGAAGTTGGAGTTGAAAAGATACCATTTGGCATGATCACCATAACCAATAATGCGATCGGTGGGCAACCTGTGTCACTGGAAAACATGCGTGAAGTGAGTGAGATTTACCACAGACATGGAATCCCATTCTTCATCGATGCCTGCCGCTACGCAGAGAATGCTTATTTCATCAAACAACGCGAGCCAGGCAACGAGAATAAATCCATCTTGGAAATCGCCCAGGAGTGCTTTACCTTATCCGATGGCGCAACGATGAGCGGGAAAAAAGATGCCATAGTCAACATCGGCGGCTTTCTTACCATGAATGATGAGGATCTCCATCAGCAAGCCTGCAACGAACTCGTCCTTCGTGAGGGATTCCCTACTTATGGTGGGCTTGCGGGTCGCGATTTGGAAGCCATGGCAGTCGGATTATGGGAGGGGCTTGATGAAGCGTATTTAAGCTACCGGGTTGGGCAAGTCGCATATCTCGCTCAGGGATTGCTCGAAATAGGTATACCGATCGTTGAACCTCCTGGTGGTCATGCTGTGTACATCGATGCGCAACAACTGCTCCCGCACATCCCACGCCACGAGTTCCCGGGTCAGGCGCTGTCGATCGAATTGTACTTGGAAGGAGGGATCCGAAGTGTGGAGCTAGGCTCAGTTACTTTCGCGTATCCCGATCCCGAATCCGGTGTGATGCAGTACCCCCTCATGGAATTGGTCCGCCTTGCCATCCCCAGGCGTATGTACACCCAGGCGCATATGGATTATGTCGTCAACACGTTGGCGCGTATTAACCAACGTCGCGAATCGATCCGTGGTTATCAGATCGTCTACGAACCCAAGTTGCTCCGACACTTTACAGCGAAATTNNATTCAAACCGCTCTAACAACTTAAATTCAAACCCTCGCAGGATGGCCCGGGCGAGGGAGCCAGGCCCGTTCTTCTTCGAGTCACGGCGAGCTGCGCAAGGGCAAAGACAGATCCTCCACCGTAAAGTCATTGCGAGATCCGCATTGGTGAAGAGTTCTCCTCAATCAACGGGTTTGTTTCGTCGCATCCTCGCAACGACATGAACTATGGTATCCTCGCGCTATTAGATAATACAGATCCAACAAAATGGTCATCTCCAACACCTAGAAATGTCAAGCGTTGAATTTGTGCTTCCCGATTTCCGCATCCCCAACCGACGTACACCCTTGCGTTGGATCATGTCCCACGTTGCTCGTCATTGGTGGCTGGCCATCATCGCGGTCATCGGCGCGATTGGCAACGCTTCCCTTGCCTCTGCAATACCGGTCCTGGTTGGAATTGCATTCAATGTCATCTTGGCCGATCCGCCCGACTTGACACGATTAGGTCAAATTGCACTCTTAATCGTCGGGTCCCAGGTGTTACGCGGGGCTCTGCAACTAGGTCGTAATTTCGGTTCTGAATTGATTGGACAACGGCTAGAGCGCGCGATTCGCGAGGAACTTTACCTGAGCTTACTCGGTAAAAGCATGACCTTTCATAATCTACAACCGGTGGGGGACACGATGGCTCGCGCCACCAATGACGTGCGCGAGATCAATCTGATGTTCAATCCTGGTTTGAATTTGGTCGTCGGTTCAGCCATGTTTCTCATTGTCCCTCTCATTTTGGCACCTAACTACCACCCATCCCTGATCCTCACACCGATGATCTTCATCGTGAGCTACTTCCTCGCACTTTGGCTCTATCTGCACGAGCTTCGCCCGATCTCGCAGACCATTCGCAACACATTCGGTGTGCTGAACACCCACCTGGCAGAATCTCTGGAGGGCATCGAGATCGTGAAAGGCGCGGCTCAAGAGGACGCCGAGACCCGACGCTTCGAAATCAACGCCCGGATCTACCGTGACGCATTCGTACATCAAGGGGATGTTGAAGCCCGCTACCTCCCACTCCTACTGATCGGGCTGGCAACGGCGGGCGGGTTTATGCATGCCATGCTTTTACACGGTTCGGGTGCGATCAACCTCGGCCAAGTCGTCGCCTATGTCGGTCTTTTGCAACTCTTCCGTTTTCCTACATTTGTCTCACTCTTCGCCTATTCACAGGTATCTTTAGGCATGGCCGGTGCCCAACGTATCTTGGATTTGATCAAGCAAGAAACACGACTTGGTCACAATCCACGAGGCTACATCGGTGAGATGCATGGGGAGATCGAGTTCCGAGATGTAACTTTTATCTACGCCGGTGAGAAAGAGAACAGTCTTGAACAGGTTTCATTCTCGCTCAGACCAGGGCAAACCTTGGCGATTGTAGGCCAGACGGGAACAGGAAAAACAACTTTAGCGCATCTGATTAACCGGATTTATGATACTACTAGTGGCCANNGTGGATGTTCGTCGCTGGGATCTGGCATCCCTCAGACGCCAAATTTCGATTATCGAACAAGATGTGTTTCTCTTCTCTCGAACGATCGCTGAAAACATTGCCTTTGGCTGTCAGGACGCGACACAGAAAGAGATCGAAGCCGCTGCTCGAGCGGCTCAAGCCCACGATTTTATCCTCAACTTCAAAGAGGGATATCAAACGATTGTTGGCGAGCGAGGTGTGACGCTCTCCGGTGGGCAACGTCAGCGCATTGCCCTGGCGCGTGCGTTCTTGACCGATCCGAGAATCCTAATTCTGGACGATGCTACCAGCTCCATTGATAGCGCTACGGAAGATCAGATTCAAAGAGCGATCTTCCTGGCCTCGCAAGGGCGAACAACCGTGATCATCACGCACCGACTGTCACAAATTCGATGGGCGGACTTGATCCTCGTCCTGCGAGGTGGTCGCATTGCTGCTATGGGATCTCATGAGGAATTGATGGTGATCTCAGAACCTTATCGCAAGATTTTCATGAGCTACGCTAAGGATTGAAAGATGGGGTTCTTCTCCGGACTCGACACCGAAGCCTATGACCGGACTTATCGCGATCGGGATCTCCTCCGACGTATGCTCCGTTATTTCGCCCCCTATCGACTCCGCCTGCTTCTAGCAAGCTTCGGTGTCATGATCGTCGCAATAGGGGGTGCTGCGACACCGATCTTGGTCTCACAAGGCGTGGATATCATCGCCGGGGTAGGAACACAAGCGATCACCTCATTATTGGTTGTCACCTTGTTCGCCCTGGGTGTTCTTATCTGGGTAGCAAACTGGATTGGACGACGCCTGATCACCCGGTCTGTGGGGGATGTCATGCTCGACCTTAGACGTGACGCGTTCGTGGCAACTTCGCGCCATGGTCTCTCATTCTTTGATGAATTTTCTACCGGTCGCATCGTCAGCCGGATNNCCGACACACAGGAATTTGCCCGTGTAGTGGTCCTGGTCACCGATCTTCTCGCTCAAATCCTCCAAGCTCTCCTCTTGCTCGTGGTCCTGATTCGGATCAATGGTCGCTTGACGCTTTGGCTGCTTACAATGATGCCGGTAATGTTCGCCATCGCAGTCGGCTTCCGCCGCATCGCCCGTCAAGTCACTCGGCAAGGGTTTCGCGCGATGGCTAATGTCAACGCGGCGATAAAGGAAGCAGTCACCGGGATTGCCATCGCCAAGAATTTTCGTCAAGAGGCGACGATTTATGGCGAGTTTGACGAAGTCAACCAGATTTCCTATCGCATCAATGTCCGCCGTGGTTTTGTGCTCGCTACGATCTTCCCGGTCTTGGAGGTCGTGTCCGGTATCGCCACTGCAATCCTGGTCTATATGGGTGGTTTGCGCGTCGTAAGTGACGTGATTACGATCGGTACGTGGTATCTCTTCATCAGCAGCCTTAATCGATTCTGGTTCCCAGTTTTGAATCTCTCCGCTTTCTGGACCAATATTCAAAATGGATTGTCGGCCGCCGAGCGGGTTTTCGCACTNNCCGAGGTGGTACAGGTCTCGCACAATGCTGTACCCAAATTGTGCGGGGAGATCGTCTTTGACTCATTATCCTTTCACTATCAACCGGGTGAACCGGTTCTAAAGGCATTTCAACTTCACATCAAACCCGGTGAAAATATCGCCCTGGTTGGTCATACCGGAGCGGGTAAATCCACCATCGCCAAACTTATCTCTCGCTTCTACGAATTCCAGGATGGGCGGTTGTTGATCGATGGTCAGGATATCCGCTCGTTCGACCTTCAGGACTTCCGCCGCCAATTAGGGATCATTTCCCAAGTCCCCTTTCTCTTTTCGGGTACTGTACTCGAGAACATCCGTTACGCAGAGCCGGATATGACGGTAGAAGAGATCGAGGCAGTGTCCAATCAGATTGGTGAGGGAGTTTGGCTTGAGACACTACCAGAGGGCTTGATGACCGAAGTCGGCGAGCGAGGCGCAAGTCTCTCGATGGGACAACGACAATTGGTGGCTTTGATGCGCGTAATCGTTCAATGTCCGGCGATTTTCATTCTCGATGAAGCAACCGCCAGTGTCGATCCCTTCACCGAAGCACAGATCCAGCAAGCGCTGTCCTTGATCCTGGGGGGAAGCACTTCGATCGTTATCGCGCATCGACTATCGACTGTACGAGCAGCTGATCGGATCATCGTCCTCCGAAAAGGCGAGATTATCGAGGAGGGGAATCATAAAACCTTGATGACCCATGGAGGGTACTATGCCGAACTCTACAATACCTACTTCCGACATCAGTCGCTGGAATATGTTGAGCAAGTTCGTCAAGTGGCCCTCGGGGATTAGCGGCGAGATGTCTCGGTGAACCGCCACATGAGTCCTGTCATTACTCGCTTCACCGGNNGGGCGCCCATGCCCTAGTAGTGGCAGCGTGGAATCCGCCACTACTAGGCTGAACTCTACAATAGCTATTTCCCTCAGCGGTGACTTGAATACATAGATAAAGTCCGCCGTGCGGAGTTTGGAGAATTATTCCATACCCATCTCACCCTGGCGAAATAGATCGGCTTACTGGGACATCTCTATGTCACCGATCCAGCATCCTCTGACTAGATGTGCCCAAAGTCCTGTCGACAAAATGGGAAAGATCCCCGTATGATGGTGGAAGCACCCTAATCAGGTATATGACACATAGACCTATGATGAAGTTGCGTATTTTACTGTGCTGGTTGTCCTTCTTTCTGATCTTGATCCCTCCTACCCAGAACGCATATAGCGACTCATCCGAATGGGAAACCCTTGCTGTCGGGATCGATTATCAGGAATTCCGCCTTCCAGGTCCCAGACGGGTTTTCGTCGCTCGCATGGATCGGAGTGCTGAGAACGTCATCCTGGATACCAGTATCGCTCAAGGGACACTGGCCCAAGGTAAGGAAACGGTCAGCAGAATGGCCGAGCGTTATGATCAGGCGATCAATAATTGGGGAGAAACCTGGGGAAATCGTAATCGCGTCGTCGTCGCCATCAACGGCTCTTTCCATGATCTGGAGTCGGGCTTCCCCATTGGAGGGATGGTCCATTCCGGCTGGTATGCGGTACCTTTCAACAATTGGGAGAGTGTTAGCGGTTTTGTGTGGAAGCAGGATCGAAGCGCTTTCATCGGAGAATGCGTTAATCATCAGTCAAGTAATCAGCTCATCACCAACCTCTACAATGGAGAGTCAAGAAGAATAAACGGCATCAACCGTATCCCTGAGGAACATGAACTTGTCGTTTTCACACCTCAATACGATCGAGATAGCCATCAAAATGAAACTGGTGTTGAGATCTTAGTTGAATTGACCCGTCCCCTTGGGATCGTGCCGCCTCCCAAGATGACCTTGGGTATTGTGAGAGAAATTCGTGAAGATGAAGCCCCGCTCCTGATTCCCTTCGACCATATCGTCGTCTCAGGAGAAGGACGGTCAGCTGTTGCGCTACTGGAGAACTTCCATGTCGGCGATGTGGTTGGTCTCTCTCTAGAAATCTCTCATCTTACAGAGGACTGCCGTAGATCTCACCCACTGGATTGGAACGACGCGTACGCAGGCATTGGAGGCGGCTTTATATTCCTCAAGGATGGAGAGATTCAATATTTTGATGACTTAGGTGCAAACAATCGTCACCCAAGGACTGCGATCTGTTTTAACGATGATTTCATATATTTCGTTGTCGTAGACGGGCGAAATGACGCTTACAGCATCGGGATGACCATCACACAGCTAGCAACCTTCTGCAAAGACACCTTGCAGGCTGTCTGGGGGATCAACCAAGATGGCGGTGGTTCTTCAACAATGTGGGTAAATGGTGAGGTGAAAAATTATCCTTCTGATGGTAGAGAACGGGAAGTGGCCAACGGAGTGATGATGATCGTCGTTGAACCAATGGAACGATCCGTTACCTTTGGGCCTGGCGATGGAGTGATCTCAGAACAAACCACCAATATCTACCTTGGACCGGGAAATTATGCCCCCATTTCTTCGGTTCCTGAGAACACGGAGGGCATCATCCTTCCACATATCAATTACACGAACGGGATTCTTGCGAAGGGCAGATATTGGTGGAAGGTTGATTTTAACGGGCTTGTGGGTTGGGTCGTCGAGGATGTGCTTTCATTAGTGAATCCACGCTTTTCGATCTCGAATATTGATGAATCCTGACGGGTATTAAAGGTTTCCTCCACTGTTGTCCCACTTCAAAAAATCGTTCTCAAGCAGTCAACGCAATTTCCGCAATAGCAACGAACCTATCCTGTTGGAAATGACGACACCCACCTGCTTTTCCCCCGTTGAGGAGTCCTTGCTCCAAATCATCTAACCAGCTTACCGCGAGCTTGAAGCTCGCGGCAAATTTTGCATACAAGAATTTATCATCGCTCGATTTGGGTGAGCGACCGCTTCAATCGAACGTCAGAACGATGCCAGATAGGGTAACGTACCCTGGTTTCTTTTTTCAATTATACAGACTTTCCTCTAGGAAAATTTCTCGCAAAGCCCATGCGACCCCGTTCGCATCGTTCGAAGGGGCGATCCTATCGGCGGCCGATTTAACATGTGGAGGGGCATTCCCCATCGCGATCGATATTCCAGCAACCTCAAACATCGAAAGATCATTGTCGGCATCTCCTATCGCGAGGGTCCTGTCCAATGAAACCTTTAGGTGGTTTGCTAAACGGGTCAAAGCCGCCCCCTTGTTCGCATCCTCGCTAGTGATATCGAGGAAAGTTTCAAGCGGATACGCCATATGAACCGCCGATCCATGCTTCCGGATCGTAGTTTCAATGTGCAATAACTTGTCAGGATCGCCATAAATGGCTACTTTCACCGGTTTCGCTTTGTTTTCACTGAGGATATCTTCAACTTCGGTCAAGTGGTAAGACCGAGAAGGTTTCCAATCTTCCAGCGATCCAGGGGGGGCTTCATAATAGATGCCATCTTGTAGGGTGAAGAACATCGCGGCTTTAATTTCTCTGGCCGTGGTGACGAGAAATTCGAGATCAACCTGTGAAATGACTCGGCGATCTATAAACATCCCACGGACAGGGTCAATGATCTCGGCCCCACCAGAGCATATATAGGGAATGTCCGGATCGAATTGCTCGAGAATGGTTTCTAATGAAAATGTGCTTCTCCCAGTCACGAGAGTTACCAAAGCCCCAGCCGAACGCACGGCTTTTATCACTTCCACATTTTCATCAGGTATTTCGCGCTCCGAGTTTAGAAGTGTGCCGTCAACATCCAAGCCAACCAAATCAAAGGGAAGTGCCTTGCTTGATCTCACCGCTTTATCCTTCCTCGCAAACCTTTTGCCTCGCACCATATGATTATCTTTTGAAAACCGAGCTTCTACACCTTCGCGAATTTTGTCCTGAGAGCATTCGGAGGATTTCGGATCAGAATGAGGATCCCTCCAAAGCATCATGCTCATGTGTAAGGATGTCAAGGTGCTAATTATAACCGCCTGTCGAAATCAAAGAACAGTCGGAGTGAAAACAGCCTGTCAGCTTGTCTCTAGCTCTATATTCCAGCTCATTAGTGGCCGATTGCTGAGTCTATAAGATGATCCACATCGGTTTCACTTCTTCGAACAGCGGCACCGTCAACATCATGATATCGTTCTCAGTTTCACTGGAAGTCTTTTCCGCCTCCATATCGCCTGGAGACGGAAAAACGTGGCAGATCATAGATATTTCGTAAAGGTTGCAACTTCGGCAAGCCTGATTACAATTCTTTCATCCTTCTCATTTGACGTGCGGCCTGATTGCCCTTGGATTTGGTCTGTTGAGTTTACCTCTTGGGCCATCAACATGAAGTATAAGTCCCTTCCCCGTCTAACAATTTGAGCAATCATCATGGACAACAAACATCAAGAAGACCCCACAACACAGCAGCGCGACCTTACCAAAGGTAGTCTTCATCAGGACATCTGGTATTTGGCACCCCCGATGATGCTCGAAACGGGTATCACGAACGTTATCCAAATCCTCGACACGTATTGGGTTGGGCAACTAGGGTCAGCAGCATTAGCCGCAGTCACCATCAGCATTACCATCCGTTGGGTGATCAACAGCTTAGCCAATGGCTTGGGCATCGGCGGCTTGGCGGTTGTTGCACGACGGATTGGGGAACGCGATCGAGCTGCGGCGGATCATGCGGCCACACAAACCTTGGTACTGGGGATCATGGTCTCAGCGATACTGACCTTTTCAGGCTTGGCTGTAGCTCGTCCTTTGCTGATAGGACTCGGTGCGGACGCAGAGGTCCTCCCGTTAGGTCTTGCCTACCTACACGTTGCATTGCCTGGAACCTTCACCCTCATCCTGATCTTCGCATTGAACGCCATTCTACGTGGGGCGGGAGAAGCTCGTAAAGCGATGGCGGTTCTCTTCCTCTCCACCGCGATCATTGTCGTGATCGAACCAATACTCATCTTCGGGTTAGGACCCATCCCCGCGCTTGGAGTCGTCGGTTCTGCCTGGGCGAATGTCCTTGGTTACGGAGTTGGAGTGATCTCACAATTGGCGATCCTTTTCAGTGGACGAGCACGCGTTGGGATGAGTTTGAAATCTCTTCGCCCCGATTTCCCCCTCATGGGTCGCATCTTCAGCATCGCCTTGCCCAGCACGATCCAAATGACTCTCCGCTCCTCCTCTAGACTGATAATCCTCGGCCTGGTAGGAATCTATGGGACCTTTGCCACCGCAGGATATGGCGTCGCCAATCGGTTGTTATTGGTCGCACTGATCCCTATCTTCGGTTTAGGAAACGCCGCAGCCACCCTTGTCGGTCAGAACTTGGGAGCTGATAAACCGGATCGAGCTGGCAGGTGCGCATGGTGGGTGAGCGCGTATGCCGTAATTTATATGATCATTGCGGCGAGCATCCTCTTCACCCTCGCTAAGCCACTAATCTCGATTTTCGACTCGAATCCGCAGGTTGTAAGATTTGGCAGTGAGTGTTTGCGTGTCGTGTCCTTCTCTCTCATCGCCAGTGCTGTAGGCGTGAGCCTAGCAAGGAGTTTTGACGGAGCTGGGAATACTGTACCTGCAATGGCGATCAACCTCTTCACTCTATGGGGGATGGAGATCCCATTTGCCTATGGGCTTTCGCGCTGGTTGGCACTTGGTACTTTGGGTGTCTGGTGGGGACGAACGATCGCTAATATAGCCAACGGGTTATTCTTCTTCATCTGGTTCCGCCGTGGGAGATGGAAGCTAAGAAAGGTATAACCCACCTCAAGGCATCCTACCTCCATCTTATTGCCCTATCTAATCCAATATGCTAGATTCGAAAATAGCTCATGCGAGGAGCGATTATGCCATCTATTCCAAGAGCTACTCTAGATGACAGTTATGCCGACGACTTGAAATGCGCCATCTGCGGTCACACACCANNATGTCGATGCCTTGCCTGATTATGTCAGTTGTGGGCAATGTAACTCGGCATTTGTCGCTGAGGAAGGAGGACAACGGGTGATGTACGGTATGATCGACCCGTCATACCCTGAAACCCAAAATTTCGCACTTCGCCAATGGGTCCATCTCGACGAAGTGGAGATAAAAGCGCACTCAGAACACCCTCCAACCGCTCCAAGCGAACCGTCAATCTCACCGTTTTCAGAAGAGCCGTTTCCCCCTGTTTCTCCACCTCTGGAAGAAATTCCGCCCCCGGATGAATATGCTCCACCTGAGGATGACTTCCCACTACCAGATGAACCCTTAGATCTAGAGCCTGAGGGAGTTGAGGAAGAAAGGTCGCCAACATTAAAGCTCGATTATTCGACGGTCGAAGAGCCAATGGAAGCACCCGTCATCCCAGCCAATCTTGAAACCCTAGAACCTGCTATCCCAGAAGAGGAAGTGATCATCGATGAGCAGGCACTTGAAGAAGAAAAACCTTTCACACCTAGGGAAAGCGATCCCCCTCCGGGATATAGGTTCCGGGTAGTACTGCAAGGGAAAGAAGCTAACTTCCCGGACACAATCTGTGCTCATTGTTCCCGGACACCCGTCCGTGGTCGATTAGCAGTGGTCAGTACCTTACCCCAGGGGCGTGAGGTCGGTCAACGCAAAGTAACGACCTTCAACCTTCCACTCTGTGGTGATTGTCACAAGCGCGCTGCGGAACGAAGCGAATTGGAAAGGAATGCCCGGTTACAGGCACATCTGGTCTCAGCTCTGATCGCCTTGGTATCCATAGTGGCAGCGCTGGCTCTTGGCCTTAACCCAGTTGAGGAAGGACCCTTGGGCATCCTGATACTCGTCATCTTAGCCGTGTTGGGGTACACATTGCCAGTGATCGTCTTACTCAACCGTATCGGGCCATTCCCGATCTCGGAGGATGCCGCTTTCGTACGCTCAACCCTCTTGGTACCAAGCGAGGTACAAGGTCTTGAGACCGCATTTGAATGGCGGAACAAGACTTACGCAGAACGATTCCATCAAGCGAATCATGAAATTACCGTCGGCCAAATCGCCAAGGTTAAAGACAGAAGTCAAACACCTCAAAGCTAGACCTGATTTTATAGAGATATCCCATCAAGACTCCCCAGATACTAGAAACCTCGGAAGGGACATCGTAGAAACTTGATTTCGCACTAATGAGTCTAATCACAAAGATCGATCCCCTCCCGGCTCGGAATTATCAGAGGTCCAGGGTAAGCGCGAGGGAAAACCATGGAGACGCCATCCCCTCCAAGCGAAGAAGTGATGTGCCCAAATTGTGGCGAAACCATGGAACAGCTGCCTTCAATTGATGGCTTGGATTACGTTTATGTATGCCCAAGATGCCACTCAGATATGGGACCCATTAATGAGGAGGAGGATATTCAAGAACCATCTCCAACTGAGCAACCCCTAAAAGAGGTTGATCCACGGATGCGGTTCCGTGAGTTGATCGTTACATCACAGAAAGAACCAACGCTAGATGATTGGTCTGAAGAGTTGCTAGAGGGCCTTCCCGAAGAGGCGCGGGAAATCTTGATGGGAAAAAAGCCGACCTCCGTTTCAACCAGTGACGAACAATTCAGTGAGAACATAGCTCAAAGCCTCCGGGATCGGGGTTATGTCATCGACCAAGACGCACACGGTGTGCGTATCAGCGGTGGTCCCTCCGGAGGTCTCGACAGTGAAGAGTTTAGTCCGTACGATGTGATTCGCATGGCGGCGGATCTCAATGGTGGTGTGCTTCCGCTTGAGGAACGCGTCCATTGCTTGAAGTGTGACGCCGTGATCCCATCGGGTGAGGGACGTTGTCAGTGGTGCGGCGAGCCAGCTCCCCCGACTGAAGATACCTCGGATTAAGATTAAGCATAACTTGATCATGATCAGTGGTAGCGGAACATTTTCCGCCAAATAGGCGCGTCTAGGGCAGAAGCCCTGCCCTTGTTTCAATGTCCTCGTCAAATGAGTATTTGGCATACAGATGTCTCTGTATATGCCGTGCCCTGCTTACTTCGACGAGTTCAGCAAAAGATTTGTCGAAGGAGGTGAAAGCAGAGCTTACGTCATCCTTCCTCCATGCTTCCACGCGTGCTTCTCAGGTGCCCATAAGTTCTGCGTATGACAAAAGCAGAGCTTGCGTACTCCAAACCACCTAGGTGGTTAGGACTTCACCCGAATTTGAAACTTGTAGGAAAAGGTTCGTTCTCCCCATTTTTCGAACAATTGGTCGAATAAATTGGCTTAGCAAGGGCATATCTGTTATAATTACATTTTGCAAACACGAGTAGAACAAGTGTACGAATTTAAGGCTTGGTCAGATGACTCAAGATAAGATCATCGTCGTCGGTGCGCGGGAACACAACCTGAAAAATATCACCGTGGAGATCCCACGGAATAAATTTGTTGTAATCTCTGGAATCTCGGGTTCAGGTAAATCCTCTTTAGCGTTCGACACCATCTTCGCCGAAGGCCAGCGTCGATATGTCGAGTCCCTCTCGGCTTATGCTCGACAGTTCTTAGGACAGCTCAATAAACCTGACGTGGATTATATCGACGGCCTCTCCCCAGCCATCTCGATCGATCAACGCGGGGTGTCACATAACCCACGTTCAACCGTGGGCACGGTCACCGAGGTATACGATTATCTGCGCCTGCTCTTTGCCCGCATCGGACAACCACATTGCCCTATTTGTGGACGAGAGATCCGCCAGCAATCGGCGCAAGAGATCGTTGATGCAATTGGGACCCTGTCCGAGGGTACTCGAATACTGATCCTCGCACCGTTGGTTCGTGGTCGGAAAGGGACCCACTTGGCAGTTATTGAGGAGGTGCAGAAATCCGGTTTCGTACGTGTCAGGATCAACGGCGATGTGCGATCGGTCGATGAGAACATCGAGCTTGATCGATACAAAAAACACGATATTGAGGTCGTTGTCGACCGCTTAATCTTGCAGGACGGATCAGCTGAAGATAAGGACGCGTTTCTCACACGATTGACGGACTCAGTCGAGACCGCCCTCCGTTGGGGTGATGGAACAATACTCGTTGCAGATCTGAGCCAAGACCCACCGAGAGATATCCCTTTCTCCGAACATCTCGCCTGCCCTGAGCATGGCACAACGTTGTCAGAGATCGAACCGCGCACGTTCTCTTTCAACACACCTCATGGCGCTTGCCCAGAGTGTCAAGGGTTAGGCAGCAAATTGGAAATCGATCCCGATCGCATTATCCCCGATCGATCGCTCTCCCTATTAGAAGGTGCCATTGTTGCCATGAATTGGTCAAATCAAACCCGGGAGCGACGTGGCTATTATTGGCAAATGCTCGAAGCCTTGGCGGAACACTACGAGATCGACCTCGAAGCTCCCGTTTCCGAGATCCCCGAGGAGAAGATCAACCTCATTTTTTATGGAACGGACGCTCAGGAAATACCGATACAATATGAGACTCAAGATGGACGGAGATCCTTCTACCACACAAGCTTTGAGGGCATCGTAGGAAACTTCGAGCGTCGCTACCATGAGACAAATTCCGAATACATACGAAGCAAGATCCAGGAGTATATGAGCAGAAAACCTTGTCCTTCTTGTCAAGGTCAACGCCTGAGACCAGAGGCGCTCGCCGTTACCATCGACCAAGTCAATATCGTTGAGGTCACCGGTTGGCCAATTGTACGTACGCTGGATTGGGTCCACAAACTACAAGAAGAGAGGCTGGGGTGCTCACAAGCCGTCAGCAACAAATTAGCGAGCGCGTCTTAAGGGAGATCAACGATCGGCTCGGTTTTCTGGTCGACGTAGGCCTTGATTATCTGACTCTAGACCGCACGGCTCGGACCCTCTCAGGAGGTGAGGCCCAGCGTATCCGTCTTGCCACTCAGATTGGGTCGCGACTGATGGGTGTGCTTTACGTCCTCGACGAACCTTCTATCGGTCTTCACCCTAGGGACAATTCACGTCTAATTCGTACTTTGGAGGGCATGCGCGATCTCGGCAATACAATTCTTGTCGTAGAGCACGATGAATCCACCATTCGTGCGGCGGATTGGATCATCGATCTCGGTCCTGGCGCGGGAGATGAAGGCGGACATGTCGTCGCTGAAGGCTCTGTAGAGCAAGTGACCCGCAACCGAAAATCCGTCACAGGACGATTTCTGGCAGGCAAGCTGCACATCGAAACACCAAGTCAACGACGACCTGGAAACGATAAGTTCCTCACGGTCGTAGGAGCGCGCGAGAACAATCTCAAAGATCTCACGGTCCGATTTCCTTTGAGTGTCTTCGTCTGCATCACCGGGGTCAGTGGCTCGGGTAAATCATCTTTAATCGTGGAAGTCCTACACAAAGCGCTAGCGCGTTTGTTACACCGTGCCAGACAAGATGCTGGCGATCACGATCAGATTGTAGGTGTCGAGAATATCGATAAAGTGATCAACATCGACCAAAGCCCAATTGGCCGTACGCCACGCTCAAACCCTGGCACCTACACTGGACTTTTTGATCACATCCGAGCCCTTTATGCAGAGCTTCCCGAATCAAAGGTACGCGGCTATAAACCCGGTCGTTTCTCATTCAACGTCCATGGTGGACGCTGCGAGGCTTGTCAGGGTCAAGGGCAGCTTCGCATCGAGATGCAGTTCCTGCCAGACGTGTATGTCACCTGCGAAGTGTGTAAAGGGGCACGTTTCAATCGAGAGACCCTTCAGGTACGTTTCAAGGGAAAGAACATTTCTGATGTATTAAACACCAGCATCGATGAAGCGAGCGAATTCTTCGCCGCTTTCCCTGCCATGATGCGTAAGTTGCAGACGTTAGAGGACGTCGGTTTGGGGTATCTAAAGATCGGGCAACCAGCCCCCACCCTCTCTGGCGGAGAAGCGCAACGCGTTAAATTGTCTCGTGAGTTGTCTCGTCGAAGCAACGGTCATACTCTGTATATCCTGGACGAACCGTCTGTCGGATTACATGCCGCCGATGTTTATAAGTTGATCGATGTGCTTCAAAGATTAGTCGACCAGGACAACACGGTGCTGATCATTGAACATCACCCCGATATCGTCAAGGTGGCTGACTGGATTATCGATCTGGGACCTGAAGGGGGCGATGCTGGTGGGCAGTTGGTCGCCGAAGGCACACCAGAAGACATCTGCGGGGTAGTAGGTTCCTACACCGGAGAATTCCTCAAAACACATCTGGGTTGAGCCGCGGTTTTCGTTGCCAAACAGGACTTCAAGCCTGCTTAACGACCAAATCCCCATAGAATGACCATCCCATCCTCCGAGCAAGAAGCGATCGTACCTCCATCCGGGGAAAAAGTGACATCATTGACGCTACTTGCATGGCCTTCGAGCGTATAAAGTAACGCGCCGTCCTCGACGCGCCAAATACGTACCTTCCGATCCCTTGATCCAGAAACCAAGAGTTCGCCATTAGGTGAGAACGCGACGGTATTCACCTGGTAAGAGTGACCTTCAAACGTTCGGAGAGGTTCGCCACCATCAGTATTGGTCAACCAAAACACAGGACTACTATCGAAAACCACTGCCAACATCGATCCGTCCGGGGAATGCACTATATCTCGAAACCTTAAATCATATTCCAGCAACTTCACGGGAGCTCGAACTTCGTCCACTGCCCACTGATGCAATGAGCCGCCACAACAAGGACGACTTTCACCAGCCAAGATGTATTCCCCATCCGGTGAAAAGGCCAACCCCCACGCTGATACTGTCCCCTCAAGACGCGCGAGACAATTCGGTTGCGCCAAACTCCGCAATAGAACGCCTGAAGCCGTGCGCCGAATTTGGATGAAGCATAGATCATCGGCCATCGCAAATAGAGAACCATCCGGAGAAAAAGCCACCCTGAGCACCCTACCATTGAAAGAATCATGAATCGCCCTCACCAAGGATCCCTCGTCTACGCGCCAAATAATTACTGTTCGATCGCTCGATCCTGATACAAGGAGTGTCGCATCAGGTGAAAAAGCAAGAGTTAGGACACCGTCGGTGTGACCTTTTAAGGTATTTACTAATCTGCCATCACTCATACGCCACATCCAAAGGGTCTCGTCCAGAGAGCTCGCAGCGACAATTTCACTGTCCGGTGATATCACGACCTGTGTCACGCTATCGGTGGGTCCACCCAAGACATACAGTGGTTGGATTTTATCCACATTGCCCTGGCTCAAGGGAATCGGTGTTGATGTAGATATTGAGGTTTTTGTGGCCGTTAAGAAACTGGTGGGTGTGCTCGATGGTCTCGAAGTCTTTGTCACAGGTGATAAAAGCTGGGTCGAAGCTTTGGAGGGCGGGCTGATTCTGAGGCGTTCTCGTGCGATCTGTCGAGGTCTTTCACATGCAATCGTAGCGAGGAGAAGAGTCCCAACCATGAAAACCGGCCAACGTCTATTTGGGAACCTGCGCCTAGTATTTTTCTCAATGTGAGTTAGATGTAGCGATCCATCGTCGCATATTCTGCGCATGAAGAAAATCCAGCCATGACAATAAATATTGAGGATGGAACCTTAGATTGAATACCCTCTATTCGTATCGCAGAGCCTCCACCGGCTCCAAATCAGCGGCTCGCTTTGCGGGGTAAAGACCAAAGAAAAGACCTACAGCGGTGGAGAAGATCGTCGCTAACAACACTGCGTCCAAACCCATGGACGGGACAAGTTGGGTGTCCGAGGCGGCGGCGATAGCTCCCACCAACTCCGATAAACCCCACCCGAGTATGATGCCGATCAACCCTCCGATCATACTCAACAACGCGGATTCGGTGAGGAATTGGAGCAAGATATCTCGCTTACGTGCCCCCACAGCTTTGCGAAGACCAATCTCGCGTGTGCGTTCAGTTACTGAAACCAGCATGATATTCATGATGCCGATACCGCCTACGAGTAACGAGATGGCAGCGATTCCACCGAGGAAGATCGTAAGAACATTGGTGATCGTGGTGGCTGTTTCGAGGAAGTCTTGCTGGGTAAAGATGGTGAAATCATCCTCGCCGATCGGCGAACGATGCCGGGTACGCAAAATGGTCGCGATTTCCTCACTCGCCGTAGAGACGTTGTCAGCACTGATAGCCTGGACGAGGATCATGTCCACCGAATCGCGCGAACGTCGCAGGAGCCTCGCTTGCGCAGTTGTCATCGGAACCAGCACCTCATCGTCCGGATTGGCGAAACCCGAGCCCCCCTTGGGCGACTTGACGCCGATCACTCTGAAAGGCTGTCCCTCGATTCGAACCGTCTCTCCCACAACGCCCGCAGTTCGTCCGAAGAGTTCCTCGGCCACATCCGGACCAAGGACAACCACGGCCGATCGACCCAACATGTGAATCTCGCTGATAAATTCGCCCTCTAACAGATCGATGTTACGCACCGATTGATAATCGGGCGTGACACCGCCTCCTTGAGTAAATGTGCTCTCTCCAGCGAAACTCACCTCTACGGTCCCGTTGATCAAGGGCGCGACTCCGATGACAGATGGCGCGGCGAAAGAGTCGCTGATTGCTATGGCATCATTGAAGGTCAGTGGTTTCGGGTTGCGCACTTCTTCACTGATACTCCCCCGTACCACAAAGAGTAAGTTGGTACCAATATCGCTGATCGAACCAGTGATCGTTTCCTGAGCCCCGGAGCCAATCGCCAACATCGCGATCACAGCCCCCACCCCGATGACGATACCGAGCACCGTCAGACCAGACCGGACTTTATTGCTCGAAAGGCTGTCTAGTGCTTCAAGAATACTATTCCACAAGTTCATAAATCAACCTAAAGCTTTTGTAAGACGATTTCATTGGCACCATAGCGCTTAGGGACCAAGGATTAAGAACCCTAAGTGCCGATGCGCCAAGGTGCCTATTCCCTACGCTCTTCAATCAACCCATCCCTCAAGTGGACCACCCGTTGCGTATGGGCTGCGATCTCCGGATCGTGAGTGACGAAGACCAATGTCGTACCGTATTCCTCGTTCAAATCAAGCAGGATCTTAACGACCTCTTCGCCAGATTTCGTGTCCAGGTTTCCCGTTGGTTCATCGGCTAAGATAAGCGACGGGTTGTTAACCAACGCCCGCGCGATCGCCACACGCTGCTGCTCCCCTCCGGATAGTTCATTCGGTCGATGATGAATGCGATCACCCAAACCGACCGCCTCCAACGCAGCGGTGGCTCTTTTACGACGGCCATTGATCACTCCGGCGTACCGCATGGGTAACTCAACATTTGCTAATGCAGTCTGCCGTCCGAGTAAATTAAAGGTTTGAAATACAAAACCCACTTTCTGATTGCGGATCTCTGCCAGTTGATCGTCGCTTAAATCGGCGGTCAGCTCACCACTCAATCGGTAGGTTCCGCTGGTTGGGCGGTCAAGACATCCGATAATATTCATTAAGGTGCTTTTCCCCGATCCCGAAGGTCCCATGATGGACATCGCCTCACCCTGTGCGACGCGTAGCGATACACCTCGAAGCGCGTGCACTTCCACTTCACCCATCTGATAGATCTTCGTCAATTCCTCAGCGTCTATCAACCACTCGCTCATGGTTAACGCCCAAAGAATGTCGGGTGTTCGCCCGTCTCAAAGAACGCCGGAGGGTTTAGCACGATCAAGTCACCCTCCATCAGGTCGCCAGCGACCACCTCGCTATAGGTCTCAGAGGAGATGCCGAGTTCGATTCGAACCGGTTCGAGCCTGTCTTGCTGAAGCACATACACCACTCGCTCACCATTCAGGAGGCGTACCGCCCGATTAGGCACCAAAAGGACATTCTCGATTTCACTGACGATGATGTTCACCGCAGCGGTCATCCCTGGTTTGATCGCTTCATCAGGATCGGTCAACTCGACAGTCACCTTGAAATTCACAACTCCCTGGACCACGGTACCAGTTATTCCGATTTCAACAACCTCACCCTGAAACTCATGATCAAGGACGGCGTCAAAGTTGAGGATAACGGGTTGTCCAATTTGGACGCGATTAATATCGACTTCGGAGATATCCACATCAACCAACAGCCGGGACAGGTCCGCTAATCCAAAAGCCACCGTCCCGGGGTTTACCTGATC
>JABAOF010006059.1_pt3 | contig 33322 bp, 34 predicted proteins | sample 7062171 | NCBI WGS metagenome assembly JABAOF01 (sample SAMN14538628, study PRJNA623070) | marine sediment metagenome | biome: marine biome [ENVO:00000428]; feature: marine pelagic biome [ENVO:01000023]; material: deep marine sediment [ENVO:00002113] | place: India: Gulf of Khambhat ...
CAACGCGAGAAGGGGGGAACGAAGGGATATGAGTGTTCCATGCAAAAATCCAAAATTCTCTCTAAACGTCACGCCATTAGAGATTTCTTGTTCTTAACCTAAGGTAACTCCAGACGTTCCTCCGCCTTTGAGGCAAAAGGGCAATAAGCGTAAACGAAAGAACATCTCTTCCCGACCCCCAAATCCTCACCAATCGGTTCGTGACCCCACCAGTCTCCGAGGATGGTCACCATAGATTCGTAGACCAGCATATACCCATGCTGCGAATGGTATGTCTCTTATCAGTTCTATGATCAAAAAGATACCGCTAAATGACGTCGATGCCGGTGTCCATAATAATCATCAGGGGTATGAACGGAGGGGCTAGGTGGAATGGGATTCGAGATACCTCAGGACTTTTTGAACATATGCTTTCGTTTCTCGGGGAAGTCTGTCAGGGGCCCTTCCAAGGTTACCCGGACCCCAGTTGTAGGCGGCTAGGGTCAACTCAAGATTCCCCCTATAACGGTCGAGTAACATCGCCAGGTACCGAGTTCCTCCAAAGATGTTCTCCCGAGGGTCATAGAGATTTGTTACGCCCAGATCTCTCCCGGTCGACGGGAGCAACTGCATCAGTCCAACTGCTCCTGACTTGGATTTTGCCGTCGGTTGGAAGTCACTTTCAGCCTTTATCACCGCCCGAATGAGGTCCTTTTTGACTCCGAAGGTGTGCGACCTCTTCTATCAGAGATTCTAAACTCTCAGCATCTCCCGGTGGTTTTGAGACCGAATCTACCCTCCTGACGGTTCCCGTTTTCCGTGAGGACAAGGCCGGAAAGATCCGGTCGTACGGCCGGATTAAATGAGGAGACCGGAGGCGAGTTGAGATATTCTTGGAGAGGCCTGTCGTCCCCTTTGCCAGGTTGATGGAGTTGGTTAACCGTCCAACCGTTTTTTCAAGTATCTTCCCGAAACTGAGTGATTCTTGAATTCGGCGAACGACCAGTCGAGGAGGGCTAGAAGAGGGGATCTTGCCGCCCGCCAGGTGGCCGGGATGGGTTCTGAAAAGCTTGATCATCTATTTCTCCGGTGAGGTGGAGTTTCGCAAAAGCCATGCCTATGAACCGTCTTCCTAAAAGATCAACGGGCGTGATGAAACACCGAAGGCTCGGGGATCTAGACATTAGGGTTTCATTTCTGATTTGGAATGAGTATCCTGTTATGTAAAGGTGAGAATGGGCCTGGTGGTTGCTCACGTGGCCCAGTTGAGCTTAATGGTTTACAAAGATAATACCTTTGCCGGAGAAGAGATCCAGCGCCCAACTGGAAAGGGACTGGATACTGTCTGGGGGATTGAGGGGTGGGACTGATTTATCTCGGAGCAGCTTTGGTGATCACCGGGGCATGTATCATGCTCGTGTCATATCACGGAGTGGGACCGGTTGTCGCTACAAATATGGGTAAGATTCTTGCCGTCCTTGGGTTTATCGTGTACGTGGTTGCGCGGATTCGGTATCGAAGGAAAAAAGAGTCAGATTCTCAACGAGATTCTCTTCCCCTCGAGGATGGAACCTAAGGACATAGACCCAAAGCTATTCTATCCTGGCCCCGATTGGTGCCTCACGGTCCACCGTGAGAAGGCAGACTGTATCAGTGCCATTGTCGACGGCTGCGAGGACCATTCCCTGGCTTTCGACGCCGCGGAGTTTAACCGGTTTCAAATTGACAAAGACAACGACCTTTTTCCCCACGAGTTCCTCAGCTTGATAATAGCCCTTGAGGCCGGCCACAAGCTGCCTTTCCTCACCAACGTCGACGCGCAAGATGATGAGTTTATCCGCGTTGGGATGGTCTTCCGCAGCCTTGATCTCTCCTACGCGGATGTCCAGCTTTTTCCACTCCGAAAAATCGATCACATCGGTCATTGTACCTGCCTCCTCTTCTCCGTTGATCTCTCTTTCTGTGCGTGTTCAGAAATGGGGGGGGCGCCACCTGGCTTTTAGGGGGGCTTGTTAGCCCTCGTGCCTCTCGATTCCTTGCTGCTCTTCCCTCACGCCGTAGCTTTCATATGAGACAATATCCTCTAATTTTTTACGTTGCTTTGCAGGTATAACCTGTTGGCCCCGGCGATATCCTAGGACAACAAGGAGAACCACCTCCATGGAGTGGGGAAGTCTCAGGACCCGTTTTACCTTTCTCCTGCTAAACCAGCCTACGATGCAGCTGTCGACACCGAGATCCGTCGCCGTCAGAACCATGTGCTCCACCGCAATTGCCACGTCGATTCGATGATAGTCCTTGTCCACCATCTGGCCCATACGATGGAGAATCGGGCTTGGCTTTGCACATGCGGCGATAATCACGGGTGCGGTTTTCATCCATCGGTTTACAGATCGAGGACCGAAGGGCACCGCCTCGGCCAGATGCCTGATCGTCTCCTTGTCTTTCACAACGATGAAATGCCATGTCTGGGAATTGGACGACGATGGAGCCAGTCGGGCCGATTCGAGAATCACGGTGAGCTTTCGGTTCTCGACCGCCTTTGAATCAAAGTCCCTAACGCTTCGACGTCTCTTGATCACTTCAAAAACGGATCCCATAATGAAGTTTACTCTGTCTTGTGCTGCGGTGGCAGGGTTTCGACGGGAACCCCTTGGTTTTCCAATATTCGTCAATCACGAGTCGCTAGATACTGCCTTGTCTTTCTCTCGAGACGGGGGGCGGTAGGATTCAAGTCTATTGAGAGGAAAGCTGATCTTTTCAAGAGGGAGTTCAACGATGAAGACCGCCCCCTTGCCTTTCCTTCGGTCTACGCTGATCCTGCCCCCGTGGTCTTGAACGATCCGAGATGAAATAGTGAGACCGATGCCAAGGCCGCCCCTTCTACTGAAAAAGGCCTGAAAGATCTGACTCACATCCTCTTTTTCGATCCCCGGCCCGGTGTCGGTCACCCGGACCCGGGCAAATCGCCCCTTTATTGACGTCGTGACCGTCAGGCGACCTCCATTGGGCATGGCCTGCACCGAATTCCTCAAGAGATGAATGAGCACTCTGCCAATGAGATCTGGTTCCATTGGGACTGGAGGCAGGTCGTCTGCTAAACTCGGGTCGGCAACGATGTTATGGGTCTCTATCTCCGAGGATAGAATGGCGAGACTCCTCTCAACGAGTCTGTTAAGGTCGGTTTCCACATAACGGATTTTCGAGGTTCGAGTAAAATCCTCAATGCCTTCAACCATCCGTTCTAACCGATTGGTTTCTCTGATAATAGCATCGACAGATTTCTGAACCAGAGGGTCGTGAGGCATCTTTTTCTTGAGGTATCTCGCAAAGCCACCGATCGGGGTCAGGGGGTTCCGAATTTCATGGGCCATGACCGTGGCAATTTCGCCGATGGTCGCGAGACGCTCTGTCTGAAGAAGCCTCCTTTCCAGTTCTTTCTGTTCGGTAATGTCGATGCTGAGGACGAGGTTCCTAATTACTCTCCCCTGTTCATCCTTTATTGGCGTGGTGATCAGGCGAAATAGCCTCTCTCTGCCGTCTTTGGTGAATGCCGTTCGCTCAAAAACCGCTCCTGCTCTCTTCGACTCCAAGACCGGGCAGTATTCACAGGCCAGGTCACGGCGAGGAAATAGGCAGAAACAGTACTTCCCCCTTATACGCTTAATATCCCCGAACCAGTCCATATATAGCTTGTTTGCCCAAAGAATTTTCATGTCTCCGTCGAGAAGGACAAGACCCGCTCCGAGGGCAGTCAGCATATCATATAGTCTTCTCTTTTCTTTTTTGGCTCTCCCCTCTAGGATTACCCTTTCAGTAATGTCGCGACCAACACAAATCACCATGTGAAGTCTTTTCTTGCTATCACAGACATTCACGGAATCCCATGAAATGTGACGCTTCTCTCCCGTTCTGGTGGTGAGGGGCATCGCGTAATCTCGGATCTCACCCTTCTCAAGATTCTTCAGGAGGCGGACAACGTGGAGGTACCCCTTGCCGGGATAGAGGGTTTTCCAGCAATTCTTCCCCAGGAGGTCGCCAGGAGCATATCCCGTGATCTTCGTGACGGCAGGGTTGGCGAAGACCGTGGTTCCATCGAGGGTAACGCCGAGAATGAGGATCGGAGTCCTCTGAAAAATGTGCTGCAACTCGAGGCGGTTTGGCCTAGTCATCTCCCTCAGCAAAACAGGGTCCTCATGATCGCCTGAGAATCGACTGACGAGACAATGACGATCGAAATCGCAGGAATTACCAGTCTCATCTTATCTTTGAGATGTTTTTCATATTAGCAATACTCAAAGAAAAAGCAATATCTTTCTGGTTCAGACTTGGCAATGGGCGCGTCAAGAAAATGATACAATACGACGGGGAACATCTTGATTTTAAACGTGTTTCTCGTTAGAAAAAGACGAGGGCCCTCGGACCTTGGAGAAATCGGCTTGCTGTCTAAGCGAATTTGGTCTAATCTCTCTGGAGTATTCGGAAGGGGCGGATACATGGAGATGGAAGGCGTGGTTTTTGATTATGACGGTACCCTTGTTCACCTGAACATCGACTTCGATGCCATGAGGAGAGGTGTGGAGGGGCTCCTCGACCTTTACAAAGTCGACCGCGATCTCTTTGTCGGCCTCCTCATTTTGGAGACAATCGACAAAGCAACCCATCTCATATCACAAAAGGATGTGAAGGTAGGCCGAGATTTCTATCAGAAGGCGATTCAGATTGTGATTGATGAAGAGTTCAAGGCGGCGAATGGAGGGAGGGTTCTCGACGGGGTTCTGGAAACGCTTCGCACCCTCAGGGATCTCGGAATCAAAGTCGGGATTATCACGCGAAACTGTGATCAAGCGGTAAGAATTTCAATCCCTCGAATTGATGAACTATGTGATGTCTTCATTCCACGGGATGTTGTGGCCCAGGTCAAGCCTCATCCGGCCCATTTGATGCTCGCCCTTGAAAACATGGCGATAACGGATCCGAAGCGCTGCCTTATGGTGGGAGACCACACTCTCGATATCGAAGCCGGACAAAGAATAGGGATGAAGACTGCCGGGGTTCTGACAGGACACACGACATCGCAGCAGTTTGCCGCAGCGGGGGCGGATTTTATTCTCAAAGACGCGAGGGCAGTCTTAGACTGCATGCTCAAGGGAGAGAGACCAGTGAGAAGCGCCTTTTTACAACCTGGAAAACTCGACATTCAGACTCTCGGCAGACTCCTCCAGCGGTACGCCCGGAGTGACGACAGCGTTCTTATCGGGCCTAAGATCGGGGAAGATACGGCAGCGATCGAAATGGATGGCAAAGTCATCATTGTGACCACTGATCCGATCACATTCGCTACCGATGAGATCGGTTACTACAGTGTAATCGTAAATGCAAACGACATTGCCACCTCAGGCGCACAGCCGAGATGGTTCACTGCCAACATTCTCCTGCCAGAGAAGAAGGCCGACAAAGCTCTGGTGGAGCGTATTTTCGAACAGATCCATAGAGCCTGTGGAGAATTCGGGATTTCGCTCATCGGAGGACATACGGAAATCACTCACGGGCTCGACCGCCCGATTGTTATCGGTCATATGATGGGTGAGGTAAAAAAAGAAGATTTGGTCACAACGGGAGGGGCGAAGGATGGAGATGATGTACTGCTGACAAAGGGTATTTGCATCGAGGGCACATCGATCATTGCCCGGGAAAAGGAGGGGGAGTTGGTTTCTCACGGAATTCCACGGGATCTCATAAAACGGGCCCAGAATTTTCTATTCGATCCAGGAATAAGCGTTATCCCGGAGGCCTATATGGCCCGACAGACTAGCCGTGTCCATTCGATGCATGATGTAACCGAGGGAGGCCTCGCTAATGGTCTCCATGAGATAGCGATTGCGGCACGGGTTCAAATCTGTGTAGATAAAGACCAGATCCCTCTCTTTGAGGAATCCCGCATTATTTGTGAAACATTCGGTCTGGATCCGTTGGGAGTGATTGCCTCAGGGGCTCTTCTCATTACAGCCTCTCCGGTCGATACGAAGAAGATTCTTGATAGGGCGTCTCGAGAGAGTATGACAGTTTCTCGAATTGGACATGTTGAGGCGGGGAGCCCCTCCGTGATTATGACAACTGGAGGACGGAGAGAGCCTGTCCCATATTTTGCACGGGATGAGCTGGTGAAGGTGTTCGAAGAACTGCCCAGCGGTCTCCGCGAAAAGAATCCCCACGATTGAAATCTTGACAGATTTCTAGTAACCTAGGTGGTCTATTCACTCTTACTGTTACGGACGAGGTAATTCGAGGGCTCTTATGAAAGGTGTTCATCTCATTCTTGTTCTCATCATCCTTCTTTTGGCTAGTCTTTTTGTCATATTTCAACTCCACAAAGGTCCCATTGCAGAACTGGAGAAAGAGGTCGTTGAGTTGCGGGGACATCTCTCCGAAATGGAGCAGGAGAGGGAGACAGCTGAAGGAGAGATACAGAAAAAGAAAGAAGAGTTGATGAAGAAAGACCGTGAGAGCAAAAAGCTCGAGGAAAGGGCCAAGAAACTCAAAAGACAGATTGTCGAGAGAGATAAGGGACTTTCCACCATGAGAAAGGAGTCTATGGCCAAGGACGGAACCGTGCAAAACCTCTCAGCCAAACTATTGGTGAAGGAGCAGGAGCTCCAGGGGTTGAAATTTGAATTGACCCAAATGGAGAGGGCCACCCGGAAGCTTAACCAGGAGGTAACGGATAAATCGGAGAGGATCGACAACCTAGCCCAGGAACTCGATAGATCGTCCCAGTCAATTCAACTCCTCACGATGAAGTTGGAAAACCGAGAGAATGAAATAGGGGAGCTAAAGGGCGAGCTGGGAGATCTCAGGGAGAGAATTCAGAACCTGGCAGCCGAAAAAGATAGGGCGATTCGAGAAAAGACGAGAGCCCTAGAAAAGGTGACAGAATTAGAGAATGCCCTGGAGAGGTCGAGAACCGAGGCCTCGACCGGGGTGACGGAGAGTCCTGTCCCTCCCAAGGGTGATTGAATCGATAGAGACAGGCCGTCCTTTTTCTTGGGTTATTGAAGAGGGGAGAGTAATCTTCAAGATCATCGCGACAAAGAGAAGACGAAACCGAAGGAGTGGTCATGAAGTGCAGGAAGTGCGGTACGGTCAACCCGAAGACGGCTAACTTTTGTAAGAAATGTGGGACTCGGCTGGCTGGGATACCCGTTTGTCCCAATTGTAAGCAGGAGAATCCCCCTGATTCGACATACTGCAACGGATGCGGTTTTCGCCTTGCATCCAGCAAAACCCGACAGAAGGCATGTCAGAGTTGTGGCTACCAGAATGACCCCGGTATCGAGTACTGTGTAAGCTGCAATCAAAAGCTGCGGATCTAGTCTACCACCATCTTTCTCCTTTCCTGTCCTGAATTAATCATTTTTGACCTGAAATAGGGTGTCTCGAAGGCACCCTGTCACCTGTCAGCCTAGTGGCATACTAATTGCTTCAAAACAATATTGTGAGTTCGGTAGAATACTAGCAGAACATTAGAAAGGCAAATATATCGGAATATTACGATGCACGTGAAAGATACTTTCCAGCAGAGTTACAAACGATATTGATCTTTTTTCATCTCCTCGGGAAAATATGTCACCTGAGACAGGGGGACTTATGAGATTTACAGAGGGAGACACGGTGCGCCACAGAGGATTGAAGTTTATCTCGGGAATCGTGGTGCGGGTAATACGGGTTCCCGATGGTGACTCAGACAATGATCGTTCCTATTTCTGTAAGGTTCAGCTCAAGAATGGCCAATTCTACAGCGACCGAGCGACTGAATGGGAACCGGGCCTGGAGCAACTGGAAGGGACTAACCTTGATTCCGAGGAAGATAAAGAGAAGGGATCCTATGCTGAGATGGGCTGATTATTTAGCCTTTTTTCAATTCATATCGAAGTCTGAGAACTTCTTTCGAGGCCAGGAAACGCTTTATCGCGGCCTGATAGTCTGTCCAGGCTTTCCACATGTCTAGCCATTGGTCGTTATACCAGTAGAACTCGTCCTTTCCACGGCCACTCATCCTCATTTCATACTCCCTAAATTCTTCATGACAGGTCTTGCAGAATCCATAGGGAGAAGGTGAAACCGCATATTCTTTCTGGCCCGGGTCTAGGCGGACGCCGCACCGCGCGCACTTCAAGTAGCATGAGGCGCATTCAAAAACCTTCAAAAGGGCCGAGGCTTTTCGTGCCATATGGTGGTCTATTTTCTTCCGTTTCCGTCTCTTCTTCTCTTCAATCTCAATCACACGGGCCATGGCGTCCCCCCCTGTGGAGAATCTAATTGAGAGGATAGCCCAAAGGCTTGAAGGAGTCAAACTAATCAGGGAGTCTCCAGTCGGCCTTTAAAAGGGCGGGATTCTGTGTTAGTCTTGGTGTGTAGCCTGCGAAAGCGAGACAGCGGGCGCCAATTCCCTTAGGAATACGGTCCCTAGACCAATCGGCGTGGTGTGTCATGAAGCGTGGTTTGTCAATCCTGTTGGCTGTTATCATAAGTGTTTTCAGCCCCTCTCTGAAGACTCTCGTAATGGAGAAACGATTATCCTTGACCGAGGCGTTTCCCTTTTCTGTCGAAAACGAGAGAGAGCTCGGCGAAGAAGTCTTTACGAAAATTCAAAGACGGATGGAGATCGTTCAGGTTTCGGCAGTTCAGGAATACTTAGACGGTGTGGGAAGGAAGCTCATTCGGAACAGCGATCACGGAACGTTTCCTATCCAGTTTTTCACCTTACGGGCATCTGATCCGAATGCCTTTGCCATACCAGGGGGGAGGATTTTTGTCACAACCGGACTCATTGGACTCGTCGAAAGGGAGGGTGAATTGGCAGGAGTCATGAGCCACGAGATCGCGCACGTGGTGAGGCGTCACATAGCTCAGAGAATTGAGGCTTCGAAACGGCTAAACATTGCCACTCTGGCGGGCGCGTTGGCGGGGATTCTTGTTGGCGGAAGTGGCGGAGGAGCTATTATGGCCGGTTCTATGGCCATCACCGAGTCTGAGAAGCTTAAATATACTCGGGAGAACGAAAGTGAAGCCGATCGTTTGGGGTTGGCCTACATGACAAAGGCAGGGTACGATGGGCATGACATGATCAGCTTCCTCAAGAAGATATATAAGGCCACTCATTACGACGTGTCTTTTCCTCCTTACCTGGCGACACATCCTGGGATTCCCACGAGGATTAGCTACCTCGAAACGCTCATGGGAGGTGCCCAGCCGCCGTCAACCCCGGCCGGTTGGCCCTCAGAGGAACTGAACCATATACAAATGCGGGTGCTTTTGATTGAACAAGGCCCTTTGGAGGCGCTCAACCATTTCAACGGCCGACTGGAGAATCATCCTGATGATGGCGATGCCTTTTTTGGACGAGCTCTGGCAAAGAAGGAGATGGGCAGGGTCAAGGAGTCGATTGAAGATCTGAAGAGGGCCCATACTTTGAAACCAGCAGACCCTGAAATCCTAAAAGAGCTGGGTCTCGGTTTTATCCGAACTGGAAGATTTACCGAAGGGGTAAGAGCCCTTGAACGTTCCCTCGCGCTGTCAGGAGAGAATGCCGAGGCACTGCATTACCTTGGTCAAGGCTATCAGGCTCAGAAGAAGTTTGACCCCGCCATTGAGAGTTATCTTAAGGCCAGGAGGCTGAGCCCTGACCTCCCAGAACTGGATCGGAATCTGGGGTCAGCGTACAAGGAAAAGGGGGATGCTGGGCGAGCCCACTTCTATTATGGCCTCTATTTCAAGAAAAAAGGCGAGACGAAATACGCCCGGTTTCATTTGGAGAAAGCCCTTCAGTTTTCTGATCAAGATCCTGAGAGAAAAGAGGAAGCGATGAGGGCGCTGGAACAGTTGAAGCCATAAGAGGTCTCTTATGACATGTTGGCAAGGATACCCGAAAGAAGTGCCGAGTTAAGAGTGGGCTCACGTTATGCACATCTCGAGGATAGACAGGGGTTTCGAATTAACATGGTTAGGCCATTCGGCTTTCAAGATTAGCTCTTCCAGCGGCTTGACAATACTCATCGATCCGTGGCTCACTGGAAATCCAAAGGCGACTTTAGATAGAAGAGAAATGAAGAGGGTTGACCTTGTCCTTGTGACCCATGGGCATGGGGATCACTTGGGGGATACCTTCGAGATTGCTCAGAGAACTGGGGCTCATGTCGTTTCCATGCCGGAAATCTCACATTACCTGACCGCAAAGGGGCTTGAAAATCCTGTGGGGATGAACAAGGGTGGAACCTACCGATTCAAGGACATTGACATCACAATGGTTCATGCCATTCACAGCTCCTCGGCCACTGAGAATGACGAAATCCTTTACATGGGAGAAGCTGTTGGCTACGTAGTTACTCTCGAAAACGGTTTCTCCATCTATCATGCGGGGGATACAGGCCCCTTCAAAGACATGGAGATTATTGGAGAGCTTTATCACCCTGACCTTGCTTTGCTTCCTATCGGCAGTCATTACGTCATGGGGCCTCGAGAGGCGTTCCACGCGTGTCAATTGCTTCGTCCAAGGTATGTTGTCCCTATGCATTATGGCACTTTTCCCTTACTAACTGGAACGGCGGAAGCATTTGTGACCGAGATGGCCGGTCTGCCCTCAATAGAAGTGATCGTTCTCAACCCGGGTGATACGCTAACCTGACAGACAATGGCCTGAGGCAATGATGAAGCAAGAAAGTTTCTTTTCTCTCCTCATGATGGTGATTATCGGAGTATCTTTCTATTTCTTCTATTTGGTCTTTTCGCCCTATCTCGTCTCGATTGCGTGGGCCATCATCCTGACCCTGGTATTTTATCCAGCCTTTGAGAAGCTGAACGGCTGGCTCAAAAACCGACGGTCTCTGTCGTCGATTTTCTCAACGGTTCTCACTATTGTGGTTATCGTTTTTCCAGCTGTTCTGCTGCTCTTTTTGCTTGGTCAAGAGGTGGTTGAGATCTACAGGTACTTTGAAGCCGGTGTCAAGACGGGCAAGTTCCAATTTCTATTGAAATGGCGGGAGACTCCGGGGATTGATCAGCTTATCAGCCGCTTGGACCCATGGCTCAACATATCCAACCTAGACCTCCAGAACCTTATACTCCAGACTTTGCGACGTCTAAGTGCTCTTGCTCTCAACCAATCGACAAAATTCGTCCTAGGATTCTCTCACCTTATCTTCAGCTTTCTCCTGATGTCCATTACGATGTTCTATCTTTTCCGTGATGGAGAACGCCTTCTGGGAGGCATCAAGCGACTAATCCCCCTGACTTCAGAGGAAAAAGACCTCGTATTCAGACGGATTCGTGAGATGGTTCACGCGACAATCTTTGGCGGTGTCCTCGTTTCGATGATTCAGGGGTTTCTTGGCGGTTTGGCTTTTCTGATCTTGGGTCTGCCGTCCCCGGTCCTGTGGGGTGCGGTTATGGCTCTACTCGCGTTCGTTCCGGTGATTGGCCCTTTTCTTGTTTGGATTCCCGCCGCGATTCTTCTGGTCGTAAACGGACAGCATTATGTGAAAGCCGCAATCCTTGTGATGTGGGGAGTTGTTCTGGTAGGTTTGTCAGATAATTTTTTGAGGCCAATTCTGATTAGTGGGCGGACAAAACTCCACACCATGATACTCTTCTTTGCCGTTCTCGGTGGATTAAAGGCGTTCGGGTTTTTAGGGCTAGTGGCTGGACCTCTCGTGGTGACCGTCTGTCTGGCCATATTGGATATCTATTCCTCGAAACTTGAGGGAGAGCCTATCCAGAAAAAATCATAGGGGCAAATAAATTCGCAAAGAACGACCGATCCCAGGGGCCTAGGCCGCTTTTCTTGGTGGGATTTTCTCTCCTCCCTCTTCTTTTCGTCGATCCTGATCCACGTCGAATGCATGGTTTTAGCCCCTGAAGCGTTTTCTCCTTTTCGAAGCGTGAGGGACTCCCCATAGACCTTTGTTCTGAATTTTCTGATAAAATAGCGGTGACGAGTGTCAGGCGCCAAGATATTGGACCAAGTCAATGTTCCTTGTCTCCGGTGGGGTGAGCAAACCGGAAAATCAAAAATGGCGACCCCCGCAGGTGATCTCGACCCGATCGGGGAATGTTGACAAAAGGGTATGGTTGTCCTATATAGAATTCCATTGGTCGAGAAATGGACAGGAAAGACAGGATGGATGACGATCGGAATGACGACTCTCAGACAATAGACGAGAGCGCTTCAGATGACGTGCCCGTGGATCTTAATGTCCTCTTCACCGAGGAAGAGAGGGATCTGAATCGACTCTTTACGGACAGCCGCATTAGAAGATTCCTCAAGGACGTGCGAAAGAATCAACGAGACGTGGAGAGGTTCTTGAAAAGGTTAGAAATCGACGACACCCCAGACAACTCGGGAGGTCCTCATGAAGTGTCCTAACTGTGAGTCTGAAATAGCCGGTATTGTGTGTGAGGCATGCGGAGAGGAGACACCACAGGGGAGTCTCTATTGTTACAAGTGCGGAGAGGAAGTTCAGGTAGAAGAGGAGGGGTCGTTTGACCTTGAAGATCGCATTCTTTGTCGCGATGAGACTTGTACCGGCGTGATCAATGAAAAGGGCATTTGTGGGACGTGTGGAAAGTCGGGTGCAGAGGAGTATTCATAAGTTATCTGGACAGGGCTATTTCTATAGGATCGGAGTTGACAAGGTGAAAGATCTCCTGATATGACTCATTTCTGCATTGAAATCTGCATTTGACACAGAAGGGTGGGATGGTTAACTTAAGACTGAGAGTTGACACATCCGGCGACGTTGTCTAGGCATGAGAGATGCAAGAGGGGAGTTGAATGATTTTCCTACCTAAGGGCGAAGAAGAAAAAGGCGCGAAGAAAAAGGATGACAGGATCTCCATCCCTGAAGACATTCCGATCCTGCCCTTGCGTGGGACCGTATTGTATCCAGAGCTTATCCTCCCCATCATGGTTGGAAGAAAGCGCTCTGTGAAATTGATCGACGATGCCATGGAAAAGGACCGGGTAATTGGGGTCGTTACCCAGAAGCGTTCTGAAACAGAGGATCCGAAAGAAAGTGAACTCTATGGGATTGGTGTCGGAGCCCTGATACTGAGGATGATTCGAGAAATGGACGGAAGCCAACGGGTGATCGTCCAGGGCCTCTCACGGATTCGAATTGAGGAGTTTACCCGGAAGGATCCCTACTACGTGGCGAAGGTCCAAGTCATCGAGGAACCGCTTGCTCAGGGTGTCGAGGTAGAAGCCCTGATGATGAACTTGAAGAATCTCTTTCAGAAAGCCGTGGATCTGGCTCCATATTTGACGAATGAGATGGGCCAGATGGTTTCGAATATTAAATCTCCTGGAATTCTCGCTGATTTGATTGGGTCCAACCTCAACATACCCACTGTAGAAAAACAGAACATCCTCGATACAATCGATGTGAAGGAACGACTGAACAAGGTGCATATTCTTCTGAACAAAGAGGTTCAGGTCTTGGAACTGGGGAACAAGATTCAGTCTCAAGTGAAGGAGGATATGGACAAAACTCAGCGTGAATATTATCTCCGGGAACAGCTCAAGGCCATAAAGAAAGAACTCGGGGAACTGGACGAACACACCGCCGAGGTCAAGGAACTTCAGGACCGAATTGCGAAAGCGAACATGCCAGAGGAAGCACTAAAGGCTGCTCAGAAAGAACTGGATCGCCTGTCGAAGATTCCCCCGGCCTCTGCCGAGTATACTGTCGCTCGGACATATCTAGATTGGTTGATCGATCTTCCATGGTCGCTCAGCACCCATGATAACCTCGATATTAAGAATGCAAAAAAGATTCTCGATGAAGATCACTATAACCTGGAAAAAGTCAAGAAAAGGATTCTCGAATACCTCGCCGTCAGGAAGCTAAAGAGTGATATGAAGGGTCCCATTCTCTGTTTTGTCGGCCCTCCTGGTGTGGGAAAGACCTCTCTGGGGAAGTCTATCGCTCGGGCTATGGACCGAAAATTCATACGGATTTCACTCGGCGGCGTACGAGATGAGGCTGAAATCAGAGGACACAGACGGACCTATGTAGGGGCTTTGCCCGGTCGGATTGTTCAGGGCATAAAAAAGGCTGGTTCCAACAATCCCGTCTTTATGATCGATGAAGTGGATAAGATTGGTATGGACTTCCGAGGAGATCCGTCTTCGGCCCTTTTGGAGGTCCTAGACCCGGAGCAGAACCATTCGTTTTCAGATCACTATATCGACATCGCCTTTGATCTCTCGAAGGTGATGTTCATCACCACCGCAAATGTCCTCGAAACCATCCCTCCGGCCCTAAAAGATAGAATGGAGGTCTTAGAACTTCCTGGGTACAGCGAAGACGAAAAGATGATGATTGCCAAGGATTTTCTTATTCCGAGACAGTTGGAGGAACACGGCTTATCTGGAGATTACCTGGAATTTGAAGAGAAGGCGATCAGCGCCATTATCAATTCCTACACGCGGGAGGCCGGAGTCAGAAACTTAGAACGTGAGATTGCTTCTGTGTGCCGAGGGGTGGCCAAGGAGGTAGCCGAAGGGAAAAAAGAGAAGGTCGTGGTCAAGACTGATACGCTGCATCGATTTCTCGGGCCGGTCAAGTTTTTCCCCGAAGTTGCGGAAAGAACTGCTGAGCCTGGTGTTGCGACGGGTCTGGCCTGGACACCTACTGGAGGAGACATCATCTTCGTCGAGGCAACCCAGATGAAAGGGGAAAAAGGTCTGACACTGACCGGACAACTTGGGGACGTTATGAAGGAGTCTGCTCAGGCGGCTCTGAGCTATGTACGGACAAAGGCCAAGGAATTGGGGATTAAAGAGGACTTTTTTGAAAAGACGGACATTCACATCCACGTTCCTGCGGGGGCGATCCCTAAAGACGGTCCCTCAGCGGGTCTCACCCTGTTTATAGCGCTCACGTCCTTGCTTACCGGCCGTCCGGTTCGCAGTGATGTTGCAATGACAGGTGAGATAACCCTGCGGGGTCTGATTCTGCCGGTTGGCGGAATCAAGGAGAAGGCGCTGGCTGCGAAAAGGGCAGGAATCGGCGTCATTATCATTCCTCAGAAGAACGAGAAGGACCTCGAAGAGATCCCGAAAAGTGTCAAAAACGAGATGAAATTTAGATTTGTCAGCAAAATGGATGAAGTGATCTCCTTAGCTTTAGAAAACTAGGGTGACCAGAATTCCGACTATGTGAAGTGGGCCTGGAGAAGGATGATTCCAGGCCTTTTTCCGTGTTTTGCCGGGGAACGCACCTGAAAGGTGAAATCTCTTTTTCTTGCTTTTGGCCAGATCGCGCATAACAGCGCAAGAAAATGATATGTCCTAACGAAGTCCGCTAAAATGGGTGGAAGAGAGAAAATGTTACAAAAATGTCGTGTTATGTCCAATATTGAACATCGATGGAAAAAAAGATTAATACATGGTCGGCTTAGGGAGGCAGCAGGACAGGTTCTAACCTGCACCTAGATCGAAGCGAGGCTCGGCAAGGTGCCGAGTCATTGTTGACGTGGGCGTTCTAGGGAAGTTGGAAAGGGTTTTTTAGAGCCGTAAGCCGTCAAGGGTATGCCCACGCGGTGTAAGTCGTGGTCAACGCGTAAGCTCGGTTGGTTTCGGTGCATTTTGGACAGATTCGGTTAAATTTACCTTTCGCCATGAATTGACTGTCGCACTTAAGGCATTCTCTTTTGATTTTTTGCTGAGCCCGGGTGAGGGTGCGGCGGCTTTGGTATCTGCGATTGGCCAAGAGGTGCCTCCTTGGTGTTTTTTTGTATTTATTATGCAAAAAACATACCATAATCAACTTTCTTGTTCAGAATATCCCATTAGGAAGCCGATCCCAGCACTATAAGAAAAGGTTGTTGCCTCTCTGCTTGAGTAGGGGGGGTAACGTTGGTATAGTGCCTCGTAACGTCACAGGAATTCCTCAAAGGACCCCATCGTGGATTATCCAAAATTGCGGAGAGATGTGAGCGCATTCCCGCTCACGGTGGATGGAAGGTCGATGATCTGTTTCCAGGATAGCCAGGGCATCAGTGAGGGAATATTCATTCCCCACGATCTGTTCGCTCGGATAGTATCATTTTTTGATGGCCAGAATTCTATCCGAGATATTCAGTATGAGGCGATGAGAAGACACGGGGAATTACTCTATACGGAACAGATTGAGGCGGTGGTGCACCAAATTGATAAGGCCCTCCTTTTGGAAAGTCCCCGTTTCTATGGAGCCCGTAAACGGCTCGAGGACGAATTTAGGAAGCAATCGGTTCGGCCTGCCTTCTTTTCTGAGAAAAGCTACGTGGCCGATCCTGCGAAGCTGAAAGACCAGGTCCAATCCTACTTCTTAGGGTCTAACGGTCCAGGATTACCTGATAGAAACATCAGAAATCAAGGACTGACAGGGCTCATCGCCCCGCACATCGATTTCCAGAGGGGGGGGCATTGCTATGCCTTTGCATATAAGGCATTGGCTGAGGCGATCGACGCCGATTTATACATTATCCTTGGAATTGCTCACGCACCTTCAGAGTACCGTTTCATTCTGACCCTGAAGGATTTTGAGACGCCTCTCGGGATTGTAAGAACCGACGGCGATTTCGTGAAGGCCCTATCGGGGCGATTTACACACGACTTTTTCCAGGGTGAACTCCTCCATCGCTCAGAACATTCAATTGAGTTTCAGGTCGTGTTCCTCCAATCCGTTTTGGGGCCAGAAATGAGGGCGAGTATAGTGCCGATTCTTTGTGGATCTTTCGATCGTTATTTTGATGAAGGTAAGATTCCGGAGGAGGACCTTACGGTCTCTCAATTTCTTGATGCGCTGCGATCGGAAGTGGCTGAGTCTCAAAAGCGGATCTGTTTTATTGCCGGCATAGATCTTTCTCATGTGGGGCCGCAGTTTGGTGATCCGAGATCCGTAGACAGTTTGATGTGTTCCGAAATAAGGGAGGACGATCTTCAGGGGTTGGAAAAGGTGGCAAGCCTTGACACGGACGGTTTCTTCAGTCTTATTGAAAAGTATAAAAACAGAAGGCGAATGTGCGGCTTTCCAGCGATTTATGTCCTCATGAGAACCATCGAGGCAAACCGGGGAGAGATCCTCAAATATGATCAGGGGGCGACGCCGGACGGTCAATCTGTCGTGAGTTTCACAGCCATGGCCTTCTATGAATCATGATTCGGAGGGTCGGCATAGGTCAGGGTCATGAGAAGAATTGGCCCTTTCTCGAATCAGCCAGTGGTCCGGGCGGATGATTGCCATATCAGATATGTTATGGTAAGAGACAGAGGGTGCGGCCTCTCCTCGTTGGTGAGGCCGCTGAGTAAGGCCATGGAAACGATAAACATTCGGAGTCATTCTCAAACAGAATTTGTCGATATAACCGATCAGGTGCAGGATGCTGTTAAAAAACTAGAAGTGTCTGATGGGGTCTGTTATGTCTATGTGCCGCACACAACGGCAGCTGTCACCATAAACGAGAATGCCGATCCGACCGTCAGACAAGATATCATCATGGCACTCGATAGGATCGTGGCCAGGGAACTACCCTACCGACATGGGGAGGGAAATTCTCCAGCCCATATCAAGGGAAGTCTCATAGGGTCCTCTGTAACCGTCCTTGTTGAGGGTGGGCGACTGGTTCTCGGAACTTGGCAGGGAATATTCTTTTGTGAGTTCGATGGGCCAAGGAACCGTCGAGTGTGCGTCAAGGGCCTGGAACACGGAGTTTACCCTGCATAGGAGGATGGAGATATTCTTGTTGTTGGCCCGGATTTGGCAACAGGATACTGGATTTATTGCTGGGGGCGAACAGGTTAGGGATCCGACACGGTGGAACATAGAGAATTGCTGGATAGAGCCAGAGAGATTCTTGAAAATGAACCAAGGCTGATTGCCCTCCCAAACAAAGGGAGGGCCATATTTGTCGGGGATACTCATGGCGATCTCGATGCTGCTCAGAAGGTGACAGATAAGTATTTAAACGAGGAAGACGCAGTTGTTTTTCTGGGCGATTATGTGGATCGTGGGGATCATTCCCTGGAAAATATTCTCCATTTACTTGCTCTCAAAATTCAATATCCAAGAAATCTGATTCTACTAATGGGGAACCACGAGGGGTTTACCTTCAAGGAATTCTATCCTGCAAATTTCTGGCTTGGACTATCATTAGAAGAGCGTGAAATGTTTGAAGGGACCCTTTTTCACCTCCCCTTTGCCGTGTATTCGGCAAACGGGATTTTAGGACTTCACGGTGCCCTCCCGGATTTGGAAAGTGTGGAGGAAATCAATGCTGTGAAACCGGGAGATGAATCCTGGAACCAGATTGTTTGGGGTGATTTCCAGGATATGGAGGGAGACGCTCTTGGTGATTATTTGGGACGGCCCCAGTTCGGTAGAGACTATTTCAATCGTGTCATGTCGCGATTTGGAAAGACAATCCTAATCCGGGCACACCAGCCCAATGTGAGTGCCAATATGTTTGGTCGGAGATGTCTCACCCTGTTCACTTCCTTTGCATACCTTCCGTTTAGGTCAATTGCTTTGGTTGACCTAGGAAAAGAAAAGCTCTCATCTCTTGAGGAAGTCGAGGTGGAGTTTATTTAGCTCACCATGTGAATTATGCTAGATCTGAACTATCGTCTAAAATGCAAGCATTGTGGGAAAAAATCTATAATCAAACTTCACCTGGGTGATTTCCGAAGAGATCTCACTGTGAGTTGCGAGCACTGTGGGGGGCGTTCTCAGATTACTCGGAGAGATCTTCTCACAGTTTTTGAGAATCTCCATCAATTCAAAAAGCATATCAAGATTTGAAAGTTCTTGGAATGATCAGAGGGGGGCTGGGTAAGCCGAGGAAGCAATATAAGGGGAAAACGAAACTTAGAGAGGTGTCCCCTCGTAGTTCTCGACGTAGTCTCGAAAAAAATGGTTGAGGACCCTCTTTTTTACCTCCGAAATATTCTCAAAACTCAACCCAACAACAAAGGCGTCGTCAGAAACCCGATGGGTGTGTATAACCTTAGCGACGACGTCGATTTCTTCGTCCTCAATAGAGATGTTCACTTCGAGATTCTCTCCGACGAGAAGAGGGAATTCCGTCTCTATGCGTGCCCCTCCGAGGCTTAACTCGAGCGTCTTGGCATCGAGGGGTTCATTGTAGAAACCATATGAATAGGTAATCTCAGGAACGGGATCGTATCTGGGATGTCTCCGTCGTTCCTCCCGTACAACTTCTGAACGTTCCATCTGCGCACCAATCTTTTTTTCTAATTAGCCTTTCTTTCTCAAAAAGTCAACCTTTTTCCGTCTGGCGATCATCTCCGATAACGTATATGGGAGCGGCATCTTTACCTGCTTTTGTCGCCCATCCTTTCATGAGCCGACAGATCAATTTGGGTGCTTTCCATGTTCCTGAGGGTAAAGATTAATGTATTCAAGGACGGTGACGCCAGAATCCCAACTCACAAAACGTGGAATGTCGTTCTCTGGGGTTGCTAAGCATCTTAAAATACTGGTAATAATTTCTTAGCAAAGTGGAGGCAAATAGAGGATACCCTATGAATCCCATGATGAAGAAGAGGCTTGTTGTGGCCCTAGGTGGAAATGCGATCTTACGGAGCACAGAGAAAGGTACCATCGAGGAGCAGTTACGGAATGTTATGGAGACCAGTAGACACTTAACCGACATGATTACCAAGTGGTACCAGGTTGTGATAACCCACGGCAATGGTCCACAGGTGGGGAATATTCTCATCCAGAATGAGGCTGCCAAAGACAAAGTCCCGGCCATGCCATTAGACGTTTGTGGTGCGGAAAGCCAGGGTCTTATCGGCTACATGATCCAGCATTCCCTTGGGGCCGAGCTCGCCAGGCTGGGAAAACCGAGAACCGTCACCGCATTGGTTACCCAGGTGGTGGTGGATGAAAAGGACCCCGCTTTCAAACATCCAACAAAACCGGTTGGGCCCTTCTATGAGCAAGAATACGCCGAGAAACGCATGAAAACGCAGGGAGAATACTGGGTGGAGCAGAAAGGCAAGGGATGGAGGAGAGTCGTGCCGTCGCCCGAGCCAAAAGAAATCGTTGAGAAAGAAGCAATCCGTAACCTGATCGACTCAGGGATTGTCGTTATAGCATGTGGGGGAGGCGGAATTCCTGTCGTTCACCTGGGGGAGGGCCGACTGAAGGGAATTGAAGCCGTGATTGACAAAGATCTCGCTGCCCAATGCCTCGCCCGTGACATCGGCGCCGACATTCTTTTAATCCTGACGGATGTAGAATCGGCCATGGTGAGGTTCGGCCAGTCGGACCAGTCTTCACTGAGGGAGGTCTCTATTGCGGAGTTAAGAAGATACCAAAAAGAAGGGCATTTCCCTGATGGAAGTATGGGGCCCAAAGTGGAGGCAGCCATTCGCTTTGTTGAGGGAGGAGGTAAGACGGCAATCATCACAAGTCTTTCCCGGGCCCACGAAGCGTTAAAGGGCAAGGTCGGAACGCGAGTTGTGGCCTGATTGAGGTCGCGCGCCTAAGTTAGATAACCTTCAAGCTGGATTCACCCCGTGATAGTCTTTCAAGCTTTTAGGCTGTAGAGTCCCCCTTTTTAGGGCCTGAATGGCGAAGACTGCTGCCGACGCCCCTGAGATCGTCGTTATACATGGCACTTTGCTCGCCACAGCCTGGGCCCTAATTTCCATAAGATCTTTTCTTGGTCGCTCGCCTCTGGGGGTGTTGATGATGAGCTGGATTTCATCGTTCTTGATAAGATCTACGACGTCAGGTCTTCCTTCTGCAATTTTGTAAACTCCCTCCACCTCGAGGCCGTGTCGGTTTAGAACCCTCTCTGTTCCTTCTGTGGCAATCAAGGAAAAACCGAGATCAAGGAGCTTCGAGGCGACAAAAACAATGGATCGCTTGTCTCGATTCCTGACGCTGACGAAGATTTTGCCTTTCACGGGGAGAGGTAGACCGATGGAGATTTGTGATTTTGCGAAGGCAGATCCTAATGTTTCATTGATTGCCATGACTTGACCAGTCGATTTTGGCTGAGGTCCGAGGACCGGGTCGACCCCTGGAAAGCGATCAAAGGGAAGAGCCGCCTCTTTCACGGCGATGCTCTCTGTTTCAACCTCATGATCTAAACCAAATTCCCTAAGCTTTCTACCCAAGAGCAATCTCGCTGCTACTTTAGCAAGTGGGGTTCCGATAGCCCTGCTCGCAAAAGAGACCGTATATGATGCTCTTGGATGGATTTCGAGGACGCCAAGGTCCTCATCTTTCAAAAAGTAGTGAACATTCAGGAATCCGAGAATGTCAAGCTCCTTGGCAATTCGAGTGGTATGGTTTCGTATTTCCTCCATGATGTCGAAGTCGACGGTTAGAGATGGCAGAACGCAAGCACTGTCGATGGGGTTAACAGCCGTTCCTTCGATGTGTTCGATGATGGGTCCCACAAAGACGTCGGTCCCATCTGAAAGAGCATTCACCTCGAATCTGATCGCGTTCTCAAGAAATCGTTGAAGGATGACGGGGTTTCTGTTAGAGACAATGAATCCAGACGCGAGAAACTGGGCCACGTTGCGCTCGTCGTAAAGGATCCTGGAGTGGACAGTCCCTGCCCCGGTTGTTCCAGTTATGATAACAGGGAAGCCCATAGTCCTGGACTTGACGAGTATCTCCTCGGGGTTGCTGACGAGTTTGGTCAAGAGAGATGGGAGGCCGAGTTTGTCCAGGAATCGAGGAAAGAGGTCTGGGTCCTGCAGAGTTCGAATGCTGGCAGCTGGGGTTCCTAACACCGTGAAGCCGGCTTTTTCCAGAAATGATGAGTGTGAAAGAGGCCGTTCCCCCCCGAACTGGATGATCACCCCGTCTGGTTTCTCAATGGATAGAATATGAGAGAGGGTCTCCTCATCAAGATGTTCGACGTATGCCTTATCAAAAAGACCGTCACAAGAACGTAATGCATCGGCACAGCTGTCGAGGAGGATGGTTTCACAATTCTCCTCCCGTACGGCCTGAAGCGCGGCGGCACAGGAGTCATCGACCTTAGAGTTAGGAGTTTGATCGGCAGATCCCTCTCCCACGATCAGCACCTTGGTTTTCCCCCTTCCTTTGCTTGGCGTCGTGGTTTTTTCGCCATGGTAGGTGATGCAGACCCGGGAGAATGACGATTTGCCCTCCCTCACAGTTCCCAGCCCCTTGGGGACGGGTGTCTTCCCAATTCGCTGTCTAAGTTTTGACACCGCTTCGGTTGGGGTTCTTAAGAGGGTCGCAATATCACTGTCAGAAAAACCCTGCTCCTTGGCCCGCAGAACGCCCTGAGATATTTTCCTGTCGTCCTTCCGGTCGAGAGACTGTCTGAGGGTCTTTCGGATTCTTGATTCGTCGGTGACCAGTTCGCGTATCTGTTTCAGGTAGAACCGATCAATCCCGGCCAGTTCATGGACCTCGTCGATCTCCACGCCATGCCGGAAGGCCTCATGGATATATAGAAGTCTCCTTGGCCCGGCAATTCCGACCCGATGCATAACGTCCCGAAGCTCTGCCGCTGGGGTAAAAGGGATTCCCCGTTTCCTGAATGGTGAGAATCCCTTCATGTAGGCTTCCTTGAATGATGACCCAAAACTGAGTGAGTTTCCGATTGACTTCATTGATGCGTTCAAACTGAGTTCTGAGTCAGCAAGCACGTCGGATTGGAACCAGGGTACCTTCAGGGTCAAGACATCCCCCTTTGTTTCAAGCGCCTCGAGCCGCGACTGTTCAGCCTTGGAAAAGAGATTATCGATGTGGTCGCCTAGTGCGAGTTTGGTGGCAATCTCAGCTAGCCTCACCCCAGTGGCGCTTGACAGAAGGGCGGTGCTCCCCGTGAGACCTGGGCTGACATCGATGACCGCCGATTCCTTAAGCCCGGGACGTAGCCCATACTGAATCGTGACAGATCCTATAAGACCAAGAGCGGCAACAATCTCCCGTGAGATCCTCCTTAAGTCCTGGACAATCTTCCGAGGAACGGTTTGGAACGGGTATACCGAAAGGCTGTCTCCTGTGTGAATTCCGACAGGATCCAGATTCTCAAATGAGGCAAGTGCCAGAGCTTTCCCGGAGGCATCTCTGAGAACCTCAAATTCTAGCTCTTTCCAGCCGAGTAGCGCCTTTTCGACCACGACCTCACCCACCGGACTCATCTTCAAAGCCCTCGACGTGAGTCCTTTGGTTTCGTCCATGTTGTATGACACGAAGCCGCCTATTCCTTTCAATGCGAAGACAGGCTTCAAGATTACTGGGTAAGTCAGGTCTTTTGCTACTCTAAAGCTCTCCTCCGTTGTTCCCACAAGTCTTCCCTCAGGTACACCGATGGAGATAGATTTTAGGGCTGCTCTTAAGAGCTCTCGATCTTCGGTCTTCACCAGGGATTCTGGCGAACTGCCGAAGACCTGCATTCCATATCGGTCAAATATCCCATCCCGATCGAAGAAAATGGTAAGATTAAGGGTCGTCTGGTTGCCCAAGACTTGAAGAAAGCCATCCGGTCTCTCGGTCGCAAAAATCTTTTCGAGAAACTCCATGGTGAGGGGTTCACAGTAAATCTGGGCCGCGAGATCCGGATTCATGAAGATAGACGTGGGATCATCATTCACTGCAACGGTTTGAATGCCTCTCTCTTTAAGGACAGAGAGCGTCTGGTACCCACAGTATTCGAATTCTCTCCCCTGCCCGATGAGGCATGGTCCGGCACCGGTGACAATGATTTTCTTGGGGGAGGGTCCCCGAGCCATATCTTTGTTCCTCTCTCTCGATGAATCAGACGGCACCGGTTACCATGGCCAATAGAGCCATTCTCACGAAGATGCCATTTCTGACCTGTCGAAAATATGCGGCTCCTGGACGGGTGTCCACATCGGTCGTAATCTCATCGACTCTGGGAAGGGGGTGCATAATGACAGGTTCCTTCTTCAAATCTCGGAGGAGTTCGTCACTAATCACATAGGACCCTTTGATTTTCTCATAATCAGAGAGATTCGAAAACCGCTCCTTCTGAATTCTGGTCACATACAGGACATCCGCGGATTTGAGTGCCTCCTTTAGATCGTCAGTCTCAGTAACGGTCATCCCTTTCTCTCTGAGATTTTTGGTGATTTCCTGCGGCATCTTGAGGCTGGATGGCGACACAAAAATAAGCCTTGTGTGGTAGAGGCGTAAAAGTTCAACCAGTGCGTGGACCGTGCGGCCGTACTTGAGATCCCCCACAAGGCAAACAGTTATGTCACCGAGGGTGCCGACCTCCTTCTTGATCGTGTAGACGTCAAGAATTGCCTGTGTTGGGTGCTGCCCTGCCCCATCGCCTGCATTCAAAACCGGAATCGATGCCGCCTCTGCTGCTTCCTGAGCCGATCCGATCCTTGGATGTCGAATGACGATTACGTCCGCATACTGGGATACGGTCCTCGCAGTATCTGCGAGAGTTTCTCCCTTTGCTGCGGAAGAGGTTTCAGCCGAAGCGACGCTGATCACAGCGCCTCCGAGTCTATGCATCGACGATTCAAAAGAGAGACGGGTCCGAGTGCTCGGTTCAAAGAAAAGGGTGGCCAAGATCCTTCCCTTCATCAAGAGGGGAATTTCATTGCTTGTGACTTTTCTTTCGAAGTCTGTGGCAACTGCCATGATCTCCTCGAGGTCCTGCTGGGAGAACTGATTCCCATGGAGAATGTGCTTGCCCTTGAAGTGACGAGACATGGTGTCATCCTCCTATTTGCTTATCGAGATTGGTAGAAACCTGGCGCCACCCGCTTTGATTCGAAGGCGATCTCCTTCAAGAATCTTTCTACCTCGCTGCATGGTGAGAATAGCTGCGCCCAGACAAGATCTCCCTTCATACAAGGTATAAGGCGCGCTTGAATGTTGGGTTTTATGGGATATGACATGGCCAACAGAGGGGTCAAAGAGCACGAGGTCTGCATCCGATCCCTCTTGAATCGCACCTTTCTTTGGGAAAAGCCCGAAAATGCGAGCAGGATTCTCACTGAGTACCCGAACTAAACAGCAGATATCAATCTTGCCTCTCCCGACCCCTTCATCATGAGATACGGTGAGAAGTGTCTCTGAGGATGGGGAACCAAAAGGTGCCTCGAAGAAGTCATCATCGGCCTTCTTATCTTTCGGGGCATGGTCACTGGCGATGACGTCTATAATACCGTCTTGAATTGCCTCCCAAAGGGCATCGTTGTCGCTCTTCGTCCTCAGAGGAGGACCGATTTTGGCCAGGGGTCCCTTGGTATGAACCTCATCACCAGTCAGAGCAAGGTATTGGGGACAGGTCTCAGCATGGACAATTCGTCCCGACTCTCGTGCCGCACGGATGTGTGGAATACCCTTGGCAGCGCTGACATGAGCGATGTATAAGGGACACTCCATGACTTCAGCAATACAGAGGGCTCTAAATGTGGCTTCGGCCTCTAGCGCATCTGGTCGGGTTGTCAGAAAAACGTTTTTCTGAGGTTTCCTCAATTTCAGATACTTGTCTTCAAGATAGTCGATGGCAAGGCCGCTTTCAGCATGCACAATGGCGATTCCACCATGTTGTGAGATGATATCCATAGCTGCCGCCAGATGATAGTCATCGGTCATCCAACCCAGCTTTGCATAGGTCATGAAAAACTTGAAAGAGGCTACACCAAGCCTTATTGCCTCTGGAATCTCTTCGATTTGGTTAGGGGCATCAAAAATCCCACCGTGTATTCCGAAGTCGAGAAGGGATTTGAGTTGACATTCCTCCCTGAAGTGCTCAACCGTTTGGGTGAGTTTCATTCCTGGCCGGGCGTAGGCGTAGTGTATGAGTGTGGTTGTGCCACCGAAAGCAGCGGTAACAGATATGCCCCCCGGATCGTCTAGGTAGACTGGATGAGTGTGAGCGTCAATAATGCCAGGAAAAATCAGTTTTCCGGAAGCATCAATGACTTGGGAGGCTTCTCTGGGGTTGATATGGGATCCCAGTTTTGCAAAGAGTTCACCCTTGACGGCAACGTCTTCCCTGGTGATGCCGGATCCGCGAACGATCCGGCCCCCCTTGAATAGAATATCGTATTTCGCCAAGATATTTCCTCCTCACGAGCGCGGTAACATTCGGAAAGCCAAATCGATAAGCTAATGCCTTTCAGGGTTCTGGAAAGCGAACGACAGAAGCCCTAATCGGATCCCTGGCTTGTTGCCCTCGGTTCGTTGTGACAACTGGCGAACGTAAAAGAGGCTAGCCTTTAGAATGGTCGAAGAGGGCTATTGAGCGGCGAATGTAGACCTTTTAAGAAATGTCTCCTTCCATTCTATCGACAGATTCGGAGACAGGCAGTGGGTGGTCAAGACTTCAGATATGAAGCTTCAGCTGCCGATCTTGATCAAGGAATTTCTGAATCTCCAAAATGTATCCTTCTGGATCCTCGAATAGGAAAGACCTGATTCGGATATCCTCTTTAGTCAGAGGTTTGGACAACAGTTTGACCCCCTTCTTCTCGAGGGTCTGATACCATTGGTCTACATCGTCTGTAATGAGGCTGATCATGACTGATTTTCCCTGGCCGGATTGCAAAAATCCCCGTTTCTCGTCCATGACGCCCAAGAAAGCGTTTCCCGAGACTTCGTAGATCCTGCCGTATCCCTGGTCGATCTTGAGCTTAAGGCCAAGGACATCTTCGTAGAAGTGGTATGCCTTTTCAATGTTCCGAAAATATAGAAGAGTAATCTGCGAGTGGAACATGAAAAGTCTCCTCTGAATCTGACAGAGAGTCGCTAATCTTCAACCTCCCCCGATTCTCTGTCCCTTTCTTTCTCGATATACTTGGTGATCTTTTCGAATTCTTCCTGGCTCAATAGATCAACCTGCGTTAACCAGGCAAAAGCCTCGGAGACTCTGAAGAGAATGTGTGGTTCAACATTGGCTTTTCTGAGGCTCTCAACTCCTCCCTGTTCTCTATCCAAAAGAACAACAAGTTCGTTGGCTATTCCACCCTGCTGTCGAACCGCCTCAGCAGCTTCTATGACGCTCTCGCCGGTCGTAATCAAGTCATCGATTATGAGGATTCGATCGTTTCTCTCCAGAGAACCCTCTATCTTTTTTCGCACGCCATGTTCCTTCCGTGCCTTCCTATAGTAAATCAAGGGAAGGGCAAGTTTTTGACTGACCATGGTAGCAAAAGGGACGCCGGCCGTGGGGACACCGAGAGTTTTATCAATTCTGTTTTTACCGATTTCATTCATGATAATGCGGACAAGAGAGTTTGAAATCCAGTCCATTGTGATTGGACTAGAGATAGTTTGTCTTAGATCGATGTAATAGGGACTCTTTTTGCCGGATGTGAGTGTATAGTCACCGAACTTTATCGACTCGTTCCGAATGAGCATGAGACCAATCTGTTTCATGAGAAACTTCTTTTCCTCTTCCCAAATCTGCCGCTCAATCCCCTCAAATTTGTCTACCATTATCTTCGCCTCATAAAGCCCTTCATAAGTCCCTTCAGAGGGTTGCTCCTCGGTGATAACTGTTATCGCAAAAAACCTTGTTTCGTTCCCAGACCTTACTTTTCCAGTTTTATAGAGAATTCATCAAATCCCGACAATCAGAACCGCACACATTCTGTCAGAAACTCAAGTCAAAGTCAATCCCAACAAGCCTTGAAGTAAAATAGGAATCTGCTACCTCCTGACGGCAACTCTTCAACCATCTGGGGCGTGGCGAGCGAGGTCAGAGGAGGGGTGAGAGTCATGGGGTTTTTTGATATGCGTGCCCTAAGAGCCTGGAAGCTTAATGTAGAAATCTCCAATGGGTTTCCAAAATACTCTTTATACACATTCTGACACCAACCACCTATGAGAATCAGATTCTGTTAGGCAAAAATATGACGAAAAATTCATCCCTAAATACTTAGAATGAGATCAAATCACTCGTCTCAAATGGCTCGTACAACCCGCAGGCGGGTTGACTATGCACTTTCTAGCTCCGTTTGCATTGCCCAGCAGGTACCCTCAGTCCTCAGCGCTTTATGGCTTCCTTTTCCCCATAAAAGAGGCTCTCCCGAGTAAAAGGGCCCCCCATAGGAGACACGCGTAGGCAAATACATCACCGTAACGGGTGTAGACGGTCTCAGAATTCCGCATAAATACTTCTCCTGTTAGAGCCTGACGAGAGAAGATCTCGCTCTGGAGAAGGATATTTCCCGTAGAGTCGATGATCCCGCTGATGCCTGTATTTGCCGCCCTCGCCACGAAGACGCGGTTTTCCACAGCCCTGAAGGTTGCCATAGAGAAATGTTGGAACGGTGCCGATGTTCTGCCAAACCAGGCATCATTCGTGATGGTCACGAGGAAATCTGCGCCCCCCCTTACAAATCTCCGGTTGAGGCCGGGGAAGATGATTTCGTAGCATATGAGAACTCCGAACCTCCCTTCTGGAATGGAAAAGACGACGGGGCCCTCGGTCTCATTGCCTGAAACAAAATCTCCGATGGTCTCCGCGATAGGTTGAATAAATGGTAGGAATCGTGAGAGAGGGATATACTCTCCGAAGGGAACCAAATGGATTTTGTCATATCGACCCGTGATTTCTCCTTCAGGAGAGAGGAGATAGGCACTGTTGAGGTATTGAACTCTGTTCTCGTCTTCCTGATAGAAGGGGCTCCCGGTCAGAAGATAGATCGAGTCCTCGGAAGGAATTTTTCGCACGATAGAACTGAGGGGTTGATCGATGGGAAAGAAAAAGGGGAGGGCAGTTTCTGGCCATATGACAAGGTCGGGGCGCCGTGCCGCGACCTCATGCGTCAAGGTGCGGTATATTTTGACAGTCTCCTCTTGATAGGCAGGTTCCCATTTAAGACTCTGGTCAATATTGCCCTGGACAATGGCGACGCTTATCGGTCTATGAGTGGAGATTCTTCTTTCTTCTTGGCGGACTCTGAAAGATCCGTAGGTAATCACGACACCGAGGAGAAGAACCAAGAATATGGCGATGCGCAGCGGGACTCTGCCGGTTTCTCTAGATTGGAGAAAACCAGAAGTGATCAGACCGTTGACCAGAAGGACCAGAAACGAGACGCCGTATACTCCGGTGACATCAGCGATCTGAATCACGGAGATGATCAAGTACTGGGAATAGCCGAGATTTTCCCATGGAAAACCTGTAAGCAGGACTGATCGAAGGTACTCCATAGCGATCCAAATTGGCGGGGCGAGGAGTGATAGACTCCATCCGGTTTTTTCTCGGATGAAAGATAGGAGTGTTGCGAAGAAACCAACATAGAGGCTGAGGTAGAGGGTGAGGGCGACAAGAATAATGGCACTTATGAAGAATGAGATTCCACCGTAGCGGTTCATTGCGATGATCACCCAGTAGAGCATTCCCGTAAAGGCGGTGAACCCCATCATCCACCCGAGGCGGAAACTCTCTCGTGGAGACTTCCCTTCGAGACTGACAAGGAGAGGCATAAAGGCGACCCATGCGAGCACACCGAAAGGGAATCGAGGTATCAGGACACTGAGGGGGTTGGGAAAACTAAGGGTGAGAAGAATCCCTGACAATAGGGCCTGGAGGTAATCTTTCTGGAAAGGAAAATGGAAAACCGGTCTTTTCAATCTAATTCACAACACCCCGCCTTTCCCCGCTAAGTAGGGTTGGTCTCTCTTCTGATCAAAGCCGCCAAATCATGTCCTAACAGGGTCTGCCCTGTCCGCGCAAGATATGGCCCGACGAGTGGGTCTTGCCCTCAACAGACTCACAAACTCTGACGGCTCCCTTAAAGGAGCCTGATTCTCAAATCCCCTTAGACTTATGAAAACAAGATGAGAACGGGCGAAGACATACTCGCGAGAGAAAAATAGACACGCCACACCTTTTCTAAACCGAAACTAGACGAGCAAGTATTTCTTCCTCACGTCCTCATTCTCCGTTATTTCCGCGATGCTTCCCTGATAACGGATCTCACCGTCGTCAATAATATAGCCCCGGTCACTCAACCTGAGGGCAGACTTTACATTCTGCTCAGCCAGCAAAACGGTTAACCCGGTCTCCTTCAGCGTGCCCAAACGCTCCTCTAATGTGCGGACCAACGCAGGCGCTAACCCTTCAAAGGGCTCGTCCAAAAGGAGGAGCTCTGGATTTCCCATTAATGCCCTGGCAATGGCCAACATCTTCTGCTCACCTCCGCTCAAGCAGCCTCCTTGTCGCGTTTCTATATTCGTCAAGGCCGGAAAGAGCTCGTAAACGCTCGTTTTATTCCATCCTTCATCGCGCCTCGTCTTCCGTGCCGCTATCTCAAGGTTTTCCCCTACTGTGAGATCCGCAAATATCCTTCTGTCATCGGGTACATAGCCTATTCCCATCCGAGCGAGAAGATAGGGTTCGGCACCGGTTATGTTCTGCTTCTTGAACCTGATGGTTCCCCGTTTTGGCGGTGCCAGGCCCATGATGCTTCTGAGGGTCGTTGTCTTCCCGGCACCATTCCGTCCTAGAAGGCAGACTACCTTTCCGGAATCAACCAGAAGGGAGATTCCGAAAAGGATGTGGCTTAATCCATAGTAAGTGTGGATTTCCTCTACCTGGAGCACTATTCGCCTCCCAAATAGGCTTTCAAGACCTCCTCGTTACTTCTCACTGCTTCAGGAGACCCCTGCACAAGGGTTCTTCCCTGGTGCATGACCATGATACTCTGGGCAGTGGAAAATACGACCTCCATATCGTGCTCACAGAACAGTATTGTGAGTCCTCGTGTTTTCGCCAGGTCCTTAATCAGCTCCATGGTTGCCGCCGTTTCCTCAGGGGACATGCCGGCTGTCGGTTCATCGAGGATGAGGAGCTTGGGCTCATTGCCCAAGGCGATAGCAATCTCGAGAATCTTTTGATCACCGTGAGAAAGCGACCCGGCAACGTCTCCCCCTTTGCCCGCGAGTCCCACACTTTTCAGTATGCTATTTGTCTCTGAAACAGCAAGACTCTTCGCAGGACGAAAAAGGTTGTTGTTCTTTCGCTGTTGAGAAAGTATGGCAATCTGAATGTTTTCGAAAACGGTGAGGCGGTGGAAGATATTGGCGATTTGAAATGAACGGGCAATACCTCTTTTGCAGATTTCATAAGGTGGCAATCCACCGATATCCTGTCCCATAAAGACGATCTTTCCCCTGTCCCGCTCTAGCTGTCCACTGATGAGATTGAACAGGGTCGTCTTTCCGGCACCATTGGGACCGATTACTGCGACGAGGTCACCCTCACCAACGGAAAGGTGGGCTTCATCTACCGCCTTGAAGTCGCCAAAGGACTTATCAACCGATTCTAGGCGCAGCATCTAGGAACCGCTCCTCTCTGGTATTTCTTTTGCTTGCGGACCAAACTTCTCCATAAAGTAGCCCATTACCCCTTCGGGGAGGAAAAAGATCAGTAGAATCAAGATGATCCCGAGGATCATTGTCCAGTACTCGGTATAGATGCCGACAAAAGTTCGAAGGCCAATCATTATCGCCGCTCCCAAAATGGGTCCGGCAAAAGTGAACCACCCTCCCAAAAGGCACATGATGAAGATCTCCAGTGACAGAACCCAGAAGAGCAGATCCGGGAAAACGGAACGTTCAAGGACCACGAAAAGCACCCCGGCGACCCCGGCAAAGAAAGTCGCAATAACGATGGCTGCGAGCTGGTGGCGTCTTACATTAATGCCGACTGCTTCACAGCGTTGCGGGTTATCCCGAATCGCCTGAAGGGTGCTTCCGAAGGGGGATTTCAGAATCAGGTATAGAGCGATGAGGCACGCGAAGAGAACGGCGAGGACAAAGTAATAGGAACCCCTCAAGGAAGAAATCAGCGAGGGCATGGGGATACCGTGAAGGCCGTCGTCGCCACCTGTGACGCTATACCACCGGAATACGATTGCCCAGAGGAGAGAGCCCAGAGAGATCTGGAGCATGCCAAAATACAACCGAGTCAGTCTGATACAAAACCAGCCAATCACCAGACCCACAAGCCCTGCGGCAAGAGGTGCGCTAATAAAGGCAATCCACACGGGTAATGAAGTTTTCTTTAGGATCAGGGCAACGGTGTAAGCCCCGACCCCATAAAAAGCCGCATGGTGAAACTGAAACATCCCGCCATGACCAACGACAAAGTTGAGACTCATCGCCAAGAGGGCCGTGACAAAAATCAGCGCGAGGATATAGGTGTAAAAACGCGGGAGAATGGGCGGCAGAAGGAGGAGAATGACCAAGACTGTTATCATTGACCACATCGATTTTTGAGGGAAAACGGCTCTGAACACCGTCGACTCCTTATCACCAGACCGATTTGAGCATGCCCCGGGGACGCAGAAGCAGAACGATCACCACGGCAGCATAGGGAAAAACGATGGCGAATTGTGGCCAGATCAAGACGCCAAGTGAATGGGTCACGCCAAAGATGAGAGAGCCGACCAGGGCTCCCCACATGTTACCCAACCCGCCAATCGTAACGATGAGAAAGGCCTCGATGATGATTGTGTGATCCATTCCCAAGGTGATACTCACAGTGGGAGCGACCAGGGCTCCGCCAAGCCCGGCAAGAAAACAGCCGAGGACGAACGCACCGGCGAACACCCGGCTTACATTGATACCCAAAGCACCGACCATTTCTCTATCGACCGCTGCCGCCCGAGAGATCTTTCCGATTCGAGTCTTGTTGGTAAAGAGCCAGAGGAAAATGGCAACCAGGGGACCGATGACGAGAAGAAACAGATTGTAACGAGGCAGGGCGGTGCCGAACATGGAGACTGAGCCCTGGAGGAGAGTGGGGACCGCCATAGACCTATATTCTGCTCCCCAGACGAGCTTCACCAAATCACCAAGGATCAGCATCATGGCGAATGTGAACAAGAGGAGCATGAGGTGCTCTCTCTCGTAGAGGTGACAGAAAAGTGTTCTCTCTGCAATCAAGCTAACCAGAGCGACCACGAAAGGGGCTAGGATCAGGGACAGCCAAAAGCCTGCTGGGCTGGGGCCAAGCAGCTTGAAGAGGCTATAGGCGGAGAAGGCGCCAATCATATAGAGGGAACCGTGGGCCACATTCGGAACCCGCAGAACCCCAAGAACGAAACTCAACCCAGCGCAGACGACAAAAAGGATCATTGCCCGGCTGAGGCCGACCAGTAGCTGACCGCCAAAGGCTGCTAGGTCCAGATTTTCCATAAGTCCATTGACTAACGGTGTTGTTCATATGCCGCAGCGGGGGCCAGAAAACCAGCCCCCGCTCTATTGGGAAGTCGATTATTCTCCTCGTGCCTTCTTGATCTCGTCACACCCAGGGACGACTTCATCTCCTGTCA
>JABAOF010001617.1_pt1 | contig 33241 bp, 29 predicted proteins | sample 7062171 | NCBI WGS metagenome assembly JABAOF01 (sample SAMN14538628, study PRJNA623070) | marine sediment metagenome | biome: marine biome [ENVO:00000428]; feature: marine pelagic biome [ENVO:01000023]; material: deep marine sediment [ENVO:00002113] | place: India: Gulf of Khambhat ...
GAGCACGTCTGCATACTTTTGGCCAGAAAACGGTCATCAAAGTCACTAAAGTATATCCAGTTGTCAAAGAGAGCCCAAGAAGCAATGTTTTTAAAATATTGCCAGAGACAAAGTAAGCAAGAATGTAGGTGAAAACGCTCAAGACAAGAACCGAAATTCGAGAGATTCTCCTTTCCCCTTTTTCCTCAAGATCAGGTGCCACAAACCTCTTTATTAGATCTCCCACAACTAACGTAGCACTCCCGACAAGAAGGGCGGAAGCTGTGGAAACATCAGCAGCCCAGAGTCCAGCAAGAACAAGACCGGCCACTACCGGACTTAGACTCAAAACTGTGCGCGGGAGAGCTTCGGTGGCTATGATCTCGGGATGAAGAATAGTAGCTGCCAGACCTATTATCGCACTTATGAAGCCTATGGGGAGAATAATCAATCCGCCTAAGATAAAGCCTTTACTGGCAGAAGATGAGTCTTTGGCGGCAAAAGTTATCTGGACCACAGACTGCACTGAAAAGGCCATGGTGACCATAACCATGAACCAGGCAATAATGAGTGGCAAGCCGATAGCGCCAAGATCAAAACCAGGATGCTGAGCAGGAAGCTTTGCCACAAGCTCTCCAAATCCTCCTATTTTTCCAATGGCTATGGCTGCTCCTAAGATAACACCTACATAGATGAAAATCACGTTGATGATATTAGTCAATCCTGCTGCCCAGAATCCGCCGATTAAAGTTATCCCCACAAAAACCACTGCTGTAATAAACATGCCTTCCTCGAAGCTAAATACATCTGGAAGCAGCGAAGAGAGGATAGCTCCACCGGCTACATACTGGACAGAAATTATGACTATCTGCAAGATGATCTGACCTATGACACCTATAATCCGGCCCGAAGTGCTGTAATGTCGTTCGAAAAGCTCTGGAAGAGTGGCTACCTCCATGCGGCGGTAGCAGCGGGCAGCGATTAGACCGACCAAAATAGCCCCTGCAGCCCAGGCAGCATTATACCAACCTGCTGATAATCCAGCTTTGTAAGCTCTTTCTGCTACGCCAACCGTGGAAGCACCTCCCACTGCCAGGCCAGTAAGAAGGGGGGCAACTACCCAAAATGGAAGATTCCGGCCAGCCAAAAGATAAGCAATCATGCCGCCCCGGCTGAGGCGGCGGGTAAACCAAGTAACCACATAGAGAAGGACAATGTAAATAAAGACAATGCTCAAGGGAACCCAGTTCATGTTAAATGCTTATTTTATACGGGCTTGATAAATCAAGCCCCTACGAATAATTCTTTATATCCAACCTGTGGGTTTGATGAATCAAACCCCTACATAAGATGAATCAAATCTTTATTATTTTCAGGCGGGCATCGACAACCTTAGCTCCCTTGCCCTTCTCAAAAGCAAAGACGGGATTTAAATCGATCTCATCTATTTCAGGAAAATCAGAAGCAAGTTGAGAAAGACAAGTTAGAATTTCTGATAAGGAGTCGATATCCACTGCTTTCTCTCCTCTAACGCCCTCCAGAATAGAGTGTCCCTTTATGGAGTGAATCATCTCAAACGTATCTTCCCGCGAAAGAGGTGCCAGCCTGAACTGTACGTCCTTTATGGTTTCGACAAAAATTCCTCCTAAACCGAACATAAGTGTTGGCTGGAGGGATTCGTTCCTTTTCGCTCCCATGATCACTTCTTTTCCGCTTTTAAGATATTCCTGGAGGATATAGGCAGGTTTCTCTTTTTCGAACTTCGCAGCCATCCCGTTAAAAGCAGCCTGCAGAGACACTTTATCTTTTAGATTGAGGAAAACTCCTCTGACTTCTGTTTTATGAATAATCTCTTCAGCATCAACTTTTAAAACCAACGGAAATTTTACCTTCGAGGCCGCACTATCAAGGTCAGCTTTTTTCTTGATCCTTATGGATTTTACAGTCGGTATTCCGTAGCATCTAAGGATCTTGAAGACATCATCCTGGGGGAGAAATTTTTCTTTTCCTCTATGTTGGCTAAGAATCTTTTCTGCGCCAGTCTTATTTACATCGTATTCCTTGTATAAAGGAGCTTTTCTCTGGACAATCTTTCCATACTCTGTCATTGAATATAGAGCTCTGGCTGCTGTTTCTGCAAAATCGTAGACAGGTATACCACTTTCTCTGATGATCCGGATTACTTCAGCCCATTTCTCTATGGTTATTACCTGACAGACAATCGGCTTCTTAGAAGTCTCCCCAATCTCGCCAAGCTTCTGGGCTATGCCTTCGCAATCGACAAAGGGAGCTGTGACAAAAACAAGCAAGAGCGAATCAATATTCGGGTCTTTGAGAAGAGCCTCGACTGTTCCTCCATACTGTTCGGGGCCCGCTGTGGCCACAACATCAACAGGATTAGAGACAATAGCTTCCTTAAACACAAGTTTGGCTAAAGTGTCTTTGGTCTTTGGGCTCAATTCAGCTAACTTAAGCCCGGCAGAGATGCATTCGTCTACTCCAATTATTGCCGGTCCTCCTGTGTTGGTGACAATAACTACCCTATCTCCCTTGGGAACAGGCTGGTTAGAAAAAGCAATAGCTGCATCGATCATATCTTCTTGAGTATCACAGCGGAGAACTCCGCTCTTCTTAAATATCGCATCTGCAATTGTTTCCTGTTCGACCAAGGCGCCCGTATGAGAAGCAACAGCTTTTGTTCCTTCGGATGTTCTTCCTGTCTTTAAGGCAAGAATAGGTTTTTTGGGAGTTACACGGCTAGCCACTTCGAGAAAGCCACCAGGATCTTTTAGAGTTTCAATATGGATCATTATTACCCTTGTTTCTTCATCCTGCCCATAATAATCTATTATTTCATTCATGCTAACATCTGCCTCGTTGCCGAAACTTGAATACATCCTTATTCCTTTCCCAATACGATAAAGGTGCAATTTCAATGTCTCTCCAACTCCCCCACTTTGGGCGACTATGGAGATGTTTCCAGGGCTCATGGGCACGAATGTGAAATTTGCATAAACAGAGATCTCAGGATCAGAATTCTGAATTCCCTGGGAATTTGGTCCATAAATGCGCATCCCATGCTTGTGGGCAATCTCAACGATCTGTTTTTCAAGCGCAAGTCCCTCTGCTCCAACTTCTTTAAAGCCGGCAGTATGAACGATGGCAAACTTTACTCCCTTCTTACCGCATTCTTCAAGAACATAAGGAACCAAAGTGTTTTTAATGGAGATATTCACCAAATCAACCTCATCCGGAATATCTGTAACAGAAGGATAGGCCCTGAAGCTTTTGATGAATTTTGATTTCGGGTTTATAGGGTAAATCGGACCTTTATAATTGTGGTCAAGAAGGTTTTGCATGACAATATGGCCTATGCTCAACGGATTATTTGAAGCTCCAATGATTGCCACCGATTTTGGTTTGAATAAAGCATCAAGCATTTTTGCCTCCTTTTGCTTCTAAGTCATACAAGGCCGCTCCCATGGCGCCTGTTAATTGAGGGAGAGGCGGGACAAAAATCTTTTTGTCCAATTTTTCTTCGAACATATTGACCAAGAAAGGATTAAAAGCCACAACTCCTCCAGTCATGACAATATTCCCTTCTAAGGGGTCCATCTCAAGAGCCCTTTTTACGACTGAATCAAAGATACCTTTTATAAGCTCCTTCACTTCTATCCCTTCTCTAATCTTAGTCAGGAGCTCTGTGGCCGTGAAAACAGTGCAATAGCTTCCAATCTGGATGGTTTTCTCTGCCTTTTTGGCAAGTTCGTTGAGCTTCCCAATCTTGACTTGTAGTCGATTTGCTATCTCTTCAAGAAAGGCTCCTGTACCGGCGGCACACTTGCGGTTCATCTTGAAGCCAGTTCTTTTTCCTGAATCATTCACTTTTATAATTTTACTGTCCTGTCCGCCGATATCAATTAAAGTATGGGCACGAGAAAAATGAAAAAAGCTTCCCTTGGCATGGCAGCTAATTTCGGTCCTTGTCTGGTCGGCAAAAGAGACATTTCTTCTTCCGTATCCCGTAGCTAAGACAGAGTATTTATTCGAAACTTTTCCCTTGGAGTCTTCCTTCGATTTCTTGAGAGCTTTCTCAGCCGCAGCTTTAAAATCAGCGCCAGAATTGACCACCGAATAGCCAAGAACTTCTTTTTTTTCATCAATAATGATAGCTTTGGTGGTTGAAGCTCCAACATCAATGCCCACAAAATTATTCATTGGATTCCGATTATACTATATATAAATCAGGGGAAATTCCTGCTTATTTTGCTCCCAGTTGCTCGATGAAGGCTTCTATGTTGGTCTTAGCCTGCTCTTCTGAGTAACAGCGCATATCATTCAAATCGCCATTTATGGTAAGCACAGGGATATTCAATTTTTTCTCAAGTCTTTCTGGCATTCCGTAGCGATTGTTTGAGTTATTCGGGCAGGTTTTGGCATCATGGAATAAGATTCCGTCTATTTTATATTTGTGCACCATCTCCTCGATATATTTCTCTTTGTAGTTTTCATCTCTGACAATGAATATCTCAGTATAAGCCCGAGCGATACTCATGAAGGGGTCCTTAGGATCAAAGGCCTCAAAAATCCAGCTATTACAGTAGGTCGAGGCTATAACCGCAGTCTCAAGCCCAATAAAAAACTCAGCCAGATCTCTCAGTTTCCCCCAGATCGGCATTCCTTCCCAGTAGAGGCGAAACTTTTCTCCCTCCACAGCTCCTTCTTTATTAGCAACTCTCTCTTCTAACTCCTTGAGCAGAACATTATAATATTCCACCGCCTGAGGATTGCCCCTCAACACAACAGCAGGACCCATGTGAATTGTTGCATCGAAAAAGCTCATTGGAGCCGGCCTGGCTGTGTTTGTTTCGAGGATTTTCTTCCACAATTGAGTACACTTATAGGAGAGAGTGAGGAAGTGGCGGAGTTTATCGATATCAAATTTCTGACCTGAAATTTCCTCCAAAGGAGAGATCATATCCTTCATCTGGTTCACAATACTTTCGAGATGGTAGTTTTCTATCTTTCCTATGTTTCGATAGGTGGATATACCCATGGCAGGAACCTTCAATTCTCTGGAATACCAAGAAAACCACTCCTGGACATCTCGGCATTGATTGGTGTTATAAACCAAAATATCAGGCTTTGGAACTCCCTCGATTCCCTCGTAAGCCATAGAAAGAGGTGTTTCTTTTTTTATAAAGGCACCGACATCGCTTGTAAGGTAGGAGCATATATCTGGAGAATAGCCGATAGCGTTAGCTACAGGTATATAATTGTTGGCAGTTCGAGTCGCACCTAACATCGCTCCGTGATTCTCAGGATAATAGACAAGAAAACCTAGGCTTAATAAAAGCTCGGCCGGTCCAACACTCGTACACCAGGCAACTTTTGGCGACCCTTCCTTCGAAGCTTTGTCCAATTCGTAGAAATAATCAGCCATTAGCTTCCTCATCAAGCCAGTAGCTTGGATTTTCTTGATAGCGACCTTCTTTTCTTCGCTCATTTCTCCTCCTAGAAAAATACAAAAAAAGCCCTTCTATTTTGTTCTGATTCGCTTTTCTGGTGGGGAGCTAGCAAAAATCTTTCCTTTTAGAGACTAATAAAAATATCAGCATTACCTATCCAAGTCAAGGAACTCATTGGGGGTCAGGTCTTGTTTTTTGCTTTTACTCTTAAAAACGCAACTTAAGCTAATGCCTAAGATTGCTCGCAATCCCGCTCTGTTATAAATGGACAAAGGAGCGTTGAAAGATCCCATCTTGAAGATAGGAGATATCTGCGTCGTTTTATCATGACAAGGAAATTCTAGTGCGTTAGCATCAGACTCTTGAGACATGCGGCACATGCGGCAGGCAAAAAGCAAAAAACAAGACCTGACGCCAGTTTGGACCTCAGTTTGGAAAGGATGGAAAGATTGGAATGATAAAAGGATTGAAAAACTAGATTTTAATTATCGTACCCTTATTTTGTTTCTACCTTCTTCTTTGGCCGAATAAAGGGCCTTATCTGCCCTCGTTATCATACTCTTACAGCTATCTCCTCCCATATAACCTGTAATCCCGGCGCTTATGGTTAAGTTGCCCACTCCATCAAAAGATGTTTTTTCTATTGTCTTTCTCATCCTGTCTATCTGTCTACTGGCTCCTTTAACATCAGTCTCGGGCAGTATGATAACAAACTCCTCACCGCCATATCTAGCCAGAATATCCGTTATCCTAATGTTCTCTTTGATGAGTTCAGTAATCCTCCTGAGTACATAGTCCCCTGTATCATGCCCATAGGTATCGTTTACTTTTTTGAAGTGATCTATATCCAACATCACGATGGATAAGAACCTATCGTACCTTTCTACTCTTTGTATCTCTTGATCCAAAAGCCTAGAAAATTTTCTTCTGTTATAAATATTTGTTAGAGGATCTGTTTCTGCCAACTTTTCTGCTTGTTTTTGGTCAGTAAAATCACGCACAATCGCTAGAGCTTCTTCTCCCCAGGTTGCTACAATCCTTGCCTCGTAGTGATGGATCTTACCCCCAACTGAAAGTTGATACTGTAAGATTTGCGTATTTTCAGTTTTAGCGGCTTGTTTCAAACACCTCATGAACCGCTTACTAATCTTGCTATCCAAGACATCTTGTACATTTTTTCCCACAAACTCGCTGGCATTCATCCAAAGTGGGAAATTTTTGGCCGTGATGAATTCCAGGAATACACCTTCTTTGTTGAGTCGAAACATAATATCAGGGATCGCGATTAAGAGGGATCTATTTTTCTCTTTGCTCCTCCGCAGTTCTTCCTCGGCCTGCCGGCGCTCAATGGCATAACGAATGGAACGAATCAATAGGTCGCGATCTACCTTTCCCTTTATCAAGAAATCCTGTGCACCTTTTTGGACTGCCTCTAGCCCTATTTCTTCATCATCGAGACCAGTCAGAACGACGATCGGGACAGATGATTCTTGAGCATGAACTTTGATGAAAGTGTTCAATCCCTTGCTGTCAGGAAGGTCGAGGTCCAAAAGAACAATATCGGCTCCTCCATTAGAAAGGAGCTTAAGCCCTGCCTGAAGCTTTTCGACACAAGTTAAATCGAAGCTTGCCCAGTTTTTCTCCTCCACCATTTTCTGAATCAGGCGGGCATCTTTGGGGTTGTCTTCGATCAGAAGTACTTTGATTTGTCTATCGATCATTTTTCAATTTTTATTGGGCATAACAAAATATATGAATAAAGAATTAGCGTCATAAATAAACTTACTTATACCATGTATCTAAGTAAATAGCCTTAAGAGATGATTTTCAGGGTGACCTATATAACCCCTTAAATAAACAGAAGGGTGAGACTATTAAAACTGACGCTAAAAATAAAAAGATAACCCAAGAGAATACTCAGTACCCCCAAGGTTAACATTTTCATCAAGCTCAGAGCCTTGTTTGGTAGGAATTGAACTAAATTGAGCTCTTCCGAGAAGAGAAAATCTCTTGCTGATAAAGTATTCTGCTCCGGCAATAAGAAAAAGCCCTAAGTTTTTATCCTCGAAAGAGATAGCTAACTGATCCCATTTTTCCCGATAGATATTGTAGCTGATCCCTCCTCCTAAAAATGGATTTATGTTCTTGAATGAATGAGAATAGATGAGAGCAAGGGGTATAGAATACATCGTGAATTTTAAATCGTATTTTTCTTCTTGAAATTCGGGCCCTACAATTTTTGTTTCGCCGTTACAGGCTAAGTATCTCAATCCAGAATATATGGATACATTTTTCATTAAAACATAGCGGAGACTAAAACTTAGCTGAAACTTGTTATTTCCGTATAGGTCTTTAAAAGCTTTTTCCTTGGGTTGAAAATATCCAAAGGAGAACGAGATGGAAACAGGAAGTTTGAGCGGTTCTGAAAACAAATTAGAAGGTCTTCCAAAAAATAACAATACCAAGAAAATGCATACAGAAATCCTTAAAGATATATTACGCGTCATAATCTTCATCTTATTCATAGCTACTCCTTACTCAAATAATCTCTTTGTTCATAGTTTTATATCCAAGGATTGATTTTTCTAATTGCCAAGATAGTACGAACCACATATCTGGAAGGTACTCGGCCTTCTATGGTGAAAGTATTTTCATTTCCCTCATCATCTGCAACTTCCTTTGAAAAATTGCTTTCGTTTCCAAGGCTATCAACTGCAGTCAGAACATAATAATGGGGAGTTTCAGTATCAAGATTCTGATCCATATAATATGTTTGCACAAGAGGACTACTGTTTAGCTTCTGGTAATCGGAATGTGAGGTTGTGGTTCTGTAAATATTGTAGCCTATAACTGGATCTTGATTACTATCCCAGTTCAAAAATGCAGTTTTTATACTTGAAAAAAGAGAGGAGATTATTTGGCTTCGCGAAGTTAAGCCTGTGGGCGTTTGGGGTGTGCTTATTGGCTGAGCTAAATCCGCAGCAATTGCCAAAGAAGCTTTTACAACCTCTGTTGTAAAATCTAAATTTAAAGTGTCGATAGTATCGTTTGTCGTATGATAATGAGGATTTGATAAAGGGATGTCTTCTATTCCTAAAATAGCACTATATCCTCTGTCCCAAAAAGGAGAATGGTCACTATAGGTAACCGAAGCATTTACCATTTTGAATATATTTAATAAGGGAGTATATGTTATTGATGTTGAAAAAAATCTGTCAGCTAACCATTCAGAAGCCGGATTGCTGATGATATCCAAATCTTCAGGAATGGAATCTGTATAGGCAATCATGTCTAAGTTTATTACCGCAATAATATCCTCTCCTCTCTGCCTTGCTTCAAGAGCATAATGTTCACTTCCGTAAAGTCCCCATTCTTCAGCAGAGAAACATATGAATTTCACCGTAAAATCAAAGGATTGGTTTGCAAATAATCTTGCAGCTTCCATAACAGCTGCGGTTCCACTGGCATTGTCGTCTGCTCCAGGAGCTAATGTTTGAGGTTGATCGCTGTCAGAGTCATAATGAGCGCAGATTACTACAATTTGAGACGGATAAACTTGGCCTTCGACAGTGCCAACAATATTATTTGAGGAATAGCTTGACGCAAATGAGAAAGAATCATACTCAACATCTATGCCTTGTTGGATGAAAAAATCATAGATATAATCTCCGGCTAACTCACAGCTAGAGGTAGAGGCATACCTTGTTTGAAAGTCTTGAAGACTTTGAATGTAGTCTGTCAAATTTTGCTTTGAGACTTGATTAACTATACCTGAAATAACAGGATTGATTACAAACCTTGAAGGAAACGTTATCGTTGGATGAAAACTTTCAGCTGAAACTAAGGATCTTTCTTTGAAAGAGCGGATAGCATCGCCTGGCAAACGCTTTATCTGAAAACGAGCCGGTAAAATCTCTCTTGCCTCTTTATTATCGGACCAGAAAAGAGCTGAATTTTCCTCAATAAGTTTTACTTCTCCATAATATTTTAAAGTCTCTAATTCTTTAGAAGAAGGACAATAGACCAGATAATATTTTTTATCTTTTATATCATCGTCAAGATGTTCAAACTCAAATCCCGCCTGGGAAAGATTTGACGAAAATCCTGATTTTACATGAGCAATAAAACAAGTCCTTAGCTCTTGAACTATCTTAACCTCGGGAGAATAGAGAATATCAATACTTGCATCTCTCTGCTTATAGATTTTTATCAATTCAGTTCTATCTGACCTGGTGAAACGATTTTTTATTTTGGACTTAGAAAAAAGCTCTCTTCTGGGACTAAGAGTTTCAACCGAAACCAAAGGTCTTTTTATTGGAGAACGAATTTCTGTTTTTGAATCACTCTTTTTATAGATTTTTGTTAATTCAGTTTCATCAGAACAGGGGAAAAGACCGTGGATAAAGAACAAAAAGACAAGAATTGATAGTAGCATGAATAGTTTATGCCTTTTATGCTTCATTTTTCTCTCCAGAAAAACATGCATTCTAGGGTAATACTTTGAAAAGTAGAATATATATATTGCTCTATCTTCCTGGCCTAACCTACTAACTAATTATATATAAAAACCCAAATTTTTTAAATCATACCGCCTGCTTGACAGAGACAAAATCAGGTGATATGTATTACACCTCAATTCACCCATCCAAAGTTGACTGATATCATTTTTAAAGAGGGTTATAATGACTCAAAAAAATTTTGAAAACATCATCTTTGAAACCAAAGAAGATATAGCTTTTTTAACCATCAACCGCCCTCCCTTGAATATCATGAATATTTCTGCAATGGAAGAAATAAACAATGCCTTGAGCTCATTGGTAGGAAACAAAGATGTGAAAGTCCTGGTTATATCTGGCAGCGGAGAAAAGGCCTTCTCAGCAGGAGTGGATGTGGTTGACCATACGGGAGATAAGGTAGAGAAAATGCTTCAGGTCTTCCACGACGTCTTCCGAAATCTTTCCAAATTAGATCAAGTGACCGTAGCCGCCTTGAAAGGATTAGCCCTGGGCGGAGGATGCGAGATTGCTATTTTTTGCGATTTAATTTTTGCGGCTGATAACTTGAAGATCGGGCAGCCTGAAATAAAACTCTCTGTTTTCCCCCCAGTTGCAATCCTGATGCTGCCTCGCCTTGTGGGATTAAAAAAAGCATCAGAGCTCCTTTTAACCGGAAAAATTATTGAAGCCCAAGAAGCCCGACAAATGGGTTTAATCAACAAGGTCGTCCCGCTTGCTTCTTTTGATCAAGAGCTCGAGAGTTTTATCCAGCCTTTCGCAGAACTGAGCTTAGTAGGATTAAAATATTCAAAAAAAGGAATCAATCTGGGCTTAGAGACAAACTTTTTAGAGGGCTTGGAGAAAATCGAGAAGATCTACCTTGAAGAGCTAATGACCTCTGAAGATGCTCATGAAGGATTGAAAGCCTTTATGGAAAAAAGAAAGCCTCTCTGGAAAAACAGATAAAGGAGGAAGAAATGAAAGCTGCTGTATTCCACGAGCCGAACCAGCCTCTTAAAATTGAAGAGATTGAGACTCCTAAAATAGAACCGAACGAGATTCTAGTAAAAATCGCAGCCTGCGGAGTCTGTAACACTGACCTGCATTATATAGACCATGGCGTTCCAACGTTTAAAAAGCCGCCGATGATCCTGGGCCACGAACCATCTGGAATAGTGGAGGAGGTTGGTTCAGGTGTAGAAAACTTTAAGGCTGGTGATAGAGTCCTTATTCCCCCAGTTTTTTCTTGTGGTTACTGTGTTAACTGCCGCTTGGGTCGAGAGAATATATGTCTTAACATGGTCATGCTGGGGAATCATATTGATGGCGCTTATGCTGAATACACCAAGGCACCAGCTAAAGATTGCCAGCACCTTCCAGAAGACCTCCCCCTTGAAGAATCAAGCATCATTGCCGATGCTATCTCCACCCCCTATCATGCAGTAAAAAACAGAGCCAGGGTCCAGCCAGGAGATTCCGTCGTTGTCTTTGGCTGCGGAGGAGTGGGAATAAACGTTGTTCAAGTAGCAGCAGCTTCAGGAGCCTCTGTGATTGCCGTGGATATCGTGGATAAAAAACTTGAGATGGCTAAGAAGTTAGGTGCCCAAGCTACGATTAACTCTTCTAGCAAAGAAGACAAAGCTCTCCTCAAAGAAATAAGAACTCTAACCGGAGGAGGAGCTGATATTGCCATCGAAGCCATCGGCAACCCAAAGACAATAGAGTTAGCCTCAAGTTCTGTCAAAGCAGGAGGGCTTCACTGCCAGGTAGGCTACACCCACCAGAGTGTTCCCCTTAATGCCGGAAGATTGATGTTTCGAGAAATCGAAATTAAGGGCTCTCTAGGCTGTAGGCCTGTGGACTACCCAAAAATCATAGAAATGGTAAAAACTGGAAAGATTCAGCTTGATCCTGTGGTAACCCATAAATTCAAACTTGACGAGATAAACGAAGCTTTTGACCTGATGAGAAAGGGGGAATCTCTGAGGTCGATTGTAACACCTTAACTTAATTTACTTGCTTTGGTCTGAATTATTAGGATAAGAGCTCCACTGATCTATAATATTATAAAGATCAGTCCATAATAAAAAGAGAAGATTTAAACTAAGTCAATTATTTCCCTTTGAATTTGCCTTTTCTCTTCTCCAAGAAAGCAGATACGCCTTCTTTTTTATCCTCAGTGGTGCAGGAAAGGGCATGAAGGTAGGATTCAAGGGCAAAACCGGAAGCCCTGTCACCTTCCTGGCTTCTGTTCACCGCTTCCTTGGCGTACCTTACTGCCAGGGGCGGTCTTGAGGCGATTTTTTTGGCAAGGACCATCGCTTCTTCCATTAGTTTATCTAGAGGAAAAAATTTATTTACCAATCCGATCCGGTGAGCCTCCTGAGCATCGATGAAATCTCCGGTAATTATCATCTCTATGGCTCTGCCCAGCCCAACTAAGCGAGGTAGACGCTGGGTTCCCCCGTCTCCAGGGATGATCCCCAGCTTGACCTCTGGGGCTCCAAACTGAGCTTTTTCCGAACAGATTCTGATAGAACAAGCTAAAGCCAGCTCCAGGCCTCCTCCCAGAGCATAACCGTTAACCGCTGCAATAACGGGGACATGTAAATTTTCAATGCGAGAAAAAATCTCCTGTCTTTCGCGCGATACCCTCCGCCCTAATCTGGCATCCCGGTCAACAAGCTCATTTATATCTGCTCCTGCCACAAAAGCCTTATCTCCTGCTCCAGTTATTACTAGCACTCTCAATTTTTCATCATTTTCAATTTCGTCAAGAAGCTTACTTAATTCAGCTGTCAATTCCTGTGAAATTGCGTTCATTTTCTCCGGACGATTGATGGTCAGTAAACCGATATATTCTTTTTTTTCGTAAGTAATTGTTTTATACATTATTCCTATACCTCCTTTAAATCCAGAGGATTTCTACAAACAAAGATGGGTTTGATGAATCAAACCCCTACAAATTAGAAACAAATTCAAACAAAGGCTTTTATTCCGAGTTCAAAGGCTCCGATGATCAACTGTTGAATCTGAGAAGTTCCTTCGTAAAGGGTATTGATTCTGGCATCCCTGTAGAATCTCTCCACATCATATTCACCGGAGAAACCATAACCCCCGTGAATCTGAATGGCTTTATATGCTACGCGGTTCACCATCTCGCTGCAGTAATATTTAGCGATAGAAGTTTCCCGTGTATTTGGGAGTCCTTTGTTTTTCATATCTCCCGCACGGTAAACAAGAAGTCTCCCTGCTTCGCATTCAACGACCATGTCTGCAATCATCTGCTGGATGAGCTGGAAGCTGGCGATAGGCTTTCCAAATTGAATTCTTTGTTTGGCATATTCTTTACAGATATCTATACAGCCTTGAGCTGAACCGACACAGCCTGCAGCCACGGTATAGCGACCAAAATCAAGTGTGCCCATGGCAACCTTGAACCCCTTATTGACTTCCCCTAAAACGTTCTCTTTTGGAACGCGGCAATTCTCCAAGATTATCTCTCCTGTATTGGATGCCCTAAGGCCCAGCTTATCATGGAGTTCAGTTGTCGAAAATCCCTCCATTCCCCTCTCTACCAGAAAGGCTGAGATACCTTTTGCCCCTGCTTCTTTATCTGTTTTGGCATAGACAATAGCCACATCAGCGATTCCAGCGTTTGTAATCCATGTCTTCTGGCCGTTGAGCACGAAGTGATCTTTCTCTTCTCTAGCAGTTGATGTCATACTGGCCGGGTCGCTTCCAGCATTAGGCTCTGTCAGACCAAAGCAGCCAATCCACTCTCCGCTTGTCATCTTAGGAAGGTATTTTTTCTTTTGTTCTTCATTTCCGAATTTAAAAATGGGGAGCTCAACAAGGGATACTTGAACAGAGTATGTCCCTCGAAGAGATGAATCTACCCTTCCTATCTCTTCTGCCACTATAGCATGACTTATATAATCAAATCCCGCTCCCCCGTATTCGTCAGGAATGGGTGTGCCCATAAACCCCAGATCTGCCAATTTTTTAAAAAGATCGCGGGGAAATTGAGCTTTTTTATCGTTTTCACTGGCCACAGGAGCAATCTCTTCTTTGGCGAATTTATGGATAGTCTCCCGGATCATTTTTTGTTCTTCGTTTAAATCAAAATCCATAGCTCGCTCCTTTTTATTTATCTAATATTATTAAAATTTGATACAGAGCTTAATATTTATAGAATCCTTCCCCTGATTTTTTCCCCAATTTGCCCTCGGCAACCATCTTCTTGATTACCTCTGGCGGCTTGTATCTTTCGTCCTTAAACTTTTCATAAAGGGTCTCCATTTTCGCCAGATGGATATCAAGACCAATCATATCAATGAGGGCCAAAGGACCCATCGGAAGACCGGCTCCAAGCTTCATGGCTTCATCAATATCCTCTGGAGAAGCTATTCCCTCAGAGTAAACTATCACCGCTTCATGCAACAGCCCACCCAGAACGCGGCTGACTATGCCAGCTGGTGCTTCCTTCGCCGTTGCAATCGGAACCTTGCCCAGGCTTTCTGCAAACTGTTTTGTCGTGGCTATGGTTTCCTCAGATGTTTTCTCTCCACGGATAATTTCAACCAATTTCATGATAACAGCCGGGTTGAAAAAATGCATGCCTATAACCTTGTCAGGTCGGGAAGTGGCTGAAGCAATTTCGCTCACTGAAAGGGCTGTGGTGTTTGTAGCTAAAATTGTTTCAGGTGGACAGATAGAATCAAGTTTCTCGAATATCTCTTTCTTAACTCCGAGATTCTCAGAGGCGGCCTCTACAACGAAATCACATTCTTTGGCCAGGTTCAAATCTGTAGACCAGTTTATTCGAGAGAGAACCGAGTCCATCTCGTCCTGGGTAATCTTTCCTTTCTCAACTCTTCTTCCTAAGCCTGCTCTGACTTTACCTCTGGCCTTCTCAACTATGTCCTCTGAAATATCTACAACTGTCACCTCATAGCCTTGCTGCGCACAGAGTTGACCTACACCAGAACCCATGATGCCTGCGCCAACCACAAATGGTTTTTTTATATCCATCCTAATTCCTCCGTAAAAAAAAATAAAAGCGCGGGTTTGATGAATCAAACCCCTACAAAAGATGAAACATACATTTACATTCAAGGTGGGCTTGATAAATCAAGCCTCTATATATATTCAAGAAAGTCTTTCGATTATTATGGCTACGCCCTGGCCCCCTCCGATACACAAGCTTACCAAACCCATCTTCTTGTCTCTGTCTTTCAGAGCATAGAGCAACGTAGTCAATATTTTTGCTCCAGTTGCACCTACAGGATGGCCAAGAGCTATGGCTCCTCCATGGACATTAACCCTGGAGCGATCCCATTGTAGCTCCTTTTCCACGGCTAAGATTTGAGCTGCAAAAGCCTCATTAAGCTCGATGATATCGATGTCCTTAAGCTCGAGACCTGCTTGCTTCAAAGCCTTAGAAACAGCTGGTACTGGCCCTATTCCCATAATAGCAGGATCAACACCTGCGTGAGCGTAAGAGACGATGCGGGCCATAGGTTTAACTCCGAGCTCCGAAGCTTTCTCTTCCTTCATGACCAAAACGGCTGCAGAAGCATCACAGAGAGCACAGCTGTTTCCAGCGGTGACCGTCCCATCCTTCTTAAAAACAGGGCGAAGCTTTCCTAGCTTCTCTGCTGTTACTCCCTCTCTGGGGATTTCCTCTGTATCGAATATTTCTGTCTGTCCCTTTCCTGCAGGAACCTCGACTGGAAGTATTTCCTCCTTGAATTTACCTTCTTTTACTGCTGTTATGGCTTTTTCCTGGCTTTCTGCAGCAAAAGCATCTTGCTCTTCACGGCTTATGTTGTATTTTTCTACGAGAGTTTCTGCCGTCATTCCCATCAAATGCCCGGCCAAAGGGCACATAAATCCATCTTGATGCATTATGTCAATCAATCGGCCGTCTCCCATACGATTCCCCCATCTAGCTCCATCAGCAATATAGGGGACCTGGGACGTATTCTCAGCTCCTCCTGCTAAAACCACTTCTGCGTCTCCAGCTTTAATCATCTGGGCAGCGAGAGAGACAGCCCTCAGAGAAGAGCCGCAGCGCTTGTTCACTGTGAATGCAGGAACCTCATGAGGAAGCCCTCCTTTTACAGTTGAAAGACGCCCTATATTTGGACCGAGCCCAGCCTGCCAACCAGTGCCGAAGACCACCTCGTCCACATGTTTTGGTTCAATACCAGCTCGCTGAACAGCTTCTTGAAGGGCAAGAGCCCCCAACTCTACAGCAGAAACATTTTTAAAAGCTCCACCAAATCTGCCTCCAGCAGTTCTGACCGCGCTGGCGATGACAATATCACTCATGGATNNGAAAGATTTACTATTATAGTTATCCCCTCTAGAAGGTGTCAATGAAAAAACTTTTTTTATTTCTTTTCTTTCTTTGATCTGCGGAAAATTTTCAAGAGGTCAGATAATTTTCCCTTTATGTATCCTTCTCTAACAAAGTAGGCATCTTCCTCGGGTTTAATCCATTTTATGTATTTTCCTCTTTTCAGGCCTTCAGGGCCTTTAGCTAAGCCTATTCTGAAATCACCTTCTTTTGTCTGAATTATTGCCACATTGACCCTTTCTTCTTTTGGAGATGTGTATTGAGTGGCAGCAATAATCATATCTTTCCTAGGTAATTTTTCGTAGATGAACCTTTCTTCAGGAATGGACTGGGGTAAGTTTTCTTCCCTAAGACCCTCCCGTTCTCGAGTTAACTTTGTCCTCTCCAAAATTCCCACAATACAGGTATTCCCAAACCCACTCATGTTAAACCATAGCCCATAATTCAGGTTTTTAAGCTCCTCTCCGAACATTTGCCTGTACTGGTGGTGTCCGCGCAATTGCCAGACTAACTCCACAAGTTGCGCCCCTCCTGAAGCACCCAAGGGGTGTGTCCTCGCTAAAAATCCTCCAGAACGGTTTACATAAACCTTTTTTCCTATCCTGTTTTTCTCTTCAAGAACGAATTTATGCCCCTGCCCTCTCTCAGCTAAGGCCAAATCCTCAGCGGCTATCCATGGAACAGGTTTAAAAGCATCGTGAAGTTCACAGAGATCTATCTCATCGGGATTTAATCCTGCTTCTTCGTAAACCTCTCGCCCTGCCAGCACAGCAGCTTCGAGTGAGATTAAGGTTCTCCTTTCTGCAATCTTTATATTATCAAAGGCGGATTTTACACTTGTCAGTTTTATATCGGTAGGAAAAGGAACAAGATAAGCAGCTCCAGCTCCGTTGTAAGATCCGCTGCAGTCATATTTTGTAAGAGGCTTAGCAATGATACGGTTTATTGAAGGATTATCATATTCTTTTCGAGTGACTGACTTTTTAAAGTAGGCATAATCATTCAGAGCTCCATAGTTGAGGCTTTGAACGCTCATCTGAAAACATATATTTCTGAATTCCTTTTCTGAAACTTTATAGGCATCCATGTATTCATACGAAGCTAAGGCGGCCACAGCAGGCATTTCTCCTAGGCCTCGCTCTCTTTCTTCCTCAGCGATAACTGTGGAGATTTGAGAGGGGATCTCTTCATTCTTCAGCTTTCCCTTCATCTTTTCACCGAAGCAAACCAAGACTTTTAGTCCAGATGATGCCAAACGTTTTCCTAACTCGACAGCTGCTGCTCCTGTCGCTGATCCTCTCTCCACATGATGAATCTCTATATTCCTAGGAAGATTCATCTCAATTCCAATAAGAGAATCCAGTCCAGTTTGTCTAGCAAACCCAATAGGATCCATAGCCCCAATGACCAGGCAATCTGGGGCCAATTCAGTGGTGAAGGCAGCAGAATACTGAAGGGCTTTCTGACAGGCATCGGCCAGCATGACTCCGATTGGTCTGAAGTCTTTGCCAAAGCGAGTCAAAGAGACTCCAGCGATATGAACATCACGCATAAAAAGTCTGACTCCTTGTATTTAAAGTTGTCTCGTTATTCTTTCCCTTTTTAAAGCTCGCCAACTAATGGAATAAAAGAGCTATTCGCTTCTGTGTTTTTCTATTATCTTATATAGGCTATATAAGCGGGGGAGTCAATAAGTATTAAGAGTGTGGCTAATAATCTGAATGGGAGCGAGATTATTTCAAAACCTTTTCAAATAAAAAAAACGAGGTGCCTATTGCCTTTTTTATAAATTTGACTTGAAGTAATAATTATAGTATTCTTATATTCTTTATATTATTTATAGTAAATTTAATTGGGCCTATATAATTAAGAAAAGGAGATTTCCGATGACAAAGAAGCAAATATCGGGTTTAACTCTTGTTCTCTTTATTGCCTTAAGTATTTTCTACTGTAATGGTGGGGGTAACGGAGGCAATGGAGGTAACGGAACACCAGACACAGTAATATCAGATCCTTCTTTTTCGAGTAATATTCAACCTATATTCACCAGCAACTGCGCTCTTTCTGGCTGCCACAACAGCACTGCCCAAGAAGGATTAAACTTGTCACCAGGCCTGGCGTATGCAAACATAGTTAATGTCGATTCCACGCAGGATACTCAACAGCCAGTCAGAAAACGTGTGGAGCCAGGAGATTCTGCAAACAGCTATCTGGTAATAAAAATTGAAGGTAATCAAACTGTTGGCACTCGCATGCCACAAGGGAGAAGTCCTTTAAGCAGTGTTCAGATTCAGAACATCAAGAACTGGGTTGACAGAGGAGCCAAGGATAACTAATAATACAAAACATTAATTTTTGGGGGAAGAAAGATGAAGTTAAAGTCTAAACCATTTTCCTTTATTTTCTTCATAGGCTTAGTTTTAGTCTTTTCTTTAGGTTTTAAACTTCCAAGAAATCCATATCTAATACAATCCGTTGATTCCGGAGATAACACGCTCCAGAAAGAGGCGGCGACTATATTCAAGCGAAACTGCAGCGTTTCAGACTGCCATAGTGGAACCTATCCCAGGATGAATCTGAATTTGGAAGAAGACAAATTCTTAAAAGCTCTTTCAAACATCCCAAGCCAGGAAATCCCTTCACTGAAATTGATCGATAAAGAAAATCCGGAGCAAAGCTATCTTTTAATGAAGATTAGGGGAGATAAAACAATCGTGGGAAGACGAATGCCTCTAGATTCCCCTCCTCTAAAAGAAAGTGAAATTAAGACCATTGAAAACTGGATTTCAAGTCTGATTGAAGCTCAATCTAAACAAGAAATATTGCTGACTCAAGCAGAAAAAACAGAACAGGAAGCAAAGTTTAAACAAGGAAAAACAGAGATTAGAAAGCCTGCCTTTTGGGGAACTCGAGTAATAAATCTTCCCACCACTCAGACCATAGGAAAAGGAAGATTTCTCTTCAGAGTATCTCACCGCTACTTCCCGGCAATAAAAAGCGGCTATGATTCCCTTTACGGACTAGATGGGCCAGCTGTTATTCTTTTAAGTTTTGGCTACGGATTAAGGGATAATCTTGATCTAACCTTGGCACGCGCCAAATTAGACAAGGAAGTGGAACTCTTGCTCAAATGGGTAATGTTTGAACAGGGAAAAATATTAGCACTACCTTTTTCAGCAGCTTTAAGCCTTGGAGGAAGTTTAGTCACTCAATCTGAGCCAGACAGAAAAGTTTTCAGTGCGGATAATATGAAATTCAACCTGCAAGTTATCCTTTCTCATCAAGTGAATAATACCCTATCGCTTGTCCTTGTTCCTGCCTATTCTTCTAATACCAATCATTGGGATCCTTCATCTGAAGGGACTTTTGCTCTGGGAACGGGTGGAAGATGGATGATATTTAATGATCTTTCAATCATATGGGAATGGGTTCCTGTTTTAGCTGGATATAAAGATAATTCTAACGGCTGGGGATTAGGAATCGAAAAGAAAATCGGGGGGCATGTTTTTCAGGTTTTCATCCTTAACTCAATAGGATTAACGTCTGATCAATTCATCCCAGGAGGAGATTTTCGGTTAAAAGACTGGAATTTACGAATCGGGTTTAATATTTTCCGAAAATTCTGATTTTGCTTTATCGTTGAGCCAATTCAAGATCTTATCCAATACAGGGGGATAAATAGGATACTCTCTGAATAGATCTTTGATTGAATATAAACTCATCATCCTATAGCTTTTTTCAGGCGATTCAACTCGAACAAAATGATGATCTAGCTCAGGGAAAACTTTAACCTCAAAATCGGGGTGATTGGCTTCTTCAAGAGTCTTCTCCAGCAACCTTGTCTCTGATGGAGGAACCAGCCAGTCAGATGCACCAGAGATAGCTAGGATAGGCATTTTTAACTTATCTAAAGTCTGAAGCTGGTTATATTCCATGGCCTCGAACATCCATACAGGAGGGAGAGGATTGGCCTGTTGCATCTTCTGGAACTCCTTGGANNCGAGCATCTCAAGACGAGCTTTCCGCTCTTCACCAGATTCTCTTTTGGCTTCAGAAATAAACTTATTCTGTCTTATTAGGTTGTCGGGTTCTTGACTTGCCACACAAGCTAATAAAATAAGTCCAGCCACTTCCGGATGTCGAGAAGAAACCATGGTTGCCACTTTTCCTCCATAACTGTGCCCGACCAAGAAAATTTGAGATGGATCTACTTCTTCTCTTGATTTTAAATAATTGAAGACGCTTTCTGCATCACGAGCAAAATCGTAAATTCCGGACGCTAAAAAATCTCCTCCACTCTGACCTACTCCTCTTTTGTCGTAGCGAATCGTGGCAAATCCATTCTCAGATAAAAACGTCGCTATTTCTTTAAAAGTACCGTTGAAAAGTCCAAATGTTTCATCCCGGTCCTGCTTGCCAGATCCATGAATGAGCAGTACCCCAGGCAGCTTCAAAAGTGAATCAGTCTTAGGGACGGTAAGTGTTGCCCCCAGCATAATGTTCTCGCTTGGAATTCTAATATTATAAGAACGAAACCGACTGGAGAGACTCTTTGTCAGGAATGTCATTCCAAAAGCTAACGAGTAGAAAACAATAAGGATTATGGCTGAATGCAAAAGAACCCTCCCTCGAACATAAAGAGCTCCGCCCATAAAAGCCGATATTATCACCAGAATTAATCCCCACGGAGTGAAAATGAGCCAGTCTTCAGGAAACCAGCTTAGAAATCTTTTGCAGATTATAATGAGAAAAGCTATCACAAAACCTATGCTTAAAGGGGGAATAAAAGCCTTCCAGCCTCGATACCTTATTACGAGAGATACGAGCCAGCCGGCCAGGATGGTCGGAATTATCAACCCGAATCCAACGATAGCCTCCCTTTGTCTTATCACAACCGAAGAGATATTTAATGCAGGGTAAGAGAGGAAAACAAAAATGACTCCAAAGAAAAAAGTCAAAAATCCACCGGTTACGTAAATTAAGATCTCTACAGGGAGTCTTCTTTTTTTAAACATTAACGGCTAAGTATACAAAATCAGGCACAGCTTAACCAACTCAAATTCAAAACTAAAACATAAAAGCACGTATGGATCAGATTCAAAAAATCGTTTTAGAACACTCAACCCTCGGGCTTTATGATTTTTTGCTTTATGCTTAAAATAAAAACCCGCTTTTTCTACTTCTCACGTACAATATTATCATTCTCGTAATCATAAAAATGATTCCTCCTGCCAAGGCAAAGGCATAAATCGTGAGAAATATTGTATTCAGAAGGGGCATTGCTTTTAAAGTTACCTGAGGAAAAAAGAGATCCAGTATGGTTTTTCCAAAAAAAATGATCATGATCGTGATCCCTATAGCTGACCTGTAGAGATACTGCTTTGCGTTTTCCATATCCACTGCATCCAGGTTTATCAGCGGGTAGAGCATCCAAGCTGTTATTATCCAAAAAATGATAACAAGGCCAAATGCTATTTCCTTCCTTAATTTCGTGGATTTTGGGCTTCTCATCTCTTTGTTTTATTTTTTTCCTTTGTGCTGCCTAGCAGATAATAGCTCTTTAAATTAAAATAATCAAAAAATATTTCTGTTCATATCAAATTACTAATTTTCTCTTTCATGCTTTATGTTTTTCATTTATTAGTGCTATAATTTCTTATAATAAAGGAAAAATATGAAGTCAATCCACCTAGCAAAAAATAAGATTGATACTTTACCCTGTTCGCTTTTTTTTATCTTAATACTGTGGTTTCACCTATTTTCAATCAGTGTTGTAGCGCAGTGTTTATTCAAAAACATGGATAAAAGATGAAAGCTTCAATTAAAGACCACTTTTTAGTCTTCATTGAAAAGTTCAATGTTCCTGAGAACTTAAAGATCTACATTCCAAAAATATTAAATGAAGAAGAAGTTAAGATATTAAATTTCCTGATAGACAAGGAAGAAAAAATCTCAGATATCATCTCTAAATTTCCTTCGACTGGAACATTACTTATTAAATCTTTATATCAGAGAGGATATCTCATTAGGCAATTAAGAAGAGGAGAAAATTATTATAAGAGCAATACACTTGATCAAATTTTAAAGAGATTTGTTAATCATAGCCAAAAGTTCAAAGATCTAACTGATAAGGAAAAAATTCACTTTCAAGAATTTATTACAGGAATGTATTTGAAAAAAATGAGGGCAAGCAAAAAGCCAGTATACCGTGTTGTGCCGATTGAGGAAACAATTCAGGATAAAAGACAATTAATACCGTATCACAAAGCCATTTATTATATTCAAAAATCATCTGCTCTAGCCCTTATTGATTGCATATGCAGGACAACATTCATGAGATGTAATAAAGCTCGAGAAGTATGCATTGCACTCGGGGAACAGGCAGAATTCTTCGTTGAAAGAGGAATCGGGAAAATGATAGACATTCAAGAAGGGCAAAGAATTCTTGATTTGGCTGAAGAAAGCGGACTTGTACATTCAATTAATAACAAAAAAAATCCTAATTTTCTCTGTAATTGCTGTGAATGCTGTTGTGTGTTTGTCGAGGCGTTAAAAAAAAGGGGAATAATTACCTCGATAGGAAAATCTGGCTTTATTGCCTTATTAGACCTTGAGTTGTGCAATCAATGCGGAATATGCCTAGAAAAGTGCATATTTGGAGCAATCTCTCATGAGAAAGAAATCCTTCAATTTGATGCAGATAGATGTTTTGGCTGCGGTCTTTGTGCTTATAATTGTCCCCTGTCAGCGATTAAATTAGTTCTTAATGAAAACAAATAGAAAAAACCACAGTAATATATTTAAACATTAAGGCTTAGCTCCTCGAATCACAGACAAACTTGGATAAGCAATTAACTAATCGAGCAGCTTTGCGTACATATAAGTATAAATCCTGACAGAGGACAATTCGATCTGTTATAAAGAACGCGGTTTAAAAGATATTTTCAATAAGGATAACGGTGCTGAACCTAGTCACCATGCCGTAGCCGAGTTAATTTCAAATCATTCTTCTTCTCTTCTAAATTTTTGAGTAGGAAAATAAAAGGAAGAATTTATGTCTCTAAAAAATTATTGTTCGTATGTTTTGGCCATATTTGCATTTAGTATAATCCTTTTAGCCCCTTCTCGAGGACCGTCTTTAGACTTTATAAGAATCAACTATGATTCGGCAAAAGAAAACGAATCAAATCCACCGGGATTAGGAAATCCAAAAATTCATAAGCTCACGGAGACTGTTTATGCTATTACAGATCTATATCATTCTGCTGGAAAATTAGCTGGAGTAAATGCCGGAATTATAATTACTTCAGGCAATATTATTTTCATAGATTCTGGTATGACTATCGCTTCTGGCGAATTCCTCTGGGAAGCAGCAAGAAAAAAAATGAAGGGGAAAGAGAAATTATACCTTATCCTTACCCATCACCACTCTGATCACGTTTTTGGAATGCGGGCAATGAAAGAAAAGGGAGCCAAAGTTATTGCTCATAAAATAGTGAGAGCTTCGTTTATAGAATTCGATGGTAAACGATATAAGCGTTTTTTGGTAGAAAGGGCAGGATGGAGCACTGAAAAGGGAGATCTAATATTTGGAGATGTTGTGCTTTCAGAACCTGATCAGCTTGTTGAGCAGGATACTATTTTGAACTTTGATGGCGAAGAAATACACTTAATTTTCACTCCCGGCCACACAACGGATTCAATTTCAGTATATCACCCGAAATCAAAGACGCTCTTTGCTGGAGATACGATTTATGAGGGAATGAGATTAACTACGCGATTCGCCGGGCCTGAGGAATGGAAGCTCTGGATTTTCCAACTCGAGCGTTTAAGAAAACTGGAAATTAATACAATTGTTCCAGGACATGGAAAATTGTGTTCCAAAAAAGAGATAGACCGAAATATTGCTTTTTTAAAAGAACTTCTCAAATAGTTTGAGAAATCTTGCTCTCCCCGGCAGCCTAGAGAGAATCCCCGTTTCTCGGGTTCTCATCATCAACCTCTTTTGCTAAAAAAACTAGCCGCTCATTAGCCTAAACTGCAAATAAAATTGATCTGAACTCAAGTATTTTATGCATCTACTTTTTAACTCGAACATTTTATTGCTAGCTCTTTTCAACCTCTCGTCCTTATTAAATAAGCCCTGAGAACGCATATATTACCATTATTAATCGATTAATCATAGAAATTCCGTAGGAAAAGTAAACCTTTTTGCCGCTTTATACGTCTATAGATATAAGAAAATGAAAATAAAAAAAAGGAGAATAAAATGAAATTAAAAGAAAAAGTCGCGATCTTTGTTGTGGCTCTTCTATTGTCTTTTATATTATTTAGTGCCATTGGCTCGCCCTCGCTGCCTTTGCTTAAATTGGGAAAAGAAGCGGGCAACGAAATCATTTCTAACTATCTGGCCAACGAAGGTAAATTCTAGAATCCTTGATGTGTTACTAGTTAAGGACTTCAGAAAAAATGTAGGAGAGTTTCAGTCTTCCCCGTTCCGTTGACAGATTTTTAACTTGCATGATATATTTAATATACAAAAACCATAATAGGAACAGGAATGGGGAACATATCAAGGCGCAATTTCCTCAGAGATTCATTAATCTTAACCGGATCTTCCTTACTTCTCTCCTCTAAATACTTAGAGCCTTCGACAAAAGCCTATTTAGCCGGAACAGAGAAAAGGAAATATCCTTCTTATCTAGAACTCGAAGAAAAAGGCATCCTTTCCCAAAGAATAGAAAAATTATATTCCATCTTCGAAAACTGTAACCTTTGCCCTCGAGATTGTCGTGTTGATAGAACAAAAGGTGAGACAGGAAAATGCAAAGCCACTTCCAAAGTCAAAGTTTCCAGCGCTTTTCCCCATTTTGGAGAGGAGCGCCCTCTAGTCGGAAGAAGAGGCTCGGGAACAATATTCTTTTCCAACTGCGGCATGAGATGCGTCTTTTGCCAGAACTATGAGATCAGCATCGAAGGTGAAGGAGTGGAAATTTCTGACGAGAGACTAGCTTCTACGATGATAACGCTTCAGAATATGGGCTGTCATAACATAAATTTGGTGACTCCCTCTCATTACGTGCCTAATATTGTCAACGCCCTTCAGAAAGCCATAAGGAGAGGCTTGAGCATTCCCCTGGTTTATAACTGCGCACCTTATGAGACTCCAGAAACCCTGCAACTTCTCGACGGGATTGTTGATATTTATCTCCCAGACTGTAAATTTATGGACCCAGAGCATGCTGCTAAATACTCAGGACAAACCTACAATTATCCATATTATGTTAAGATAGCGCTCAAAGAAATGCACCGTCAGGTGGGAATATTACAAGTTGGCGGAAGAGGAATCGCTGTGAGAGGTCTGATGATTCGGCATTTAATCCTACCTAACAACCTTGCCAGTACTGATGTGTTTATAAAATTTGTAGCGGAGAATTTTCCCAAGAATACATACCTAAATCTAATGGCCCAGTACAGACCAGAATATAAGGCCTTTGATTATCCAGAATTATCCAGGCGCCTTAAAAGAAGTGAATATATTCAAGCAATACAGTTGGCTCGAAAGTATGGCCTAAATCGTCTTGACGTATAATAAAAACCGCATAAAATCGCTGAATCTATAAAAAAAATGGTCAGAAAATAGTCAATTCCAGATAGGCCTGATTCATCTTGTGCAGGTGTTTGATTTATCAATCACACATTGATGCGGAACTAATAGACAAGTTTATGAAATCATTCCTACAGGAATAACCATAAGGTGGCCTTGATGAATCAAGCCCCTACAAATTTGCTTAATCTTTACTTCGATATTTCCAGAAGTCTCTCATCTCGGCTGACTTCAAGCGTCGGTCTTGTCGGTATGCCCAGGAATTTTGCGTAAGAATCAGGCATTCTTCTGTAGTTAAGGACAGCTCTCAGGACCACAGTTTGACCGGCAAGTTTATCCGGAACTGTCCACTGATATTGCTCGATTTTCTCTTCTAATGGTTCCAGCCTGTTTTCAATATCCTTTGTAGCATACCATTGAGCGTAAGTGAAATTACCGTCTGAATCAATAAATGCGCTATGGTAGAGTCTATCTCCTTCGGGCAAACTATCTCTTTCGATCGGCTCGCTGTATCTGCTGTGAGTAGGATAAGCGACTTTACGATTTGTAGTAATAAAATATTTATCGTTAGGATCGTCGGGATTCCTGGGTATTTTTATGTGGTCTAGCTCATTTCCCTCTTTATCATAAACACCCACATGTAGCCAAACATCCCTTTCTTCGGAAGCACCGGTAGGAAATTTGTGTCCCGGGGCTAAATGATGGACTTTTATACTGAAATTTATTTTTTCTCCTGCTTTCAGATCAGTTCCTTCAATATTTATAGTAATCTTTGCAGCTCCCTCAACAAAACCGGTGAAGCCACCTCCAAACCAGTGACCGTGATTTTCATCTCTTACCGGCCCCATTTTGGCGGGTTTGCCGGCAATAGGAGCCATATGACAGGTCTGGCAGGCTATATCCATGGATGGGTAAGGACCGTCCTGATATTCAATCTCTGTGGCTTTAACCCAGACACCGAAATCATTCAATTCGTTGTGACAGATTCCACAAAATTTCGCATCTGCGTGGAGCTCCGAAGTCTCTGTTTCATGGTACGGAGACCAAGGATCTTCAAGATCGCCCCTTTTTGGATCAATCTCAGGGGTAGCGTTCGAAACATAGTTATGATTAAAAGGCGATTTACCTTCAAAATTTTCAATCGTATGACAGAAATCGCAGAAAACACCCCTATCTGCGAACAGTTTTATTCCGCCTTTCTGATTCCAGAAGCTGTCTATTTTTTCTGGACTCGTAGGTGTGGGAGGATAATCGCCCGCTTTATAAGCAGAGGGCGAGTGGCACCCTATACAGCCCGCTTTAAGTCCTTTTACCTTTTCATCTCGACCGGCATCTACTATAGCAAGCTTATTATACTGTGCCTGGAAAAAGTCCCCGGTGAATGCTTTGGACATCTGTGAAGTTTTCCACATTTCAAACTTTTCTATATGACAGCCAAGACAGACCTGGGGATTGTCATAGTAGTTATATTTTTTCTGAGTTTCCTCATCTGTTATATTCTGGCTGAACTTTCCATGACTGGCTCCAAATATTGCTGAAATGAAGAAAATTGCTGCTATTAATACCAAATATCTTGATTTTCTCATTTCTTATCCCCTCCTCTTAAATAAAATTTTGATACTATGGAAAATATACTTTTAAATGTTATTTTATCTGAACTCAATTACTTTATGGCCAGGAATGGATTACCATTTCCCATCCATCTGGAACTCTGCGCTGTCCAACCAGAAGCCTGAGTTTGTCACAGAATCATGCTGGGCCTGCAAAAGATCATAGTGAAATTTCTCTTCATCGCAAATATCAGTGAATATTTTTTTGGCAACGGAGTCATCTGTCTCTGATGCAGCATTTTGGAAAAAGTTAATAGCATCCATTTCAAGCTGCATACCTATACTTAAAGCCTCGGTTTCTCCTTTTCCTTCTTCTCTTTTCATCCGTTCTTTCAATTTTTCGACCAGAGGAGCTTCTCCCTCCAAATCATGGCTGCTGAGATGCTTTTTCCAATCTTTGCTTCCAAGAATTTGGCCAAAAAGATCAGTAAAGGTTTTCAGGTGTTTCACTTCTTCTTCGGCCAGAAACCGGAACATCTTCTTGCCACTCTCGTGTTGCGTAACATCTGCCGCATGATTAAAAAACTTACGGCCGTTGACTTCCAGCAGAATGGCTCCTTTTATCGCATCTTTAACTTGTTGGCTGATTGTTACCATTTATCCTCTCCTTATCGATTATTAAAGTATATCAGTTGATAAGCATTAATTGGATTTAATTTTTTATTTTTTGGCTTTGGCCTCAAGGTAGGAGTCCTTAAAAGCTTTTACAGCAGACTTCAGCTTTTCGACATTTGAGAGATCGGTTGTTTGTTTAGTCTTCATAGCAAAGACAAGAATCTCATGGCATAATGACAGATGTTCTGTTCGGATTTTACGGGCATTATCGTCCTCTTTTTCAACCAGCTTCACTCGTTGTGTCAGAAAATACTGGCTTATAATATGCTGAATTTCTTCAGCATGTTTTTCCTTGTTGGTTATCCAACGGACTATTTGATTAAAGTTAGGCGGCTGATGACCGGCGAGATGCTCTATTTCTTTCATGGCTTTTTCTATAGTCTTAATGTGTTCTTCGATCATGGTAAATCGCATCTCGTCATTGTAAATTCCGCACGGAATCTCACAGTGTGAAAAAACAGCCGGCCTGATTAAAGCAATCATCACCAAAAAAATGAAGACTCCTAGTGTTTTTTTCATGGTATTTCTCCCTTTTTGATTTATTATAAAAAAACTTATCTTTTGGCCCTTATCCTTCAAATTCAATTTCAACTGGGGAGCTCTGCCACAATCCGTGCAGATTGCATCTTTCTTTGGCAATTAATGGATGCGCATGATCTAGGGCTACAACAAATTTGACTTTAGGCTCCGTAAACCTTGGGACAAGATCAACCCGTGCCAGAAAAGTCTCACCTGAAAAAAGCTCTATCCATTCGATGTAATGAGCATTCTCGTTTGGATGTTTCATGTGCTTTCCAACCTCAACCTGAACCTCAAAAGGCTCTCCCTTTTTCACTTTTGTCGGAGATTCAATAACCGGAGTGTGCTTTTTTTCTAAATCCGTCATCTCGTCCACGCTGGCTGATTTAGCTTCATTAACTCCACAAAAAATATCATCTTCACACATAATTTCCTCCATATATTATTTAGAAATCGTTTTATTAACTCTTTAATTCATATTCGCAATTTCTAGAAGAGAAAATGTCTTAATTAAATTCATCTCCTCGTCTTGGCTAAACTTATCTTCTCAAAAAAAGGGCACGCTGGACAAATGCATCGGTCCCCTTTTTTTATCTTCTCGTTCCGTATTATAGTAGCAAAGTCTATATATAATAAATATTCTACGGACCAACGTGAAACATGTCTTGGCCAAGATGGAAATCGTCGACCTTGTAATAATCTGGAAATCTATCAAGCATATCAATTTCCGATTTAATTATGAAATAATGGCTTCTTTCTACCCGTCCTAAATAACCAAGGACCCTTTTACTCTCTTTATCTTCTGCTCGCTGACCTGCGTCTTTATAAAATTCTTCAGACGTCTTTTCAGCTTTAAGTGCTAATTTGAAAATGTCTGAGACTGAAAGCTTTTTTCCCTTCGAAATCTCAATAGGAGGAAGAAAGGATTTTTCTCCAATCTTAAGCTCTTCTTCCGGAAACCTCTGAGAAAAAAGCCTCTCTAAAATTCGGCGATGTTTTTTCTCCTCTGAAATTAGGAATTTCAGCTTAGTTCTCAAAATCTCATTCTTCACCATTTCATAAAGCTTTGAATAGGCTTTGGTCGCTTCTATTTCAGACTTTATAGCTACACCAAAAACTTCCGTAGGAGATAATTTCAAATTTAAACTACTGAATTTGTAAGCATCACCTTTCTTTGCTCCAGCCACAGTTTTTTTCTTTTTGGAAGTATTTATAGTCTCTTTTGCTGCCTTTTTTACAGCCATCTCTTACCTCATCGATTAAAATAAAACGCGCCCAAAAAATATTCATACTATTGGGGAAGCATTATGTCAAGAAATATTATATAGTATTTCTATCTTTTTTGTAAAATTATGTTTTTTTATTTATTACCCGAGTTCTAACGTGCCTTTATAATGCTTTTTGATTATCTCTAATACTTCTTTTGACCGCTTAACTGCAGGTTCCAGCAACTCCTCGTGAGCTAAATTCTGTTTTATTTCTAAGAACTGAAATATTTGTTGAGCCGTTTTTTTATAAAAAGTCTCAGCCCAGATATCATCGGGCGCTTTTTCTCCCCAAAGCTTACGTGGTCCTTCATGACCTCCCTCAGAAAGATACCAATCCTTTATAAGTTGAAAACCACCTTGAAAAATTAGAAAACCAAGGGATGTGGCTGCAGGTGGGATACTCATACTAAGAGATCTTATTGTATTGGTGTGAATTAGCTGCCCCCCTTCATAAGAGACCATTAGATGGCCACCTGAAGGGATGATATTCCCAAGATATTTAAAAAGCTTGCGATCCAAACTGTTAGAGCTTAATATTAAGCCATCTTTTGTTTCTTTCTCGTCTAAAAATCCAAGCTCTTCTGAATATTCTATGTCCATCCACGGTTTCACTCCGTCTTTTCCCCCTACGCTGTAAATGCCCTTGATAACAGGAGAACTACTGAGGTTGCCGTGAGAGTCTCGAAAAAATAATCTAAAGCCCTTCCAGCCGCTAAAACGAAGCTGTTTTAGTTTTCCTAAGTGCAGCGTGTAACCATTCAATTTTATATTTTCAAGATTTTTCAAATGAACTAAATTTTGCATTAGAATTTACAGATTTTAACTGCTCTCTTTCTATTATCATTCGGCGGTATACAAATCGTTTGTTTTTGCCGCCATGATAAAGTCGTTCTGATGAAGACCTTTGATTTTATGCGTCCACCACGAAACTTTGACTCTGCCCCACTCGGTCCCGATTACTGGATGATGTCCTTCTTGCTCTGCTATATCACCTATTTTATTCGTAAACTCAAGAGCTTCTTTAAAATTCTTAAACCTAAACACTCGCTCTAACCGCTTGATATTTTTGCGTTCAACTATCTCCCACCCTGGAACTTGAGGATAGAGTCCCTTAATCTGTAGATCGGTAAGAGTAGGCTCACCGCCGCGGCAGGGAACGCATTTCATCTTTCCAAGAGCTTGTATGTCAGGCATCACTTCACCTCCTCTAATATTTTATTGTGGTTCCTGAAGGTTTTGTATTGTGGTTTGCACCACCTCGGGCATGGCCGGATGGATATGCATCCCGTTGATGAGGGGTCTTACTGTTCCCTCTGTTGTCATGGCGTTAATTACTTCCTGAATGAGGATAGGTGCATAAGGTCCGATAATATGGAAGCCAAGTATTTTGCCGCTGTTTTTTTCTACAATGATCTTAGCAAAACTTTCTTCATCCATCATCGCCTCACCTTTTGCTACCTCTGAATATTTGGCCTTTCCCACCAGTATATCAAAAGCTTTCTTGGCCTCTTTCTCCCTCAATCCCACAGATGCAATCTGCGGATGAGAAAACACAGCATGAGGAACTTTACTGAAATCCATTTTATTCTTTCCTCCATGGATGCTGTTATGCCAGACTAGGCTTGCCTGTCTGTTGGCTGAATGCCTGAACATCTTCTTCCCAGTAGCGTCTCCCAAAGCCCATATGTTTTCTTTGCTTGTTTCAAGATAATCGTTGACTTTAATGTAACCTTTTTTATCTACTTCTACCCCTGAATTTTCCACTTTTAAAAGGTCTGCGTTCGACTTCCTCCCTGCAGCAACCAAGATCTGTTCTGCGCTAAATTCTTTATATTTTCCCGTCTTTTTGTTCTTGGCGATAATTTTATAACTTTTCCCAACCTTCTTAACTTCGAGCGCCTCTGTATTGGTAAAGATTCCCATGCGTTTCTCCATTTCTTTTTTTAAAAAATCAGATATTTCAGGTTCTTCATCTCTAACCAATCTTGGGGCTCTTTGCAGGATTGTCACCTCAGTTCCCATAGCTTCGAAAAAGTGCCCGTATTCCACTGCGATGTATCCTCCTCCTATTATGATAATACTCTTAGGTTTTTGGTCTAGCTCCAGAACACTCTCGTTTGTCAGATAATCTATATTTTTTATTCCTTTTATGGGAGGTATCAAGGGCCTGGCGCCCGAGACGATAAATATTTTCTCGCCTTTTATTTTTTCGCCTCCAACATCCAAGGTATAATCGTCCACAAAAAATCCAACTTCCTCGAGAAAATCCAATTCTTTCACGTATTCAATCCCATCCTGTATGTGGTTTTGACTTCCTTTCACAATTCTCCTCATCCTCTCCATAATGGACTTAAAATCGACCTCTTTTATCTCTGCATGGACGCCCAATTTTGCTGATTCTCGGGCTTCAACAATTCTATCTGCCGGAAATATCAGTATTTTCGTTGGGATACACCCCACATTCAGGCAAGTTCCTCCCAGAGGGCCTTTGTCCACCAGGGCAACCTTTAAATCATGGATCAATGCCTGTTCGACAATAATCGCACCTGCTCCTGAGCCTATGACAACCACATCATATTCCTTCATGGCCGTTACCTCCCCCTTAAATATTAACTCAAATGTATTTATTTTCAAGCAGGACGTATGGTCGGTTGAAAAAGATATTTCTTTACGAATTAAAACAGAAAAGGAATGAACATCTTCGTCCTCCCCATATAAGCAAGATAGGTCTCTCCAAACCTTTCGATGTTCTCATTCTCCTCTACCTTGGCCGTCCCGAATGCGAAGCTAAAAACAAGCAGGAGAATAATGATACCAGGAAGAGACGGATCCTTCAGAAATGCCCCCGCTCCCCCGAGAATAAACGAACTGTAGATAGGATGACGAATGTATTTGTAAGCTCCGCAAGTTACGAGTTGCGAAGTATTTTCGATGTCATCCTTGGGGACTCCAAAGATACGAAGCAATCTAAAACCATGGACTACCACTAGAATAGAGCTAGCCAGAAAAAGCCACGATATGATTTGAACTAAACTAAAGGGATTTCGAAACCAAACATCCACATTAAGTAGAACGAGGCCTATAGCGCTTACAAAGGCAAAGTATCGATAAAACCTGTGTCGATGAGGTCTCTTCAGGGTGAAAACAAGCAGAAAAAGCGAGAGTATTATAAAGATAATAACTTGGATCAAAACTGCCTCCTTCAGGCTTTATGCGGTGGAGAAATCATCTAGTTAGAAAATCAATCAGACCCTATGGTAGCCTTACAATTATTCTAGTGCATACTGACCTGCCCCCTGTCATTGTACCACCTGT
>JABAOF010000022.1_pt1 | contig 33149 bp, 27 predicted proteins | sample 7062171 | NCBI WGS metagenome assembly JABAOF01 (sample SAMN14538628, study PRJNA623070) | marine sediment metagenome | biome: marine biome [ENVO:00000428]; feature: marine pelagic biome [ENVO:01000023]; material: deep marine sediment [ENVO:00002113] | place: India: Gulf of Khambhat ...
TTAGCTCGTTAGTTTTGTAAAATCCATCAAAAATGATGGAAGGTGGGGATTAAAAAAAAAGGCGGTGGATTTTGGGCCAGCTTCTCATTTGCAGTCAAAGAGTTTTAATGATATAATTCTTTTATGAAAAGAGCATTCATAATCGAATTCCAGGTTACATTTAGTTCCTATTTATTGATGCAAAAGCTAGAAAAATACTCCAACTCATTTTTTGATTCTTGCTTAAATTTGATTTCAAATGGGATCCCAAGAAGCAATTGGGAGTAATACATAATGAGTATCGATAAACGAGTCGAAAAAAGTCAATACGAAATATTGCTAGAGAGAATTGGATTCATTCTTGACGAAGGAAGAACAAAAGCTTACTCTACTGTCAACAACATCCTGATAAAAACGTATTGGGAGATTGGTAGAGAAATAGTTGAATATGAACAGCAAGGCAAAGAAAAGGCATAATATGGTTCAGAGTTGTTGGATAGAATCTCGAAAGACCTTAAAATGAAATATGGAAAAGGTTTTAGCCGTCGGAATGTACTTGATATGAGACGATTTTACCTGGTTTTTAGAAAATGGCAGACAGTGTCTGCCAAATTGAGTTGGAGTCACTATACACTATTATTGAGTCTTTCAGACGATTTGGCAAGAAATTTTTATGAAAAACAGTGTATTAAAGATAATTGGTCAGTCAGAGAGCTAAAAAGACAGATTCAATCAGCCCTATTTCAACGAATTGCATTAAGCAAAGATAAAAAGGGAGTTCTTCAATTGGCTCAAAAAGGCCATATTATAGAAACCGGTAAGGATATTGTAAAAGACCCATATGTAATGGAATTTCTCGGACTCTCTGAGAATCATCGCTATTCAGAGAAGAAGCTGGAAGAAAAAATTATCGATAATCTACAAATGTTTCTTTTAGAATTAGGGAAAGGATTTACTTTTGTAGGACGTCAATATAGGATTACGTTAAATAACCGGCATTACTATATTGACCTGGTATTTTATCATCGGATATTAAAATGTTTCGTCCTGATTGATCTTAAAATTGGGTTCGTTGAGCATGGGGATATTGGACAGATGAATATGTACCTGAACTACTTTAAAAAAGAAGAAGGCGTTGAGGACGATAATGAACCAGTGGGTATTATTCTTTCTGCTGAAAAGGATGATGTATTTGTAGAGTATGCTCTTGGGAGTATTTCCAATAGCATTTTTGTGTCCAAATACCAGACATATTTACCGGATAAGAAAACCCTCCAGACCAGATTGAAAGCACTTCTTGAGGAAAGCAGTGACGATCGATAGAAAATTTCAATACGACTTAGTGTTAAAATCCGCCAATAGCCACAATTTAGGCACAATGGGGAGATGTGGGGCTGATAAGAAAAAACGGGAAATCAAAAAGCATTGATAATAAATAAATTGAAGGGCTTGCCTGGAAGGATTAAAAACAATGTCCTTTGTTTGATGAGAACAGACGGCGTAAAACCATGCCAAAAAGTATTTTTTTGCCTATTTTTTTGCCTGTCACCGTTTTTATGTGGTAAAATAAATTGTAATGAAACATAAGGAGAAAGTATAATGAGAAAATCTATAATCGTTTCGCTTTTATTGCTTATTTACGGTTTAACCTTTGGAGCAGAAGTGGTTGAGCTTCCTTTTCTAAATGAAGCAAGCGATATCAAGGTAGACGACACCCAAATCTATATCGTCGATTTCCCAACTATTTATATTTTATCCCGAAAAGATTTCAAAGTTATTAAGAAATTCGGAAGAAAAGGGGAAGGTCCGGGGGAATTCAAAATTGGTCTCTTCTTGGTTGTCGAACCTGATCGGTTAGTAATAAGTAGTATCGATAGAATTTATTTCTTTAAAAAAAATGGGGACTACATCAACGAAATTAAAACCAAAGAATATGGGCGGGCATTTGTCCCTATTGGGAATAAATATGTAGGATACAGTGTAAAAACCAAAAACAACAAAAGTTACAGGTTAGTAAATATTTACGATTCAAATCTGAAAAGGATAAAGGAAGATATCTTTAGTAGAGAGTTTTTCTGGCAAGTGGATAAAAGTATAAATCTTTTTACCACCTATCTTAATTATTGGGTTTGTGATGATAAAATTTACTGCTGTGGGGAATCCGATTTTATAATCAATGTATTTGACAGCAGCGGGAAAAAACTGTCTTCTATAACACAAGAGTATGAAAGAATCAAATTTACCGACAAACATAAAGACATCGCTCATGCCTATCTGAAATCAAATCGTAAGATGAGGGGACGTTTCAATTATTGGAAAAGCATTTTAGTATTCCCGGATTACTTGCCTGCTATACATATTTTCTATTTAGCAGACAAAAAGCTGTATGTAAAAACTTACAGGAAGGAGAACGGTAAAACGGAATTCTATATATTTGATCCGAAAGGAAAATTACTGAAAAGAACGTATCTTTCAATTTTTGAGAGAAATTTAAGGAGCCCTTATCCGTTCTGGTTTTGCGGTGGAAAACACTATCAATTAAACGATAATGGGGATACAGAGATATGGGAACTGCATATAACAGATATTGAATAAAATTTTAACTCACGATTCGGATAGGTAGACAGACGCCTCGCTGTAAAATAATGGAATAATGGGAATAATGGTGTCAGGTAATTTATTTGTCGGCTGGACTCCCCTACTCCAGCTTCTAAATATCGGGTTCCTCCGCGATATCCGACCTCCCAATTCCCGCGCAAGAGGCATCCACGCATGCCAAGCTGCTAAGACTCCGCCAGGTCCTTCCATAACTCGCAATAACGCTATGGTCGATGTTGCCTTCCCCATTCAGGCACAGGGTCGGGGTGGCGCACCCAGAAAAGGTGCCAGGTAAATAATACCTTAACAGCGGAGTGACTAAACAATCACTTTTAAACGTGACCCCACTTTGTGAACAATCGGTATAACTATGTGGACATCGAGGCCAGCGCTAGCGCACCATCACACATTTCATCTGTTTTTGGTCGCGAATCAACAACTTCCCATCAGAAAGCGCCAGGGGTGCCCAACACTTATTGGTGTCGAGAAGTTTGGCGCTTGCCAGCTTTTTGAAAAACCGCCCCCTGGACCCCCACAAAACTTTTCATACACGGTCAATCATCGTACCACGCTTCATAAGGGTATTTCCCATTGGTATCAGCCTTTTTCTTCGCGTTTCTTCGCGTGCCTTCGCGGCTAAAAAAAATTGGCGGTGAATCCTTGCCCTAAAGCAATTCTAATTTTACGGCGCCAGGTTAAACCCGTTTTTACGCAGTGGGGTTAACGATATTTCTGCCTCAGGTATTGATAGAAAAGACGGATTTCCCGGTTTTGGGGATTTATTGCCAGTGCCTGCTGAAACAACCGGAATGCTTTAGCCCCTTGACCCTGGTTGTGGTGCAATATCCCCTGGATATAAAATGGCTGCCCCCTGATATAGTTGTCCAGCAGCACCGGCTCAGGTACATCTGAAATTAATTGTACACCAGGTTGACGCTTGCGTAACAGCTCCGTAATATTGGTGTAGTGATGCTGAGAATGAACACTTTGGGGAGAAAAATACTCCAAAATAGGGTGGTTATCCGAATGTATTAAAACGTGATTGCCTACAAAGGTTTTTATTCCCGCTTGATTCAACAGGAGGGTAGATGCCAATAAATAGGAGTCCTTAAAAAAGGGATCATCGATGCGGCTGACAACAGCCCAGATATCATTAAATGATAAATGTAACTCTTGAGGAGACCCGATCAGCACACCGTGGGTCTGGGCAACCCATACCATTGAATGAGGAAAAACAGAATAAAAGGTGGTTAATAGGGTTTTTAAGTCATTGAGGGTTAATTTATGCAAGGGGAGGTACTGACTGATCACTCCCCCCGGTTTCATTCGCTTTTTACACAAATCAAAGTACTCTTTGCTGTATAAACTTCCACTGCCCAAACCGGGATGTACCGGATCACAAGAAATAATGTCATATTTTTTCCGGGTTACCAGTAAGTAGTTTCTGCCGTCACCGGCAATAAAATTTACTTTAGGATTTTGCCAGACCTTTCGGTTGAATCTTTCAAAAAGTGGGGCTGCTTCCCTTACCCCGGGGCATATTTCTACACAATCGATGTCATCTAACGGATGCTGAGCAACAGCAGAGGTGGTTATTCCAATGCCAAAGCCGATAATCAGGGCATTTTTAGCCCTTGGATTGATGATCATGGGTAAATGTCCCATATAATGAACCACTTTTAAGGCATCGTAAGTGACACCGCAGACAGCGTTGTTGTTGACATAGCAGCTTCGCACGCCTGTTTTTTTATCTTCCACCACCACGACGGTACCATCAATGGTCTCTTTATAGTATTTAAGCTCATGATGCTCAAGGGGATTACGAAAAATAGAGGGGGGTAGAATATGTGAGGGTTTCCCCAGGATAAAGGGAAAGAGCATAACCCCAGTAAAGGTGATGGCAGCAGCCAGTGACCACTTTTTCTTTTTGGCACTTTTTTCTATAAATAACGATCCCGACAATGCCAGCAGGAAGTTCACCAGGGCAATAAAAATAAGTCCTTTTACCACACCAACTAAGGGAATCAATACAAAGCCGGCTGCTATCGGGCCCACCACACTGCCAATGGTATTGTAAAAGTAAATTTTTCCAATACGGGCTCGCAAATGGCTGAGGGAGTCCGTATACATTTTGCAAATAAGTGGAAAAGCAATGCCCATAAGCAGGGTGGGTAAAAACATGATCATAGTAGAAAGAAATAAACCGGGAAACACCATACGCAGGATAGAATATTTCAATAAGCCTCTGAAAGGATTAATCAAAATGGGGATATCATTAAGAAAAACAGCGGTAACAGCTGCTACAAAAAAAATAATAAATTGAAGAACCACCAATAAGGGCAGCGATGGCGTGCGGGTAGATAGGAATTTACTATAAATGTAACTGCCAATGCCAATGCCGGTAAGAAAAACCACCAAAATACTACTAAAACTATAGATGGAGTTAGAAGTAAAGGTAGCCAGGGCCCTGGTCCAAAGGATTTCATAGGCAAGTCCGGCAAAACCGGTAAGGAAGGCTGCCAGGACAAGGAATTTTTGCAGTGGTATACGATAATTGGGGCTTTTGGGAATACTTTTTTGTTTTTTAGGCTCTATTCTAACCGGCTCAGGCTCTCTCATCTTTAGAAACCAGGTTCCTATTAGTATATTGATAATAATTCCTATTAATTGGGTTTCCTTTTGACCCATCCAGCCGATTAGAAAGTAACCGGTCAAACCGGCGCCTAGAATTCCTCCAAACGTATTGATACCATACAATAGACCGATTCCTTTTCCCAACCTGGCTTCCTTGCGAATGTAAAGTTGTGAGATGATGGGGAACGTGCCCCCCATAAGAAAAGTGGGTATGAACATGAGTACAGCGCAAAGGAAAAAGATAAAAATAAGTATCAATGTATAGGAAAGATTTAACTGGTGCACTAACCCCTGGTAAATTTGAGAAAGATAAGGAAAAACCAGGAGCAATATGAAACTCCCTCCAGCAATGCCAAATTGCAGGAGGGCAAACGTGTTGGCAAGCGTATGGGATGTTATTTTTCTTTTTCCCCAAAAAAGACTGCCCAAACCCAAGCCCAGCATAAAGACGGAGACCACTACAGTAATCGCTGCATTGGTTTTCCCAAATATAACTGCTAACTCCCGGACCCAGACTACCTGGTAGCAGAGGCTGACAAATCCTGAGAAGAAGAATAATAGTAAAAGGAAGGGGGGGGCTTTTGACTTGAGATCGCTCTTTATATCATTTTTTGCCATTAGATATTATAAAGGAACTATTATCATATTTCAATAGGAGACAATAAATGACAGAGGAAAAACAAAAACAAAAGCAGGAGAAAGATAAAGATATTGCATAATATGCAGGGGGAGTGGAGCAATTGGCTGCTGCCGGTAAATTAAAAAAAATGTAAGCCTGTTTATAATTATATTGAAAGGTAATTTATTTTGTGATATAATTCGTGATCATAAATTTGCAGAAAGGAAAATTATGTTGAAAAAGCAAATGAGTTTGCAGAACTTAAAGGTTAGGATCTTTTGACGACACTGGAATAAGATAGATGGCATTGAAACTCGGAAAGAAAAGTTTCAGTTGATAATTTTTTGTTGTTCTCCGTGGAGGCGGGAGTCGCCTTCAAATTAAAAAAAGGGCTGGTTCCTTTACCAAGGAGCCAGCCCCTTTTTTAAAGGAGCATAGAAAAATGATGAAAAACCTGAGAATAATTTGTTTACTAATTTTGACAGCGAATTTCTGTACGTTTAATTTTTCGCAGCCCCGGCAGGAGAATTGTACGTCAGCGGTTATTAGTGCGGAGGGGTCAGCCAACGGCGCCCCGATATTGTGGAAAAACAGGGATACCCTCTTGTTGTCCAACAAGGTGGTTTATGTAAAAGAAAGTCCTTACAGCTACCTGGCACTGGTAAATGCCAATTCCGATTCCGGCAGGGTGAGTTATGCGGGGTTAAATTCAGTAGGTTTCGCCATCATGAATACGGTGGGTTACAACCTTCCCAAAAAGTCCGATGAAATGAAGGACCTGGAAGGTTTTATTATGGCGGATGCGCTGAGGACCTGCAGGAGTGTGGAAGATTTTGAACGGTTCATCAAAGCGAACCTGGGACCTGACCTGGGCAGCCTTGCCAATTTCGGCGTCATCGATGCCGGTGGAAGAGCGGTTATTTTCGAGATTCATAACCATGGATATAAAATCTTTGACTCGCTGCAAACGCCTGAGAAGTACCTAGTCAATACCAATTTTGCCAGGAGTGGCAAACCCGACAAAGGGGCTGGTTACCTTCGCTTCGAACGTGCCACTGAACTCTTTAAAACCTTTTCACCAGGAAAGGTAGCTTTTGAACCTATCCTGTGTCAATTTACCCGGGACGTTGGTCATGTGTTGGTGAAGCACCCCCGCCTTGACGACCTTAAAAATGTACCTGCGCAACAGGATCTGTGGATCTCTACTGCGGATTGCATCAACAAGCGTTATACGTCTGCCGCGGTGGTGATTATCGACAAAAATCCCAATGATAAAGATTCCCGGGCCACGATGTGGGTAATTCCCGGTGAACCGGTTTGTGCTATTGCTCTGCCGTTGTGGGTAGAGGCCGGGATGCCCCCGGAAGCTTTTTGGAAAGGAAAAAAAGCGCCATTATGGGAAGAATCGCTGCGGATCAAGGATATTATTCGGCCTTTAAAAGGCGGCAGCCGGAGGAATTACCTGAATCTCACCAAATTGGACAATGCAGAGGGAACCGGATTTTTACCAAAAATCCTTGAGGTTGAACAGGAGATTTTAAAGATGACCCGGACGTTTTTGCAGAAGAAGCGGTCTTCTTCGGAATTGGCAGAATTCCAAACCAGGATGGCGCAAAAGGCACTCCAGCTTTTGAGAAGCATCAACTAGTGTCCAACGCCTCTAATAAAAAGGTTCCTGGCTGACGGATGCAAAAAAGAGGAAAAAAGTACCTGCCAAAAAATGTAATGAAGCTTGTTCCTTTAATTGACTTTTAATTTAGTCTTTTGGTTCTTCTATGGCTTCTACCGGGCAGAATTCGACGCAAGTCCCGCAGTCGGTGCATTTTTCAGGATCAATTATATATATCTCTTCACCTGCAGAGATTGCCTCTTCCGGGCATTCTGGTTCACATGCACCGCAGCTAATACATTCGTCATTAATCGTATGTGCCATATTTTCCTCCTGTTTTTGTTAATATTCTGTAAAAACGCGCAAAACAAACAACGTTTTTCCCGTTGGTACCTTTCAAATGTCATGACCGACTCCTATAGGGTGGGGACGCCGTCCCCTTTGATACATAATGATACCTCATAATGAAATTTTTTTCAATGGGTTAGCATGAAGAATTTATATAATTTATTAATATCCTTTAAAAGCTGAGAAGCTTGACGTGACGCAAGTTATTCATCCGGGGATTCCGCGTGGCCCATGTGGGTTTCCACCATCTCCTTGTTATCCCACTTAAATTTCTGGAAGCCGGCCAACACGTCATGATACAGCAGCGGGATTTTCTTCATGTGCTCCACTAATTCTTTTACTTCCGGGCTTATTTCCAGTGCGGCGTTTTTTTCTGCCAGGTCCTTTTCCAGTTCTTTGTTCCTCTGTTCCAGGTTCTTCTTTTCAAGTTGCAGTTGATGGACGTTTTCTTCCAGTTCTGCTGTTTTTTTCTCCAACACGTTCATTTTTTCTTTTTCTTTAAAATGCATCGGCCCTTTGTCGAACATAAACCAGTCGATAGATATATCATGGTCCTCAGACAACCGGAACTGGGTTTTTATACCGGGAAACGATTGGCCGTTTTCGTTTTTGCTGTAACCGGCCCTGGAAATCCCGAAATAGGCGGCCATCTCTTTCCGGTCATAGCCCCACTGTTCCCTCAGGTTCTTCAGCTTTGATGCGATTTGCCGTAATAGCTTACCTTTATTCATTTCCATTTTTGCTGCTCCTTTATGTAAGTTTTATACGTTTGTTTCAAGACTGCGCTTGAAGCAAAAACCATATGCGGTGGGACATGCAATATGTAAAACATGCTGGCTTATTACCGCATTGTAAATGCTTACCGCACTGTAAGTGTCTTTAATATCATACTAATGGGAAAAATGCAAATTGTTGTTAAGATTTGGGAACCGGCATCGATCATTCGATAACTGACAATAATCATTCGGAAACTGGCATTGACTGTTCGATAACTGAAACGAATCGTTCGGAAACTGGAATTGATCATTCGGTAACTGACATTAATCATCAGGTAACTTGAATTGACTATTCGGTAACTGAAACAAACCATGCGGCAACTAAAATTGACAAACCGGCAACTGGAATTAACCAATAGGTAACTAAAACTGACTATTCGGTAACTGAAACTAATCATTCGGTAACTTGAACTGACCATGAGGTAACTGAAATTGACCACTTGGCAACTGAAATTAACTCATGGGCAACTGAAATCAACCTGTGGGCAACTAAAATTAATCGTTCGGCAACTGGAAAGTGCCTACTGCCTTCCCGGCGCCGATCCAGGGTTCCAGATGAAAAAAAAGTCGGCAGGCAAATTTTTTCCTGAATTTGAATGGCCCCTATCTTCCTTTTCCGCCGCCTTTGGTTTTGAAAAATAATGGGGACTGACGTTCTCTTGATTATCCCGTTTTTTCTCAGTTTATGAGTTCTTTAATCTCTTGTTCAGTGAGTCCTGTGAATTTGGCGATGTCTTCTATAGAGAAGTCGGCACTCAGCATCCGCCTGGCAGTTTCTTTGGCGTTATTTTTCGCGCCTTGTTCTATTCCCTGTTCTATCCCTTGTTCTATCCCTTGTTCTATACCTTGTTCTATCAAACGTTGTGCTAGGCTTGACATAATATCACCTCCTGCTATATTACTTTCCTCTAAGGTTTTTTTCAATTCTTCCAATGATATATCTCTTATATACGATACATACAAGAGAAAAAATATCACCTTCTCTTTATTTTTGATGAATCCTTTCTCATACCAGAGCCTGAATATTGCTTTAATGGTCTCCATATCTTCATTATATGCACTTTTCAGCAATACCAGCGCAGTTAATAAAAAGACATTATCTTTTAACTCACGGTTAGCTTCACCCAGGAAATTCCAATCTTTGGTATCAAACAAAATATACCTGTAATTCAACAGGAATGCTTTGATCTCTTCATTAACATTGAATTGGTCTGCAAATGAGCGGGGAACATTCCACACCTCTTTCCCATGATAAAAGACCAGGGGTATTATCACCCGCAGCGGTCTCTTTTGATCGATATCTTTCTGCCACTCCAGGTACATGTATTTAAGCATTTGCACCAAAGACTTGTTTTCCGGGGAGGACTTATGCTCCACTAAAATATAGATATCTAACTTGATTTCCTCCTGGTCCCCGGTTTTAATCCGGGTTTTCACAACAATGTCCGAATAATAGTCTTTAATATCATCCGATACATAGGTGGTAAAGCCGATTTCGATTTTTGAGAAATCAATGGCATTTTTTACCGGCTCCGGCAGGGCCATCTTTAAGAGCACTTTCACATTTTCCGGGTCTGAGAAGGCCTTTATAAACACATTATTATGAGCTTTATGTATATCGTCTATTTTAATCATTTATCATCCTGTATCATCCGGTTATTATTATATTTTATATTTTATTATTTTTCAACTTCTTTTTCCCCGCCGATCCAGAGTTCCAGATGGACAGATTATCAGAGTATCGATTAATGACTGGGAGCGAACGCGCGCAGCACACGAAACCCAATGAAGTACATACTTGCCTATCCACTTGCCCCCTATATTATAAAAACGGATTCTTGATTTTTACATCCTCAAAAACAAAATCATGCTGCATATCTTCTGAATAAAGGACACTGCATTCACTCAGAATAGCCGAGGCAATAATAAGTGAGTCCCACAGGCTCACATAAATGTTTTTATCTCTGAAAACTTCCATCCCCTTCAGGAATACTGCTCTATCTAAAGGAATAATTTCGAATTCTTCTTCAATAATTAATGCAGTTTCAACTGCCTTATCTTTTGAGAGCAAATTTTTCTTGATCGTTGCATTTACGAACTCACTCAAAACCTGTATGCTTGAAACAAAATATATATCCTCATTCTTGATAAGTTCGATTGCATTTTTCTTTTTGCTTGATTCACCTTTTTCAAAGGCATAAATAAAAATATTTGTATCGATAAAAGATTTCTCCATCATGAATCATATAATTCGTCTCGATTAAAGACAAAATTCTCAGGCAGTTTATACAATCCCTTTTCCATCATTTCCAGCAGCCTTTTCCTTGATTTTAATTCTTTTTTCCTATCTTCAGTGTATTTCTGTCTTACAAATTCATAAAAATTGATAATGCTTTCTTTTGCTTCGGGTGGAAGTCCTGTTATGTCGATTACATTATTCATTTTAAACCTCTGGTTGAAAATATAAATCATTTTTAGCAAGATGTCAACATTTATTTCACTTCTCTTCTCAACCGCTCAACTTCTTTTCTTCCTCGATTCCCCGCTTCCTCGCTTCCTCGCTTCCTTCTTGCCAACTGCCTACTGCCAATTGACCTCCCGGCGCCGATCCAGAGTTTCAGATGGACAGATTACCAGAGTATCAATTAAAGACTGGGAGCGAACGCGCGCAGCACACGAAACCCGCAGCTGCCCAAGCCGACATCCGGGACGCCGCAGTCGCGGGCGGAACAGCGCAGACTGGCCCCACCCCTGCCCCACGAGCCGCCGCGAAGGGCGAAAAAAACTTCATCTTTATCGTAGTAATTCTCCATCCATTCCCATACATTCCCGGCCATGTCCATGAGTCCATGCGGTGTCGCACCCTCCGGGTAACGGCCCACCGGTGTGGTGGCCCCGACATTCCCATCATAATTGGCAAGATTCGGATTGGGTCCTCTCTTATCTTTAGACCAGGGATATTCCCGGATAGTGCCGTCCGGCTCTCCGCCGGCGGCCCATTCCCATTCCGTTTCCATGGGCAGGCGGTAAATGGAAGCCAAACGGTTGATATCCTTGATATCTTCCAATTTTTCACCGCGACCGATGGCTGCTTCCAGGCAGGAGAGCCAGAAACAATAGGCGCGGGCCGCATACCAGGTCACGCTTACCACCGGCTGGTCATCGCCGTTAAAATTCTTATTATCGTCATCATGGGAACGGAGTTTACCCGGCCATTGTTTGCCGTCCTTTCCCAAATAATCTGTGTATCCTTTTATGGAAGATGTAAATCGAAGAAGTTTATCTTGAAACAAATCGAGTGGAAGAGCTTTAATAAACTCCTTTTCTCTTCCTTCAAGAAAAGAGATAAAACGGCGGAAGCGTTTATTGGTGACCGGGTATTTGCAGAAATAGAGTTCAGGGACCTTAACCGTTTTCCCTGTAACCGAGTATTTGTAGGTGCCGCCGGGTATTTTGATATATTCCACGTTGCCTTCGATGGGATTTCGATAGGAATCACGGGCTTCCGATTCATCTGGTTTCGGGATTTGAATACCGGCATCTACTTTGACGGATGCCTCCGCAACAATATCATCCGCATATTTGCTACTGCTTTTGGCCATTTTTTCTTTATCCGCCTTATGAATAGCTTCTATTGCTTCGGGTGTGCCTATGGTCTTAAGACAATCCATCACATACCGCTTGCGGTTATCATTCCTGTCATCGCTGTTCAGTGCGTTTACCAGCGCATCTATTTTCTTTTGCGGCGCTTCCCTGATTAAATTCTGAAGCAGGGTCTGTTTATTGTCATCTAAATGCTCACTGATACCTGATTGGAAAAGGCAGTGAATAAATCGATCAAATATTTCATCATCCGATTTACTGATGAAAAAACGCAGCGTTTCTTCCCACCAATCGTCTTTGAAATGGGCAACCAGGGACTCGATGCGGTCAGGTTGTTTTGTTTCTTTTGCCAATTGCAGGCCGGCCAGGAATTCCCGGAAGGATTTATGCCGGAAAATATAATGGTCAGGGTCATAATCGGCAATCAACCCGGCACGCTCATTTAAATTATTACAAAATGCGGATGCTGAGGGCCGCTCATCCAATGTATCGAGAATAGGCTGCATAAAAAGATGCATTTTTCCTTTATAGACTTCGTCTTTTTTTAGTTTTTCTTGCATCCATAAACCCACGGCAGTCAAAACGATCCGCGCTTTTTCCGCCCGGAGGAGGGGTTTTAATTTTCTTCGCCTGTCCCGGTAATCCAACAGGTAATTGAGTGCGGCATCATACAATTCGGAGCGGCTTTCGGGTAAATGTTCGCGGTCTTTCCATATGATTGCCATGATTTGCAGGAGCATGGGCACAGCGGCCAGCTCTTGCACAGCTTTATTATCTTCGGATTTTAAAAAGCGGATAATAGTATCTGATTGCCGGTCGGCCCGCTGCTCCTGGCGTTGTTTCCATTGATTTTCGCTGACTCCCTCATCTTTTGGGGGCATTTCCGCGAGGAAAACAGCCCGGAACCATTTTTTTAAAAAATCCGCCTGCTGTTGGGGAGAAAAATCCATAATATCCGCGCGTAAATGCGGTACTTCCAGTTCGATGCCGTCCAGCTTTCGATACCCGGTATAACGGGAAGTAACGACAAAACAAGCATTTAAAAGCCCCTTAGACATGGTTTCAATCCAGCGGCAAACGTTTTGCCGCCTTTCCATACTGCTGATCTCGTCCAGGCCGTCCAGCATCACCAGGGTGTTTTCTTCTTGAAGCCAATTAAAAAACTGTTCCGCGGGAATACGCAGTAAACGTTTATCCGTCCATTTCGCCAGGTTCTCCGGCAGGCTGGAGGGTTCATCCTGTTCATCAAATTCCAATTCCCGGAGAGGAAAATAAAGGGGCAGTATCTCTTGTGTAAATCCCAATTGCCGGTTTTTTTTTGTCGTCCTGTCCAGGCATACCACGGCATAATATTTCATTAACGTGGTCTTCCCGGAACCGGGGTCACCGATAACCAGGAGAAGTTTATATTTTTGAAACGCGCGTTTCATCACCTCTTCCGGCGATAAATAACGTTCTTCCCGGTAAACCGGCATATTTTTTTGCTTTTTTAGTGCTCCGAAACGGTCTTCGCATCTCCAGGATTCGGATATTCGCAGGGACACAAAGGCTTCGTCCAGGTTTACCGTTTTACTTTCGATATCCGGTGACCCCAACAAATCGATGAACCCCAACTCCTGTCTCAAAACAGCGGTATATTTCTCTTTGGCCGACCTGCCGGCCATTATTTGCCTTTCTTCTCTAAATCTCTCTTCCCCTATTAATTCCGCCAGTTTTTCCGCTTCTTTAGCCTTTGTCCTTGCTGCAATTATTTCAACCTGCTCCTCGAATTCCTTTACGGCTTCTAATTCTGCTTTTTTTTTCAGTTTTGCATCTTTCCTGCCTCTAAGATATTGCCATAAAACGAGAAGAAACAATAGAAAGGAAATAACCCAGGGAACCACATTATACCATTTAAAACCGGACTGGGTTTGTCCATATAAAAAGAAAGTAATACTAAAAAAAACTACCGGTAAAACAATTCGGAGTATTGCCTTTTTATTCATGTTCATTCATCTCCCATTTTTTCTAAATAAACAAGCCTGATTTGTTTTCAAAATCAATTCTATAAAAAAAGGAAAAAAATTTCAACATCAAATTAAAAATTTTCCAGTCCCAGGGATACTAATAAAGAAAAGGTATTGGCTTGTTTGGCATGATTGGCATAAGAATCAAAAATAAAGCTGCGTTCCAATAAGGGACCGATCACATTCATCAGGGCATGATGCACCACTCGATCTCGGAAAGGTGCGGCACTAATCATGCGAGGTTTTGGTTCATAAATTTGAAAGGTGTTATAGTTGGAAGGTCGATAGCATTGTGTCTCCAATTCATCATGTAATTGATAAATATGGTCTTCAAGTTTAGCGAAAAATGACAGCACGTTAGGTTTTTCCTTTTTTCCTTTGGCAGCCTTGTTGGCGGCGATTAAAAGATTTTCAAAGGTAACAACCTGGTGGAATAAATGTTTGAATGTCTTCATTTAATTTTTTTTTTAAAAAAATCGGGCTGCTCGTTCAGATCACTTACTAAAGCAGCCCTTTCTCTTTTATATTCGGGCTTAATCCGTATGTACCAACATACGAAATATGGCCGCAGGATAGAGAGCCTTATGTCATGCCCGATACCAGTCCGATGTTCCGTAAAACACCGGCACCAGGTCCGGACCTTGCCGGTAAATACCGACAACACCGGCGGGCATGATTGGGAGCGAACGCGCGCAGCACACGAAACCCGTTGTTGTTCAAGTAGTTATCCGGGTTGTTGTAGTTGCGGGCGGAACAGCGCAGATTGGTATCATCATTGTTCCACGAGCCGCCGCGAAGGGCGAAAACTCCATTATGGCTCTCCTCCATTTATCTTCTAACCGGGCTTTTTAATCCAACCACCCAGCAGCTTACCTAACTCAACCAACTGGAGACTGCCGTATTCGTAGGATTTTATATTAATAAAACGCATCTCGTAGCTCAAGCGAAACAACAAGCGAATCCGGGCCAATGCCTCGTCCGCACGCTTCAGCAGCGGCCGTTTATCACGCCGCATATTGGCAACCGTCGTCATTTCGATAAAATCCAGGATAGCGTTCTCAAGCTTCGAGGCAATACTAAAACGGTAACTTTTGGGAAATTTACCGGTGTGATTTAATAACCATTTGGAAAAATCATACCCTTTTTTAATAATTAACATCTCCTTATCTTTCATTTTTGCCCATTCTCCGGGATTGTAATTCTTTTGTTTTTCAACATATTTAATTTTACCATAATTTACATCATATTGGAAGTATAAATTTAAATATTTCATTTTTTCCCATCCGGTCTTCCATAATTGTTGCCCACAGTTGCGAGAGACGTGTAACCGGTCCCGGTTATTTGTATTTGCTCTTCGACTTTTAAAATCGCGCCGATCCAGAGTTCCAGATGGACAGATTACCAGAGTATCAATTAAAGACTGGGAGCGAACGCGCGCAGCACACGAAACCCGTTGAGGCTCAAGTAGAGAACCGGGTCGTAGTAGAGGCGGGCGGAACAGCGCAGACCGGAACCATCATAGCCCCACGAGCCGCCGCGAAGGGCAGGATATTTATATTCCTTCGAATAAAGATTCTCCATCCATTCCCAGACATTCCCGGCCATGTCCATGAGACCATGCGGGGTCGCCCCCTCCGGGTAACGGTCCACCGGTGTGGTGGCACCTACATTTCTCCCATAATTGGCAAGATTCGGAGTGGGGTCTCCCTTAGCTTTGGGCCAGGGATATTCCCGGATGGTGCCATCCGGTTCCCCGCCGGCGGCCCATTCCCATTCCGTTTCCGTGGGCAGGCGGTAGATAGAAGCCAACCGGTTGATATCCTTGATATCTTCCAATTTTTCACCGCGACCGATGGCTGCTTCCAGGCAGGAAAGCCAGAAACAATAGGCGCGGGCCGCATACCATGTCACACTCACCACCGGCTGGTCATCCCCGTTAAAATTCTTATTATCGTCATCATCGGAACGGAGTTTACCCGGCCATTGTTTGCTGTCCTTACCCAAATAATCCGTGTATCCTTTTATGGAAGAAGTAAATCGAAGAAGTTTATCCTGGAACAAATCGAGTGGAAGAGCTTTAATAAACTCTTTTTCTTTGCCGTTAAGAAAAGAGATAAACCGGCGGTAGCGTTTATTGGTGACCGGGTATTTGCAGAAATAGAGTTCAGGGACTTTAACCGTTTCGCCTGTAACCGAATATTTGTAATTGCCTGCGGGGATTTTGATGTATTCCACGTTATCTTCATAGGGATTGCGAAAGGATTCCTGATCGATTATAAATTGGGCTTTTTCAACTGCCTTTTCTTCCTTGCGGGCGTGTTGGGCAGATAAATCCGCCGCAATATCCCTGGCATGGTCCAAATTTGCTTCATTCCCCTTGCTTTTATCGATGAATACCTTTATTGCCTTTAAAGCTTCGGGTGTACCGATGGTTTTCAGACAATCCATTACATACCGTCCCTGGTTGTCATTCAAGTCTTTGTTGTTTAATGCGTTCACCAGGGCATCGATCTTTTTCAGGGGGGCTTCTTTCACCAGGTTTTGAAGTAATGTTTGTTTATTTGCATCCAGGAGCTCGCTCACTTCTGAGCGGAAGAAGCGGTGCATAAAGCGGTCAAACATTTTATCATCGGATTTACTTATAAAAAACCGCAGGGACTCTTCCCACCAGTCCTCGTTAAAATACTCCACCAATGTATCGATGCGATTTTCCTGAAGGGCATCTTTTTCCAATTGCAGGGCAGACAAAAACTCCCGGAAGGATTTATGGCGAAAGATATAATGTTGTTTATCGTAATCGGCAATCAGCCCGGCCCGGTCCCGTAGATTCTCACAAAAGGCCAATGCCCGGGGCTGGCCCTCCAGCATATTGAGAACAGGCTGCATTGTTTGATGTACGGCTTCTTTGGGTGCTTCATCCTTTTGTAAATCCTCCTGCATCCATAAGGCTGTGGGAGCTAATACGCGGCGGGCTTCGTCCGCGGGTAACAGCGGTTCGATATCTTTCTGCCGGTCCCGGTACTCCAGCAAATAGTTCAATGCCGTATCGTACAGGGCAAGCCGGGTTTTGGGCAGGAACTGCCGGTCTTTCCAGATAATGGCCATTATTTGCAGGAGCATGGGGACCGCGGCCAGCTCCCGCAGGGCTTTATTATCTTCTTTTTTTAAAAACTCGATAATGGTTTGCGACCGCTGCTCCGCCTTTTTCGATTGCTGCTGTTTCCATTCCTGTTCTGTTGTTCCTTCGGGCGGTAATTCACAACAAAAGGCGGCCCGGAACCATTTCTTTAGAAAATCTTCCTGCTGCTGGGGAGAAAAATCCATGATATCGGCGCGCAAATGCGGTACTTCAAGCTCGATGCCGTCCAGTTTCCGGTACCCGGTGGCACGGGAGGTCAATACAAACTGGGCATTTTTCAGACCGCTGCACATATCCCTGACCCACCAGCACACTTTTCGCCGCCGCTCCTTACTGCTGATTTCATCCAATCCATCCAGCAGTACCAGGGTTTTACGATGTTGAAGCCACTGGTGAAACTGTTCGACAGAAATATTCAACACATGCCGATCTGCCCAATTCGCCAGGTTCCGGGGCAGGGCCGTGGGCATATCGCTGCCATTTTTAAATTCCAGGTCGCGGAGGGGAAAATAAATGGGGAAAATATCTTTTTTAAAGCCCAATTCCCCATGCCGGTTATCCAGGCATTTAACCGCATAATATTTAAGCAGCGTTGTTTTGCCTGATCCGGGGTCACCGATTACCAGGAGCAGGCGAAAGTTTTGAAAGGCCCGTTTCATCACCTGCTCCGGTGTTAAATGGCGCTCCATTTCCAGTCTCTCCATTTTCTCCGGTTTTTCAAAACGCTTTTCGCTGCGCCAGGATTCGGAGATACAAAGAGAGACAAAGGCATCTTCCAATTTAACCTGTTTGCTTTCGATATCCGGCGAACCCAGTAAGTGAAGGGTCCCCAGTTCGTCTTTTAATGTTGCCCGATAAATGGCTTCTGCTGTCTTTGCTGCGCTGGTGTGTTCTTTTTCATCAAACTCTTTCTTCGCTTCCAGTTTTAATACTTCCACATCTTTTGTATCTCTTCTACGCCTGAGATATTGCCATAAAACAAGAAGAAACAATAGAAAGGAAATAACCCAGGGAACCACATTATACCATTTAAAACCGGACTGGGGTTGACCATATAAAAAAGAAGTAATACTAAAAAAAACTGCCGGGGAAAAGAACCGCAATAATTGTTTCATGTTAACCACCTCAATTTTGCTTCCATCATATCCCTATTTTATATGAAATTAAAATGATTTGCAAGAAAATAGCCGCGAGAGAACGAGGGACTAATCTTATTTGCCTGACCCTTTTTGCTATTTAGGATAAATGCCTACATTCCATAAACAGTAATCCTGGTGCCTTTAACGATTTTTTCTTTTTTGAATATTTTCTCTTTCCATGAAGCTTTCTTAGACCTGTCAAAAACCAACAAATATCCCTCATCAGCACCACATTTGTCCATGTACTCCCAGGTCTGTTCTAAGCCCTTTTCTATGGATTTTTCCAGGCTGCCGTAACGCAATTTCAACTCCACCACCACCTGCTGGATACATTCCCCATTCTTATATGGCCAGATCAATAGTAGATCAGTGCGCTGCCGTCCCAGTCCGTATTCCCGTTCCACCCGCCCGCCGCTGTTGACGATGCGCTGTAAATAAGCCTGTAACAACAATTGCGGACCGGCTTCCGCGTAATTAAAACCATCCACCCAACTCTCAAAATGCTTCCTGAAAAACTCCTGGAAAGCACTCAATAGTTTGTCCATATCCAGGCTGCCGTTTTCCTTTATGTACCAGGAGGCTTCATGGGTCATTGTCAATTCTGTACTATAAGTCAATTGGCGGGGAATAATTTCCTGGTATATCCTGTTGGCAATCCTGAGATAAGGCTTTTTTTGAATTAGCCCCAGATCAACTACATAATCGATGTCTTCATCACTTATTTTTTCAGGTTCCTTAAAGCCAGCCAGGATGGGTTCGATTACATGCTTCACCCGCTCTTCTTTCAATTTATCTACCAGTTGATGGATATGAGTTTCACACTTTAATATAATATTTTCTTTGGCCTGATTAATCATGTTTTCAGTGATGATTTTCTTTCTATCTCTTCCCTCCTTCAATTTAAAACAAACTTCATAACCAAGGGCATTTACCAACCAAGGTTGACCTTCGGTCAAATCCCAAACCCGGGAGAAAACATCTTTATTAAATGGCTGGCCTGTTTCTTTGCTGTGTTGTTGGTACAACTGTTTTATTTCATCAAAGGTAAAATTGCCGAGACGTAACGATTCAGCTTTGATATTAAAGGCACTGCCGCCGGTAATAACTGTTTTTTCTTTATCCGAGTATATACGATAGTCTCTGACATCGCGAACACCGCATAGTATGATGCTTTGAGGAAACAGGACCGGGCGGTCCGCATACCCGCTGCGAAGCTGCCGAAGTACGGAAATCAGCGTATCTCCCACAAGAGAATCGATTTCATCGATAAGAAGAACAACCGGTTTATTGCTGTGTTTTACCCAGGATTTTAAAGCGTTATGGAAGGCGGAAAACTCACCGCTCTCCTGGAACATCTGCTGCCATTTCCTGGTGAGAAAGGAATCATTGAGATAATCGGCAGCCTTATTCGCCAGTATATCCAGGATTGTCCGCATGCCTTCTTTCACATTTTCCCGGGCTGCCTGGGCCATTTCAACATTCATATATAAGCATTTATGCTTACCTTTTTTATTCAGGTAATTCATCAAGGCAAGCAAGCATGATGTCTTACCTGTTTGCCTGGGGGCGTGAAGTACAAAGTATTTTTTTTGATCCATCAAAGAAAGGATGTCAGTCAGGGAGATTCGGCTTAAAGGGTCTATATGATAGTGATCTTCCGCGATTATCGGTCCTGCCGTATTAAAGAAACGTGCCATATTAAAGCTCCTACTTTGCTATAAAAACCTGGAAAGAATTATTTTACAGGAAATTGAAAAGTATTTCAATGTCCAATGGAATTTCGGGAATTCCCTGGCTTCCTATTTTTACTCCGGTTTTCCCCAATCTCCCCAGCGGTTACCGCTTCTTACATCTTCTAAAAGTTTGTCGATGTCAACGTTGCTGTGTTCCCGGTAAAGATGAGTGATAATAGCTACCGTGCACATATCTGCCAAACGCTGGAGCAAATCTAAATCCGGGAGCCGGTATAAACAGGTACGGTTGGCGGTGAACAGGCCTAAAAACCCGATGTAATTGCCGTCATACTGCATAGGCAATAACAGCGCCGAACGGTACCGGCTGGAAAATTTTTCTTCCAACTCCTGGCGAAACGCTTCATCTTCATTCAAATCCGGGATGTGCACCGGCTTGAAATTGAATAGCATCTCTTCCAGGTAACCGGTTCCTTTCAAGGGGAATTCACAAGGATAGGATAGAATTTGGGGAAAATCCGAGGCAGCCACTCCCCTGCGCAGCGGTTTCTCATCCAACCGTAGTACCGCACACAATGCCCAATCCACGGGATATACGTTTATTATTGCCTTGGGAATCGTTTCGTACACATTTTTCAATGACGTGGCCTGGGTGATAGGGGTGAGCAGGGCAATCAACTTATCCAATTGATTGTCGATTTGCATCGACCGGTAATCCTCATCCGCATATTCGGGCAATAGTTTCATTTCGGATTCATTATAGGGGGCTGTGGTTTCCAATATCGTGGAAAGATACAATACATTGATATGTGAATACCTGGATTTCAGGGTTTTTAATGCCTGAGACGTGGTATGGAGCCCGGCAACAGTTTCGTCTAAAATGACCAGGTCCCAGGAACTCTCCGCGGAATCATCGGCTGCCAGCCGGTTAAACACATCGATAATCTCTTCTGCGCTTTCCGTGGTTAAGTTGTAGCGGTCAAAAAGATAAGACTTCATGGTTTCGCTCAGGTTCTTATCCTTTGTCATTAAAAACGCTTTTACCTCGTTTTTGTACATGGTACGCCTCCTTATAAGGCCCCCGGTTCCAATAGGAAGCCGCGGCCGAAGGAATGAAGTTTTAACTATAGTGTAAAAACAAGTAATTGTCAATCAAAAAAAGATTTTTCCAGCACTTCTAATTTTAGCCGCAAAGGCATTTACAATGCGGTAAAAAGCACGAAGGGTTTTTTTCTTTTTATTTTTAGCCAATTGAATCTGTTGGAAGCAGCGGATTAGAAGTCGTAAGTTAATAAAGGTCTATAATCCATTTGCCTTCATGTACATCTTGTTGGCTTTATACGAACTGCGCACAAAGGGACCGGATTCCACTCCCCTAAACCCACAAGAAAACGCCATCTCTTTTAATTCCTCAAATTCCTCCGGCGTATAAAATTTTTCTACCGGCACATTCTCCCTGGTGGCCTGAAGGTACTGCCCAATGGTTAACAACTCCACACCACTCTCCCGCAAGTCTTGAAGCGTTTCTTTGATTTCTTCTATCGTTTCTCCCAACCCCACCATAATTCCTGATTTGGTGATAAATCCTTTGTCATGACCGTATCGCAAAACCTCTAAAGAAATATGATAATTCTCAGGTTTTCGATTCACATGCGGGTACAAGCGCCTGACCGTCTCCAGGTTGTGATTCAATACATCCGGCCCGGCATCAAGAACCGTGTCCACGTGCCGCGTATTTCCCTTAAAATCCGGGATCAATACTTCAATTTTTAACCCCGGCCGCCGGGCTTTCAGAAGGGCAATTACCCCGGCAAAATGCGAACTGCCGCCGTCTTCCAGGTCATCCCGGGTCACCGATGTAATCACCACGTACGTCGATTTCATAATTTCCACCATCTCCAACACCCGCTGCGCCTCTTCCGGGTGCAGCGGCGCAGGATTACCGCTTTTGACCGAACAAAACGTACAATTACGGGAACACGTATCCCCCATGATCAAAAAAGTGGCATGATAGTTATTCCAGCACTCGGAAATATTGGGACACCTGGCCCGCTGACAGATGGTAGATAAACCCCGTTTTTCCAGGTTTTTTTTTATTCTAAAATAATCCTCCCCCCCCGGTATCTGCGCCTTCAACCATTTAGGCTTGGGTTGTTTTTTTCTATTTCCAATTTTTCTCATTTCTATTTTGCCACAGAGGACACAGAGGTTTCTTTTTTTTCTTTTCTCTGTGCTCTCTGTGTTCTCTGTGGCTTTTATTTAATTAAATAAATTTCTCTCTGCGGCTCGGACAACCATTCTGCGCCATCTTTGGTGATTACCACCATCTCCTCAACAGTAACCACTCCCTGCTCTATGTAAAGCCTGGGTTCGATGGTGAATACCTGGCCTTCTTCCAGGGGAATAAACGGGAGCTTGCCGTAGCGTTCCCAATCCGGGGCCAGCAGTGCGGCACCATCATGCGCAGATCGCCCCACCTGGTGACCCAACGCATGCTGAAACGCCTCATATCCCTGCGATACAATATAATCCCTGGCAATTTTATCTATATCATATCCTTTTACTCCGGGTTTCAATGCCTCAAACGCCAATTGGATGGATTTTATAATGGTATTGAATCCCTTTATTACCTCTTGCGGTGGTTCGGTTTCTCCCTCTTTCAAGATGTACCAGGTGCGCTGCAAGTCGGAACAATATTTCTCATAAACCACACCAAAATCCAGGTTGAATACGTGACCTCTCTCCAGGACATTATCTGTCGGCCCTGAATGAGCACCGGTTTCCTGGGGACCCGTAAACACCGATGGACAGTGATCCTCTTCCCAGGCGGGAGCATACCCGGTTTTTATTCGTTCCCCCGTGATGAACCGGGCCACCTCTTTCTCCGTCATCCCCGGTTTTACCCGGGCAGTTACTTTATCGTAAATCTCCAGGGTAACCTCAATGGCCTGTTTAATCCGCCTCACCTCCTCGGCGGATTTTCTTCCTCTTAATTTGGCTATAATCCCTTCAGCAGAAATCAATCGATTCTTGAAATCCGTTCCATCCAGCAGTTCCAACAGTTTCAGGTATTTTCCATACGTCAAGCCATCCGCAGAAGGAGAATCGATGGAGTAATTAATGGCAATCGTTTGAGGATTGTGTTTGTTTAATAGTTTTAACAGGTCATCTTTAGGTGAACCCTTGTAAGGGAAGATATCATCAAACAAGTTCAACCGCTTAATTTTTTCCACATCAAGGTTGCCAATAATCGCATATTTTTCACCGGTTTTAAAGAAAAGAAAAAAAGACAACCAGGTCACACCGGTTCCCAGGATAAAATCCATAATGGGATCGGTCAATACTTCTGATTCTTTGTCGATCACCATCCATAAATCCGCGGCTGTATCGGTTTCATTTAAAATGCCGATGGCTTGCTTAATTTTTTCTTTTTCCATATGTCCTCCTTAATTTTTTACCACGAAGCCACGAAGTACACGAAGAAACACGAAGATTTTTTGTCATTTACTTTAGTGGTTTCCTCCTTTCTCCGTTTCTTCTCTTCCTACTTCTTACTTCCTACTTCTTACTTCTTACTTCCTACTGAGCTCTGTTACTTAAATCGTGTCATGATGTCATCTTTTAATTGTTGATAAAGTTCCTGGTTCAAGGTTATCTGGTAAGAATCTTTTTTGCTGCTGAGGTATGAATCAAAGTACCTGTAGCGGAGCTCTCCGATTTTTTGATTATAGAACTCGGTTTTATCTTTTTGGAAAGCGCTGTCCTGGGTTAATGTTTTTTCTTTTACCTTAAAGATCACTACCCGTTCTTGTTCTTCAAACACAAGGGGAGAAGAGAAGCGGTTTTTTTCCATTGAAAAAACCGTTTCGTCCATGCCCTTCCTGATGGGAAAATAGGATAAGCGATTCCCCCGTTTGTAGGCCAGTGTCTCAGTTCTCAGGTCATTTTTCGTTAAGTACTCTTCTATGTTTTTTTGATCTGTTATCTTGTTTAATTCTTCTGAGATCTTTACAGCCTGTTCCTTTAACAGATCAACTTTTTTTGCCTTCACCACTTTATCCTTTACCTTGTCTTTTACCTCTTCAAGGGGCAGGATCTCGGGTTTTTCAATTTTTGCCACCTGCACAATCGCTATACCCTTGATGAAATTAACAGGGAAGGCGATCTCCTTTTCTTCCAGCATAAAGAGTCTCCTGGATATATAACCCATTTCATCCACATCTTTCACTGGTTTGCCGCTGGTAAGCAGTTCAGTTTCGATGACATTGACGCCCATTTCTGCGGCTTTTGCTTTTATGTTTTCCGCTTTCCTCAATTTATTGTAGATATTCTGCAGTTTTTTCATTACCTTTTGATTGACCTTTTCATTTTGCAGGATATTTTTGATTTTTTCCCTGGCTTCGTTAAATACCGGTTCTTTCTGGGGCACCAGTTCGGAAATATAAACAATGGAAAAGCCGGATTGAGTATCGATGGGAGAGGATATCTGGTGTTCACCGAGGTTTTCGATCATGGTGCGCTCCTGGGAGGTAAACCGTTTCCACCCCTCGTAACCAAAATCGCCTCCGACTGTTGCCTTTTCGTCCTGGGAAAGCTCTATTGCTTTCCGGGCGAAATTCTCTTTGGTCAATTCTTTTTGCAGCGTTTCTGCTTTCTTAAACACCTCATCCCGGTTTTCTTCCTGGTATTTTAATAATATCCTGGAAACCTTTGTTTTACCGGGAACAATGAACTCCGCCATATTTTTCTTAAAATTCTCGTACATCTCCTTCTCTGTGGGAACCACCTCTTTTTTATAATCATCGAATTTATAGGCAATCACATAGCCGGCTCTTTTTTCAGTTGATTTGAAATTCTCTTTGTTTTTCTCGTAATAATCGGATATTTCCTTGTCTTCCACCGTGATATCCGCTTTTATTCGGTCAGGTTTCAGCATGATATATTCTAAGTCGGCTTTATCTTTTTCCTTTTTGTAGTTTTCACGGAGTGAAATGTCGTCGATGACCAACGGAGCGGTGACCAACTCCTGGAATTTTTCACGAATCACCTCATCTCTTAATTGACTTTCATACTCTGCCACATCTATGCGATTTTCCCTCAGAAACCTTCTATAATTTGCTATTCCTATAAATTTTCCATCCCGTTGAAATCGATTAATGATCCTATCTCTTATTTCCCGGTCCGACGCCTTAATATTTAATTTTTCAGCCTCCTTCTGGATGACAATTGTATCAATCATACCCTGGAGCATTTGTTCGGGAATCCTCCGTTGGGTAATCATCGATTTATTAAAATCCTTAAATTGTTCTTTATATCTCAGTAGTGTACGCATCACCTGTCGATAATATTCATCTCCTTGAAGGACCGGTTCCTCGTCAATAAAGACCAGTCCGGTTTTGGCCTGTTTTTGACCCTGGAACGCATCGGTCATGACAAAACCGAGGACGAAGGCGATGATTACCAGCCACAGTGTCCAGGATAACTTTTTAAAACTATCCCTCATTGCTCTTAGCATTGTTCTATCCTCCTATATCCTGTTTTCCAGTCATTGTTTTTTTATATAAATCCTGGGTTTCTTCGTTTTCCTTTTCAAAATGGAGCTTTCTTTGATAAAATGGCAGATGAACCGCCACCACAGCTCCCGCTTCATTATTGCGAATCAAAATATTGCCTTTATGCTCCTGGATAAGATTAAAGGCGATGGAAAGGCCGATACCTCTTTTTTGGGTGCGATCTTTGGTGGTGTAAAACGGATTAAAGGCTTTTTCGATATTCTCAAAACCACCACCGTTATCGATGACCTCGGTGATGGCAATGTCTTGAGCCGGGTCTGCTCTCAATACCACCCGGATTTTACCTTTTTCTACGTGTCGATCCTTGATGGCTTCAATGGCATTTTCAATAATTCCTTCAAATACCTGCCACAATGCGAAATGATTGCCATACACGATAATCTCCTCGAGAGTAAAATCTGTCTCAAAAATAATCTTTTCGCCCTTTTCTGCTTTGCCAAGGATTTTGATCAGCTTATCCAATAAGTTTGATAAATTGATCTCCAATTTGGTTTGTTCGATTTCAGGGTCCAACTGGTTTAAATCGCCGATAATATCTTTAATCCTGAGGGCCTGGTCCTTAATCCCTTCCAATCTTTTTTTGGAATAGGAAGAGAGATCATCGTTTAACTCCATCAGATCGATATATCCCAGGATCCCGGTTAAGGGATTATTGATTTCGTGGGCAAACCCGGAAACGATAGATGTTAGTGATTTTTGCGTCTCTGTTTGAATAATCCTTTTTTGCGTATACTTTAATTTCTCCATTGCTTCTTTTAATTGGGCATTGGCACCATTTAAGGCTTTTGTCCGTTCTTGAACCTGTTTCTCCAGTCCCCTTTGAGAGGCTTCCAGGGCAACCATAATGCTTTCCAACTGTTTGGTCATATCGTTAAATTTATCTGCCAGGAAGGCAAACTCGTCATTGGTACCGATATTGATACGAAAGGAAAGGTTGCCGTGGGTTACCATTTCCAGGCCTCTTTTTATGACTTTCATGGGACTTGTAATCTTCTTAATGATGAATCTTAAAACAATAATCGCCAGCACAAATAATAGGAGGGAAAAATAAAAGATATAATTTCGAATGTTTTTAACCACACGGTTTTTATCTTTTCCCGAATGCCCGTATAAAATATAACCCCAGATATATTCAGAGTTTTGGGCTTTAACGGGAACCGTTAAGATATAATAGTCTTCCCTTGATAATTCAACCTTTTTCAGGTCTGGTTCATCCTTTAATTGGATACCGGTGTGATTGAAGTTGATCCCTCGATGGATGATTTCGTTACCTTTGGGATTTAAAAGCGTGATGAAATCGTCTTTTTTTTCTTTTAGAATCTCTTCAGTCAGAGAGGTGAGGCGGGGGTAGTTGAAGTAGATGAAACCTGGGCCCAGCATGGATTCGAGGTCTTTGCCCCGTTGAATTAAACTATCGTAGACAATTTTATCCACAAAGGAGTTGGTAATCGTATGCGTCAAGAGGTTGGCAAGAATAATAATAAGCAGCACCACCAACATCAAATAAATCTGAAATTTGGCCTTTATTGATCTAAGTTCTACCATTTATACTATTTCATTCAGTCATTCCGGTATTCTAAATCTTAATTGTAGTACATTTATCGGTAAATATCAAGTACCAAACTGGAGCAATTCTCATTTTACCGGCTATCCGGGCGAACATAAAGTTCGCCCCTACGTCTTATGGACATTTTCGTGCTTTCGTAGGGGTAAACTTTGTGTTTACCCTTGCTTGAAACGGCAAAATTAGAATTGCTGTGCAAAATGAGAATTGGTTGATAAGAACTCCATATATTGATATAATTAGTCCATGAAAATAAACATAAAATTGCTAACCAAAATTGCATTTCTGGTGTTTATCCTAGGTCTGTGCTGCTGGATAGTGGCACAAAATCAAACACAATCACAAAACCGGGTCTTGGCCGGCGGTGAACGTCAACCAGACCAGGAGGAACAAGAACCCCAGGCCCAAATCCAGGAAAAGACCATTACCCCGCCCGAAGAAGAAAGCCCTATAATAGAAGAAGACGATTTTTTTATCGATGACCAGGAAATCTGGTCACGGAAATTATTCCAGAAAAAACTTCCCCCCCTGAACAAAAAGGAAAAAATAATCTGGGCCTTCCGCATGGCAGAAACAAACACGTTCCTATAATTATAATAACATGATAAAAAAACATTTCTGGCGCATCCTCTATTTAATCTTTGTGATCTTCTGTCTTATTAACATCTTCCAGAAATTGAAGTGGAGCGCACCCACCGATAATGTCCTGTGGAAATCCGCCCCTGAAGGTGAAGGTCTGGTTTGTGTGGAAGCACCGGAAAACAGCCCCATTAAAAAAGGGGATATCGTACTGACTGTTAACAAATTTGTCATCAACAATGTCATCGACCTGAACCGCATCATCCGCCAAAGAAAAACAAAAACCTCCACTTACGAAATTGAAAGAGACGGAATATTACGAAAGCTGCCTGTTGATATTGCCACTAAACATACCCCATTTTCCTATTATATCCTGGCATTCTCAGGCATCATCCTCATCCTCCTCACCCTGAGCATTCTAAATACCAATCTAAAGAAAAAAAGAGGCTACTCACCCCCGGTTTACTTTTATTTGATGAGTCTGTCCTTTTCAGGTTTTCTCATCTTCTCCCCCACCGGCACCTACACTACCATGGATTTTCTCTACTTATTCCTGGACAAACTCTGCTTCATCTTTTTTCCTGCCCTAATGCTCCATTACTCCCTCTATTTCCCCTTTCGATTAAAAATAGTACGAACCCGCTACATCAGGCCAAAATTCCTGAAAATATTTATCTATATCGCTCCCACGGCTGTCCTGGTTCTAAATATCCTTTTCTTGCTCACCAACATGGTGGAACCGGACCCTGAAATTTTAATCCTTGCCATTAACAATTTCCGGGAAATTTCTTACAACTATTTTACTCTTTATCTTATTTTGGGATTAATATCTTTCATCATATCCAATCTGTGGCTCATTTTCCAACGGGAGCAAAAGCGGTTCCTAATTCCCTTAACCGGTATTTGTATCAGTATACCTACGATGATATTCTTGAACGCACTGCTGGCAGCGGCAGAGAAAACCTCATCCCTCAGCCTGAAATTAACCCCATTCCTCCTGGTTTTTCTACCCCTGGCCCTGACCTATTACCTGGGCCATCGAAAATTCACCGACATTGAAAATATCATCAAAAAAACCGTATCAATCGCTTCCATTTTCCTTTTTATATTTGGTATTTTCTTTGTCCTGGGAAGCGCAATAGCAGAAAGCAAACTCCTGGGAATTTTCTGGTCTATGGCTACGATTGTGACGGCTGGCCTGCTGTTCAGACCCATTGAAGAAACTGTTCATAAATATTTTGAAAAGTTTTTCTTCAGGGGAGCAGCCACCTTCAAACAAAAATTGACCGAATTAATTCAATCCTTCAGGAACGAACGGAATTTATCCCATATTGCCACCAACTTTCTGCATACCATCAACAAAGGATTCCAACTGCAAAAAAGTGACTTTATTATCCATCACCGGAAAAATATTTTTTATTCCCTTCCCCAGAAAAGAAAAATACTCCTGTCAAAGAACTTTCGCAGCTTTTTATTCGCAAACGAAAATGTGGTTCTTTCGGCAGCTGAATTCGAACGACGCTTTTCCAAAGATTACCGGATGATGAAACATATGAATTATTTCCAGTTTCTTCCCCTTAAAACCCAGGACCGACTGGTGGGCTTAATTGCTTTCGGTCCCAAAGAGGATAATACCTATCTTTCAGTAGAAGACTGGGAAATCATGTTCAACATTGCTTCCCCCCTGACCATTTCGGTAGAAAATGCGTCTCTTTATTCCGAATTGGAAACCCAACTGGATGAAATCAGTTTATTAAAGGAGTTTAATGAAAATATCATCGAAAACATCAACGTGGGCATCGTGGTGTTGACGACACTTAATATCATTAAAACCTGGAATGATTTTATGGCCTTAAAATTCAGGATCCCGGCAGCAAAAGCTATCGGCACCAAAGCCCACACCACCTTTGGCCCTGAGTTATGGAAACAAATCTATAAAAAAAGACAGGATGCCTCAGTTTCATCCATTCATAACCTGAAAGTGGACCTTCTTCAGGAGGAACTGATCGTCGATGTCCACATCTCACCCTTAAAAGACAGCCAGGGAAAAGTAATGGGAACGATCCTGGTTTTCGAAGATGTGACAGAAAAGATAATGATGCAAAACCAGATGATCACATCGGAAAAAATGGCGTCCCTGGGTGTGCTGTCCGCAGGACTTGCCCATGAAGTCAATACGCCGCTAACCGGGATATCCTCTTTTTGCCAATTTATCCTGGATAACCCTCAAGACCCTGAAAATATTGATTTAATATCAAAAATCCAGGAACAAGTGCAGCGTGCCAATAAAATCATACGCACCCTCCTGGACTTCTCACGGCAGCAAAAAGCAGAAGTCCCCACTGATCTGGATTTAAATAAACTCATTAATGAAAGCATCGCCCTGGTGGAGCATAACCTGAAAAAAAAGAATATCATGCTAAACAAAGAATTCCACTTTAAACATAAATTTTTCGGATATTTCACACGGCTTCAACAGATGTTTATCAATTTGCTAATCAATGCCAGTGATGCCATTACAAATTCCAATGGCATCATTTCAATTTCAGGGATAGAAACCAATTCGGACATCATGATTCGCATCAAAGACAACGGAAAAGGAATCGCCCCCAGGTACATGAAAAAAATATTTGATCCCTTTTTTACCACGAAAGAAAAAGGCAAAGGAACCGGTCTGGGGCTGTCAATTACTTACTCCATTGTACATGAACACTATGGAGAGATCACTGTTAAGAGTAAATTGGACAAAGGGACCACCTTTATTATTACCTTCCCGTTAAAAAGTCCCCTGAGGAGTATGAAATTATGAAGAAAAAGATCATACACCTTGTGGATGACGAAAACATCATCCATGACATTTTTAAACGAATATTTAAAGAACCTGAGTATCGATTAATCATATCTGAAAATAAAAGCCAGGCCAAAGCCAATCATACACCATATGTGGATGTCGTAATTATGGATTTGATGATCCCCGGTACTTCCGGGATTGAGATTTTTAAAGAGCTAAAAAAAGACGATCCTGAAATCAGGGCTATTTTCCTAACCGCCTACGGAACCATTGAATCTGCTATCGAGGCCATTAAACTGGGGGCTGAAGATTACCTGCAAAAGCCCTTTAATAATGTAGAAATCAGGCACAAAATTGACCGGTTGATCAAAGAGCGGAACACCAGTAAGGAAAATATTCAGCTCAAGCGGATGTTGAATGAGCGTTTTTCCTTTAACAACATTATTGGCAAGAGCCGCGCATTGATGAAAACATTGTCCATTGTGGAGAGTGTAGTCAACACCAATTCAACGGTATTGATTACCGGCGAAAGCGGGACCGGGAAAGAACTAATTGCCAAAGCCATTTTCCATAATTCCAGTCGCAGGGATAAGCCTTTTTTTTCCTTTAATTCCAGCAACATCCCCCCTACCCTGTTTGAGAGTATGCTTTTCGGACACAAAAAAGGAGCTTTTACCGGTGCCTATACGGATAAAAAAGGAATTTTTGAAGAGGCAGACACCGGTACACTTTTCCTGGATGAGATTGCCAACCTGGACCATGAAACCCAGACCAAAATCTTACGGGTGCTGGAAGAGAAGGAAATACAACCATTGGGCAGCAACAAATCCACTAAAGTCGATGTTCGCATTATTGTGGCTACCAATGTGAATTTAAAGGAAAAAGTCGACCAGAATGAATTCAGGGAAGATCTTTATTACCGCTTGAATATTATTAACATTCCCCTGCCGCCGCTGCGGGAACGAAAAGAGGATATTCCACTATTGGCTGAACATTTTATTAAAAAATACGCAAAAGAAAATAATAAACAAATCCAGGGAATGGATAAAAAATTTTTAAAATACTTAATGGATTACGATTGGCCAGGAAATGTGAGAGAGTTGGAAAATGCCATTATACGGGCAATTATCCTGACAAACAATGAAACTCTCATCCCTGACTTGCTGCCCAATGAAGTAAAAGGCGCTTACCAGCAATCTCCCAAAAAAGGAAGCTTCTACGAACGCATCGATGCCTTGAAACGGCAGTTCATTCTCGAATCCCTGGAACGCAACAATTGGGTGCAAAAAAACGCCTCTAAGGAATTGGGTTTAAAAGCCACCACCCTTTCCGAGCTGATGAAACGACTAAATATTCAAAAGTAACAAAAAACAAATGACTAATGACTAATGACTAATGACCAATGACAAGCTGCAAAAGATCCTACAGGCTGCGGGCATAAACAGCCGCAGGAATATCCGTCAGTATATCCATGACGGGCGCATAAAAGTAAATAACCAGGTGGTGACGGACCCCAATTGGCCCGTTGATATTGCTAGGGACTCTATCCGCCTGGATAATAAAAAATTAAAACTCCGGGTCCAAAAGAAATCCTATTTTATTTTTAATAAACCCTACGGGGTGGTTTCCACGCTTTCTGATCCCGGGGGCAGGCTCACCATTAACGATTTCATTGGAAAAATCAAAGAGCGGGTATACCCGGTGGGACGATTGGATTATCATTCTGAAGGATTAATTTTATTAACCAATGACGGTGAGCTGACCAATTTTATCATATCCCCCAGGAATAAAATCCCCAAGGTTTATCGCCTCAAAATAAAAGGAATTCTAACCGAAGAAGAAAAGAAAAAGCTAAACACCAAAGGGATTTTTTTAGAAGGAAAGCGGGTGAAGCCGCTGCAAATAGATTTTATCAAAAAGACGGGCCATGGTAATTCCTGGATTCGGGTTACTATTATCGAGGGGAAAAAACATATTTTGCGGAATATCTTTAAATATATGGGTCATCCGGTAGAGAAGCTCAAACGGACCGCCATTGGTACCGTCCAATTGAAAAAATTACCTTCCGGTCATTGGCGAGAATTAACCACCGAAGAAGTGGAATTATTTAAGAAAACCTACAATTACTCTTGATATATTTATTTTTTCTTTAGTTCGATCTTTTGTTCACCCTCCTGTAAAACCATTGCTGTTACTTTGCCCTGCTTATCTTTCAAAAATTCGATCTTTGTTTCCCCGTCTTTAAGGAAGAATTTGGTCTCACTTTCCGGGAATATTTCAACGGGCGGTTGGCCTTTGACCTGTGTCATGAATCGATCTTTATCGCGGCTGACAGTCACTTGAAACCAGGCAACCTCGTAAGTACCGACGTAAGCATCGTAAGCAGCGGGGTCAAGTTTAAATGCTTTGGGTGCAGTGAGAGCTTTGTCTATTTTTACTGCTTCCTCGTCACCACTCTCACCATGCATTACCATTTTTATTACCTTGCCGTTTTTATCTTT
>JABAOF010004885.1_pt1 | contig 33119 bp, 23 predicted proteins | sample 7062171 | NCBI WGS metagenome assembly JABAOF01 (sample SAMN14538628, study PRJNA623070) | marine sediment metagenome | biome: marine biome [ENVO:00000428]; feature: marine pelagic biome [ENVO:01000023]; material: deep marine sediment [ENVO:00002113] | place: India: Gulf of Khambhat ...
ATAATTAATAAACTGGTTTCCATTGAATTTAAAGGCCCCTCTTACTGTCCCAAGCCATATAAAGCCCTTGTTATCTTCGGCAATCGATCTCACTCCGCTGCCCTTCAGTTCATCCCGAAGGGTATATTTTTTTTTGACCTGCCCGGAACGAAAACAACTCACCCCCCCGGTGCTGGTTCCTATCCAGATATTTCCCTTTCGGTCTTCAAAGATGTCCCGGATAAAATCCCCCAACAGCCCGTCTTTCATGCGATAGCTCTTGAAATCGATGCCATCAAAGCGAACAGCACCATTCCGGGTTCCAAACCATAGATACCCCATGGAGTCCTGGTAGATGCACCTAATATATGTATCCGCCACTCCCTCATCTGTGGAGTAATGTCTTAACGGAAGTGTTTTGGCAAATAAAGCAGAAACGTTTATTAACGAAAAGATACAAAAATAAAAAAAAAAAGTTGTTTTTACCGCTTTATCCATGTCCATTAATATACCAGAAAATGCGACTTTTTTCAAATGTTGGGGCAGCTCTCTTATCGTAACGATTCGTTGCACCCGGGAAAACTTCCCTTTATACCTGATCTTAAAACGATCCCAGCATGCAGGAAATCCCTACGGCTTTATTAATCGTAACGAATCGTTACGCATAGAAAATTTTCTCAAACAACAGTGCTTGACTGCATCTCCAGGGAGAACCCGGCGATTTACTCAACGCCATACGTAACGAATCGTTACGACTGAAATAAATCCATTATTGCCGCTAAGAACCGGAAATACCTTTGACACGGCGGTTTAGAAAAAGATTCTCCTTTTGGAAATAGAATTGCATAATTAAGGAGTGATTGGTACAAATCATCGTAAAATATGGGAGGTCGACATGCCCAGGATACTTTTTGCGAGGTTAAAAGTTAAGGAACAGGAGCAAATCGCGGCAGGTACTATTAAAAGTGCCGGGTTTGCCGGAACGACTACTGGTACCGGGGCTTCTGCCCTGCTGCCCAATCCGGATGGTAGTTGTATTACGACGATAATAAGTTTGTGCGAAGATCCTGTAGAAATACCTTTATTTTCTACTGTTAATCCTGTTAATAAGAACATCTAGAATTTAAATTGCTCCTGCGGGTACATGCCAGTACGCTGTGTGCGCTGCATCCTTATTGTGCGCGAGGATTCTTTCCCGCTTCAAAAAAGAAGGGGAAGGAAAAGGGAGAATTTCACTTGCAAATATGGTTATCNNTATGAAAGATGTTAACGTGTCTGAATTCGTGCACCTTCAACAGGTTGATGTGGACAAAGATATCTCCATCGGGTGGAACCGCTTTTTCCCCACCATCTTCATCTTGAATCGGTACGCCCTGGAATTACTGGAAGCTCTCAGGAATAAAAAATCCGTTCCCCAAAATGAGGAAACGGAACGGTTTTTTAACGAGCTGTTCAAATATAAATTTATTTACGATACGGAAACCGACCCATCCAAAGACGATTTTGTCATGATGATGGAGGAATCGCTGGCTGTGCTAAAAAAAAAAGGGGATGATTTTTACCGGTTAAAAAAAGCCTATGACAGGATGACGATTTTTAACGCTGAGTGTAATCTTGTCTGCCCCTATTGTGTAAACCGATACAAACGAAAACATGGGCCAGTAAAGAAAAACCCTGCCCATAGGTGGAAAATTGTCAGGGATTGCATCGAGCAGTACGTTTTAAAAAAACGGGAAAACAGTTCGGAACCGGTGAAAATATCCTTCAACGGTGGTGAAATTTTGCTGGAATGGGGGCTGATAAAAAAAATCCTTCAATGGCTTACAGGAAAATATAAACGCATGAATTTTGAATTTCACATGAATACCAACCTCTCCCTTATGACCGAGGAGATCGCCAGATTCCTGGCGCAGCACAATTTTAATTTAGATATCAGTATCGATGGGTATGAACGTGCTCACAACAGGACCAGGAAATATCGCAGTCAAGAAGGATCTTTCGCTGACGTTCTCAGGGGATTAACCATTTACCGGAAATTCAACCAGGAGAATCCCATTAACGCGTTCCAGGGAACCATTGATTTTATCGATGAGTTCAACCCGGAAGAAGTCTATGGAATGGAAAAACACGGCTTTTTGCTGGCACGCCTGGCACCGAACCTGCTGAATGTAACCCAGGAAGATGCGTTAAAAAAAGCCGGGGTGATGGGAAAATTCCTGGAATTAAATGACAGGCATCCATTCCAGGTTTCAGAATTATTTTTCTCAAAGGCCAAAGACAGGATTAACCGGGATGAATACCGTTTTTCTTTTAATTGCCAGGGATTAAGCTGCCTTCCCGGCATGACAATTTTTCTCAACGTTTCATCTCCAGGAGTTTCGCTGGTATGTGCTTATGTGCATGATGCCTGGCTTCCCCTTGAAGACGTGGAATATGATATTTACAACCCGAAACTCTGGCACCGGGCGTACCGGTTTATAAAAGAACGGGCAGAGGCGATAAAAAAATATTGTTTCGATTGTCACCTGGTGGGACTTTGCAGCGGCGGATGCATTTATACGGGTCTGGATAATGAAAACCAGCTCAATAAAGCGGCGTGCACATACCAGGAAGAATTATGGCGCATCTATATCGATAAAGTGTACCATGACAGCGACAGGGAAAAATCCTGACACTGGCCAAATCCCATGTAACGAAACGTTACGATGAGTGAAACAGGGATTATGATTAATGTTTCCAGGTATAGAAGAAAGGATTTCCGGGACACTTCCCATCTCTATCGTAACGTTTCAATACGACCTGAAATGCCGGTTGAAAGGAGGAAGAGGGGATCTAACCGGCAGCAAAGAAAATGGTTGTAACGAATCGTTACGATGGTTCGATTCGCTTAAGTAAGGTAAAAACAGGTTAAAATCATCTTTATAAAACGATTCCGGGTGTTTTTTCTTCATGTTGGCACCACCCTTGCTTTCTATTTTGCGGTTTGATTGATCTTAAACCAAAAATTTAAAACCATTTAAAGGAGGATAATCATGGCAACAGTAATCTCGGATGTAGGAGCAACGGCTATACCTTCTACTCCTGTATCGACAGGCCAGGACGCCACCTGTATTGTTATTGATGTAGCCTGCAGTGGCCCGGATTCGACCTGTATCGCTCTCGATTTAGCTTGTGGTGCAAGCGCGGCCAAACCTGCAACTGGAATAATCGTTTAGAGCCTTTCAGAAAAAGATGTGCGAACTGCGAACAACGGGTGGGAGGGCCTGAAAACCCACCCACCCCCCCTTCCTCCTATTTTCCGGGCGATCATCTTATCCAACCGCAAGGAGAACGCGCATGAAGACCCAAAAACCCAAAGAAAAAAAAATGTATCCAGGAGAATTTCATGTCATAAGGGATAGTGATACAATTCTTGCCTTCGATATCGAAAATGCCAGGTTAATTAAATTGAACGACCTTGAATTAAGGGTTTTAAATAAGGCAAAAGAAAAACCCGCTGCTATCTCGGAATTAAAAAGAAGGCTTTCACCTGAGAAATCTGAAAAGGTAGAAGAAGCCTCAGATGAATTGATAAGGGTAAATATGCTGGGTTACAAACCATTCAAAGGGATTTCCCGGAGAGAAATCGCGGAATTTGAGAGAAAAAAGCTGGCGGAATTGAAGAAATCCAACGTAACCCAAATTTGCCTTAACGTGACCCATAGGTGCAACCTTCATTGTGACTATTGTTACGGAGAAGACGGTTCTTACGGTGGACCGGCCGTCCATATGAAAAAAGAAACGGCAGAGCAAGCCGTTCAATTCTTGATGAAAGAGTCGGGCAGCTCTGATTTTTGCCGGCTTACATTCTTTGGCGGCGAGCCTTTGTTAAACTTTGATTTAGTAAAATATTTGGTTCCGTATGCAAGAGAACAAGCCGCAAGGCATCATAAAAAAATATATTTCGGTATGACCACCAACGGGGTCTTATTAGACGATGAGAAAATCGATTTTCTGATTAAAGAAAAGATCGATATGACATTTAGTTTCGATGGCCCTAAAAAGATCCACGACAAAAATCGCCGCTTTAAACTCGATAAGGAACAAAGTTCATATGATTTAATCTATCCGAAGATTTCAACGTTTATTGAAAAAGCAGAGAAAAATAATAGCTTTTATGGTTTCAGAGCCACGTTAACCCGCCCGGGTATACTAAACATATATGATGTAGCGAATTTTTTCAGGAGCTTCAAAACCAGGGAGATCCATTATGATATTGCTGAATACAGGAAAGGTATTTCGCCGCGGGGTTTAGCGATTAGCGAAGATGATTTAAGGCTTTACAGGCAAAAGGTGAAAGAAGTGGCTGAGGATTTTGGCAAAAATAAACAAAAATCCAACTATGATTCTCTATTTTCCGGACCCTTGAGATCAATTCGCGAAAAAACCAGGAAGAATAATGCCTGTATATCCCCTGGATGCCTTTATGTCGGTGTTTCTCCAGGGGGAGATATATTCCCCTGTCATCGCTTTGTCGGTTATAAAGAGACGAAATTGGGTGATATATGGAGGGGATTTGACAGGCAGAAATGGATGGCGAGATATGTAAAGGTGCACATTTTTAACAGCAAGGTGTGCTCCCGCTGCTGGATCAGGTATTTTTGCGGCGGATTATGTTCGGCAACAAATTATTACTTAGGCGGAGACCTGGTACTTTCCGAAACCGTTACCCCGGAACCGGTACATTGCCAGTTAAGGAAAATAGTATTTGAAGAAGCGATGCTGTTATACACCCGCTTATCCGAACAGGCTTCCCAAGCCAAAGAGGAGAAGCAAATTGAGGAATCCCATGCCTGCCAAAATTAATTTCAGTTTTGTAACATTTATATATACCAATGCATGTACTGCCCAATGTTCTCACTGCTGCTACCAGTGCGGCCCGGGAAAAAATGATAAATTATCTCCCGAAATTGTTAAAGATACGTTAAGTTCTCTTCCTGGTTTAAACATAGCAGATTTTTGTATAAGCGGAGGAGAGCCTTTTATTTTTTTAGATGAAGTTGAAGATATTCTATTTTATGCAAAATCTCTGAGGTTGAACGCACATATCGGGACAAATGGATTCTGGGGCGTTTCATATGATAAATGTTATCATATCCTGAAAAGACTCTATTTATTAGGGCTGAGGATGCTCTTATTAAGCACGGATAAATACCACCAGGAGTTTGTCAGTGTCGATAACATATTCAATATTGTAAAAGCAGCGGAAGATATTGGGGTAAGGGTTAAAATTACTGTTAATATGACCGGTAAAGAGACCGAAAACCTGTCGCTTATCGAAAAATTTAAGGATTTTGACTGCCTGATTTCTTTTAAAGAACCCAAATTAGTGGGAAGAGCACTGCAAAATGTAAACAAGGAAGATTTATCATCCCTCCCGGCAAATGATAGAAATGATTGTTCAAATATCAGCCCAAGGGATATCCGCTCCATCTGCAATCAAATTGAGGCCCCGGTTATAACCCCTGATAAAAGAGTATGGATTTGCTGCGGCATCCCCTCAAATAAATATTACTATACGACGTTTAATTTGAAACCCCTGGTATTGGGAAATATTGGGGAAAAATCCCTGGCGGAAATATTAAAAGAAAATGAGAATAATGGCATTTTAAAGATCTTGATGAGTAAAGGTCCGATGGGATTGGTGAAAATACTGGAAGGAGTCAGCGGTGAAAAATATAAATTCCGGGACAGGTATTACTGGGTTTGCGACCTTTGCTGCGACCTATTAGGGAATAAGAAATATGTAAATCAAATAGAAAGAGCCGTACCGGCCTTTCGTAATTGAATTTTTAAAGGAGAACCGACATGAGAAGAATTTTCTTTTTTATTTGTTTCACGGCGATTCTTGTCTTTTTATTCTTTTTTCCATTTGAAAAAGCACTCAGCCAGGAAAAATCTGCAGAGGGGGGGAACACTAAGATTGTGAAAAATAGGGGCAGTGGATTATGGGTTGAAAAAGGCAAAAAGGCAATTTTTAATAAAAAATTATCCATTGGCGTTTTTGAAGGTAATGAGAATGAGATGTTTCATAAGCCAATGGATGTGACCAGCGATGATCATGGCAACATTTACGTACTGGATACGGGAAATTGCCGGATTCAAAAATTTGATAGAGAGGGGAATTATTTATTGACAATAGGAAAGAAAGGGGAAGGCCCGGGTGAGATACTGAACAGTTGGGATATCGAACTCGATAGTAAAGGGAATATTGTGGTTTTTGACTGGGTTACCAATCGAATAAGTAAATTCGATTCTCAAGGAACGTTTATCGGTTCGTTTCAAGTGAAGGTCCAGGCTCGCTATGGTGTTTTGGATTCAAAAGATAATATTTACCTCTATAGTATGAATAAGGGAAAATTGATACATAAATATAGTCCCGGCGGCGAGTTTCTTTTCTCTTTTATGGAAACGCTGGAGAGCAAACAGAAGAGAACAGAGGCTCACATTAACTCACTAGGCAGAATCGGGATGACAAAGGATGATAAAATATACCTGGCTCTTACCTATCCTTACACGGTTTATATTTTTAACAAAGAGGGAAGATTGTTAAAGAAAATAGTGACAGAAACAGACTACGCTGTGCCGCCTCATATAACCCCGTCTAACATTGTAATTACCAATTTTTTCATAATAGGACTGGATATCTCTCCTCAAGGTTATATTTTCTGCCGCACTATTTTCTTTAACGTGCTGGAAAAATTTGAGCCATTAAAATTAAAAAACATGTTAAATTCTCTTTACCAGGACTACTCGTATGTGGATATCTTTGACCCCGGGGGAAATTTCCTGGTTCATCAAAAAGTAAAGGGCTTTAGTTGGGGAGGATATTTCGATCAAAAAGGCGATTACTATGGTATAGAAGAAGGGGAGACGTGTTTTAAAGCAGTTAAATATTCTGTTCAATTTTGAGTTTGTTGAGGAGGAATAGATAGAAAAAGAAACACGTAACGATACGTTACAACGTGTAGAACTTTTGATTATCAACGTTCCCGGACCATAAATGTAAGAATTTTTGACCATTTTTAGTCATTAATCGTAACGCTTCGATACAACCTGAAATGCCGGTATAGAAAGAAGGGAGAAAGATTTAGCAAATTTCAGGGAAATGGTTGTAACGAATCGTTACGGTTGAAGGGTTCAATAAAATAAGGTAAAAACAGGTAAAATCATTGTTATAAAATGATTCCAGGTACTTTTTTCCAGGTTGGCACAGCCGTTGCTTCATTTTTAGTGGTTTGATTGACGTGCTGGCAATGCAGTTAAACCAACGTAATGACGTAAGTTTAACACGATGGTGTTAAACACAAACCCACTTATAGGAGGTAAAAAAAGGGCAAGCCAAAAATTTCAACGAGGTTTGTCCATAGGCAGGTGGTTTGGTCATAACTAGGCCGCCTGTTTTGGCGGGTATACGCACAAGCATAAAGAAGTAAGTCTTTCCTCATCACCATCAATGAAAGACTGGTTTCTTTAGCAGTTTGACATTTAAGTTTAGCCTGGTTAATCGAGCAAGAAGCAAGGGGTCAAGTCTTTCTTCATGATTATGCATGAATGAAAGTCTTGGCTCCTTTTGTTTCCTCCAAAGTGGGGCAAGTCCTGCCCCTCCTCCCCTCAAAATTTCCGCATGGTTGACAAATAGCTTGAATTTACTACAAACCTGATTTAAAATACTGGATGCAAAACTACAAAATCAGAAAAAAAATCTCCCGTACCGCACTACATTTAACCTTCCCCTTATTTTTTGCCATCCTCTTTTTCGACTTCGCTGACCAGGCCATGCTCAGCCCTTTGCTTAATCCCCTGCTGCAGGATTTTTTTAACAACATAAACAATGTTGTACCCCTGGGATGGGTAACTTTCACCTTTACGGCCCTTTCCGCTGTTTCCATGATTATCGCCGGTATTTATGCGGATCGAACCTCCAGGAAAAAAATATGCCTGGTGGGTGCCCTGGTTTACAGCGGTTTTTCCATATTAACGATTCTTACACCCCACGGTCAGGCAGGTTATGTTTTTTTCTTTATTACCCGGGCGCTAAACGGTATCGGCATCGGTGCCATTGTACCCACAATTTTTTCAATGGTGGGCGATACCGTAACCCCAAAACGCCGAACCACTGCTTTTGCTTATGTCTCCGTGGCCATGATAGCCGGACGCATGGCAGGGTTTGTCATTGCCGGCGCCTGTACAGACAGGTGGAGAATCGCTTATTTTATGTTAGGGATAATCAATTTAATCCTGGCACTGGGATTACTGGCAATCAAAGAACCAAAACGAGGTGCACAAGAAGACGAACTGCGAGACCTCATCCTGAAAGGCGCTGAATACCGGTTCCGCATCTCAACAAACGATATTAAAACCATCCGGGCCAATAAAAGCAATTTCTGGCTGATTATGAATTTTATCGACGTTTTCCCGGGCGCCATCATTCTCTTCCTCATCTTCAAATATATGAAAGACATCCACAATATAAACGCCAATTCAGTCAATCTAATGATTCTATTGGTCGCCATTTTCGCTGCGGTTGGTGCCATTGTTTTCGGGAGACTGGGCGACCGGGGGTTTCAAAAAAATAAACGCGCCAAAGTTTTAATCGCTTTATTTTGTAATGCTTTTCCAATTGTGTTCATGATGGTGTTTCTTAGTGTCAATGTCTGGGTACCCGATGATGCCAACCTTATCACCATAATAAAATCCCCCGGTGTGATCATCATGGTTACGGCAATCGCCGCAGCAATGTTTATCAATCAGGGCGTCGGCCCTAATTGGTACAGCAGCCTTACAGATATCAACCTCCCCGAACACCGGGCCACCATAATCTCGTTGGCCTCTTTTATGGATATGTTAGGTAACGCCCTGGGCCCGCTTATCGGTTCCTACTTTGCCACCATCTGGGGAATCAAAACCGCCATGTGGTCTGTCCTGGCCTTCTGGGTGATGAATATCTTTCTCTGGCTCCCCGTATTGTTCCACATCCGAAAAGACCTGGATAATGTCCACAAAATCCTGAACCACCGCGCCGAGAAGATAAAAAGATTTGTCTCCGACGGCCAGGGGGCTCTTTTGTAAAACCGCCCCCTGGACCCCCACAAAACTTTTCATACGTGGTCAACCTGGATTACTATGTTTCATTCATTGTCTCCCATTGGAATCATTGCTGTTTGCTTTTTTTAACCTCTAAACGTCTGCCCTCTGAACTTCTGACCTTCTGATTTTCTCTCCTTCGTGTCCCTTCGTGTTCCTTCGTGGCTAAAAAAAAAAATTGAGAAAATAGTTGACAAAATTGTGTTGCTGTATTAATATATTAACACAGTGATACAATGGAAAAACTAATTTTGGCTGAAATGGATGTTGATTTTGCCTCGCCAGTGCCTGTTTATGAACAGATCAAGAAACGTATCAAGCACGCCATTGCCAAAAATATCCTGGCAATTAACGAACCCCTGCCGTCGATCCGTGAGTTGGCAGCATTTCTCAAAATCAATCCCAATACGGTTGCCAGGGCCTACCGGGAACTGCAGCAGGAAAAAATCGTGGGCGGACGAGCAGGAAAAGGGTTCTGGGTAGAGAAAAAAAGTTCTACGGAACAAGAGGAGAAAGAAAAGATGGAACTACTCAAAGAAGATTTTTTAAAGTTATTGGAGAAAGGCATTGAAATGGGTCTCTCACCGGAAAATATCAAAGACATGATTCTTAGTTTTTTTGAAGAAGTGGGGTCACAATGATAGAAATATCGGGTTTTAGTTTCAGATACGGCAAACGTGTGGCGTTGGATAACGTGAATTTAAATATAAAAAAAGGTGAAATCGCTATATTGGCAGGTGCCAATGGGGCGGGTAAGACCACTCTCCTTCGTGCCATAAGCGGTGTTCTTTTATCTCGTCAGGGAAAAATCAAAATCGACAATATAGAAGTAGGGAGGGAATCAAAGCAAAAAACAGCATATATTCCCTCTTCCCTCAGCTTTTACGACAGTTTGCGGTTAAAAGAGGCTCTCAAACTTCATGCCACTTTTTACAAGAACTTTAAATACCGTGAGATCGGTGGGTATCGATTTGATCTTGAGCGGAAAATAAATTCTCTTTCCCGCGGCGAGAAGACCCTATTTTTTTTCTCTCTTTCGCTATCCACCTCGCCGGAGTATCTCCTGATCGATGATGTGGTGCATTTTTTAGATCCCCATTTACGGGATATTTTTTTAAGGTCCATTTTACAATTGATCGAAGATCAGAAGCTTGGTCTGTTGATTGCGGCCCAGGCCCCCCTGGATATTGAAGGAATCATCGACCGGGTCATTGTCCTGAACAAAGGGGGGATCGTTTTAGACGAAGGTGTGGAAACCCTTAAGCAGACTTTTGTCAGGCTCTATACCAAAGAGGAACCCAAAAACCTTCCGGTGGTTTTTCAAAAGGAGTGGAACGGAATGAAAGAACTGTATATTTATCCGTACCGTAAGGATTTAAATTTTGAAAAAAACATCGAGTATTTGAATTTGTCTGAAATTTTAAGGGCCTACATTGGAGGCGAGTATGATCATCATTGAATTCAAGAGAGTATTAAAAGAAAGTATAATCCTGTTCCTGGTTCTGGTGGGCCTTTTAATTGCAATATTAACCACTGATAATTTAGATGCTTACCTGGCACCGGTATTTGAGATTTTCCTGTTGTTATATGCGTCCTTCACCGGGTGGTCCATATTTGACAAAGAGTTGAATGAAGGAGCCATGGAGTACCTCCTGTCACTGCCCGTCTCCAGGACCAGGCTCTTTTTCATCAAATTGATGCCCAGGGCATTGTTTGTTTTTTTAATGCTGTTGATTTATGTTTTCCTGCACAGCCAGTTCAGATTTCCTTCCCTGTTTATCATCTTTGATTTTTCGGTTTTCTATATCGCCTTTTTCTTTGTCTCTCTTTCCCTTTCCCTCAGTTTAAAAAGTTTTATTGGTGCCTTTTTGTTAACCAGTATCATTTCCGGCGGTCTTACGTTGATCAATCGACTCTTATACTTGAGTAAATCCGACTCGTCGGTTTGCCTTCAAGCCAATGTGCCGTTGGTTATTTTCCCGGTTTTGTTTTTTGTTGTATTTCAATTTTTTGATCTCAAGCCGGCTATTTCTTTTAACCTGAAGTTTTCTCTTCCGGCGATTGGTGCCCTGCTCCTGATCGTTGGCATTACTTATTTTTTCACCACCGGGAGATGGTGCCAGTACTTTTTAACCCAAAAAGGACATATCTTCAGGGTTTCCTGCGGGGAAAGCCAGTTGATGAAAGAAAAAGATAGGGTCAGTAAACGATTTCCCGGCTGTCAATTACCGCTGCTGGAAAAGGATACATTCCTCTATGTCCAGGAAAGAAAGAGCAACAAAGATGAATTTCCCATTGCATTAAATAAGATTAACCTGGAAACCGGTGAAACGGAAAAGTTGATGGAAATTCCCAAAGATTGGTATATCATGCATCATTCCATTGAAAAAACCGGGATTATCCAGGGAGAAAATTTTTATGTTCTCCTGGGAAATTTTGCAGAAAAAAAGTACAAAATCGTCGAGATTGGAGAAGGGAAAATCAACGAGATACCGATAAAGTATAATTTTAATAAAAAGACCAAAAAGTCTCTGTATAATATTTCCCTGGTTTATGTCTCACCGGACCCTCTTTGTTTTATTATTGCCAGTGATGAAAAGCTTTACCGCGTTTATAAGACGGGAGACGTCGATAAGCTGTTTTATGCAGAGCGCTTAATGGTGTGGAAAAACAGGGTGTTGGTATTTAATGAGACCGGGATGACCCTTTTTGAGATTTCCGGGGAAGGTGAACTTAACCCGGTATTTCAAAAAAAGGGGAGTATGCGAAAATTGCGGCGGAGATTCGGATCGATTTTTTCAAGAAAAGCGCTGGTTCGGGATCACGAACAAGGAAAATATTTTATATTTTGCCTGGAGGACCTTACATTTAAAGAGATTCCCATGCCTTACAGCCCTTATTTTTACCTGGAAAGGGGCAGTCGGTTTTATATTGTCTGGGCCAGGGAAGATGAGATTTCTGTTGGGGAAATCAAAGATGGCAAATTGGTAATGAAGAAAGAATGGGTCACATCGATTAAGCCCACCGATGGTCTGCGCATCATCCGGGTTTTTTCCTCGGGTGTGACGATTCAAAATCGTAAGGAGGTTGAAACGTATTTATTTGAGTAAAAAGAAACATTAAATGCATTGAGGACAAAGAGGAGTTAATAAATAAAAAACAAATTACAATTGTCTGGCGATTGAAGGAGGCAGCAAATGAAAAAAGAGTTACAAAAACCAGGATTGGGGGGTGTCCGGCGGGGAGATATTCTCCCCGCCTTTCCATCTTTTATCGTTTACAGCCACAGAGGACACAGAGGCGTGAAGAAAGAGGATGATACCAATGGGAAATACCTTTATGAAGCATGGTACGATGTTTGACCGTGTATGAAAAGCTTTTNNTATAAATGAGAAATGAATTCATATCAATACTTTTTTATAAAAAGCTTTGGCGGGGGGTCCAGGGGGGCAGTTTTCTCGAAAAGAGCCCCCCTGGCCGCCGGAGGCAAAAATAAAAATAACAAAAAGGAGGAAAAACAATGATTAGAGTTAACAAAACGATTCTTTTGGTGTTGGTGTTGTTATTTTCAGTCGTATGGTTATGGGCAGGATCAGAGTCCGAAGCAAAAGGCATTCATGCCGCGGCTCTGAAGGGTGACCTGGCAAAAGTGAAAGCGTTTTTAAAGAAGGATGCCAGCCTGCTCAATTCTGATGGCTGGCATGGTAAAAAGCCGCTTCACTGGGCGGCCCAGGGTGGTCAAAAAGCAGTGGCTGAATTTTTGATTGCTCAGGGTGCTGCGGTGGATGGCAAAAATGAAGTGGATGAGACGCCGCTTCACTATGCGGCGGCCTATGGAAGTAAAGATGTGGCAGAGGTGCTTTTAGCCAACGGGGCAGCGGTTAATCCCAAAGCCAAATATGGTACGCCGTTGACTTATGCTGCCCAGGAGGGGCAAGTGGAGATGGTTAAACTATTGATCTCAAAAGGAGTTGATGTAAAAGAGACCACGGAAAACGGATTTACCCTCTTGCACCACTGTTCCTGGGACGGCAAAAAAGAGATAATTGAACTGCTGATTGACAAAGGTATTCCTGCGGATGCCAAAACCGACTTTGGTCGGACCCCGCTGCAAATGGCTGCGTTAGGTGGAAACGTGGAAGCTGCAAAGGTTTTGATTAAAAAAGGAGCAGATGTGAACCACAAAGGGGAAGAAGACTGGCCCCCGTTGTACCTGGCTGCCAAACGGGGACATAAAGACTTTGTCGGACTCTTGCTGGAATCCGGTGCAGCAGTGGATGTCACCAGGGAAAAAAGCAAAAGAACGCCTCTTCACCTGGCTGCACTCAATGGTTACGGTGAGATTGCCGCCATGCTGATGGAAAAAGGCGCAGACCCCAATGCAGAGGACATTAAGGGAAAAACCCCTCTCTATTATGCGGCACGGTACAGCCATAAAAAAGTTGCAAAAAAACTGGTTTCCAAAGGCGTTAAAGTAGAAAACCTGGAAAAGTTGAAGAAAAAGTTCGGTTACTCCCCTATTTTGAAAAAGCAATTTGAACCGGGACATGCGCTTGCCTGGTACCTGGGCCACAGTGGTTGGGCCATAAAGACCGCCAATTATCTCTTAATTTTTGATTACTACAAACGTGGGAACCTGCCGGATACCCCCCTTATAACCAATGGCACCATCAACACGGAAGAAATCAAAGACCTTAATGTCGTGGTATTTGCTTCCCATGCTCATGGGGACCATTATATGCCTTCGATCTTCGATTGGAGAAAAGATATTCAAAATATTACTTACATTATGGGATTCAAACCGGAGAAACAGTCGGATTATATTTACATGGGCCCCAGGGAAACAAAAAAGGTTAACGGGCTGGAGGTTACTACTATCGAGTCTAATGACAGTGGTGTCGGTTTCTTTGTCCGGGCGGATGGCGTCAATATATTCCATTCCGGTGACCATGCGAACCGGAAGCGGGATTTCAGCGGTCCCTTTAAAAAAGAAATTGAGTTCCTGGCGGACAGGGGTTTAACGCCGGACATCTTTTTTGCGCCAGTCAGCGGTTGTGGTTTTGGTGACCTGGAAAGTGTAAAGAAGGGTGTCTACTATACTATTAAAAAACTTTCACCTAAAGCGGTTTTCCCCATGCATGCCCTGGGAAGTGAGGAAAGATATGTAGAATTTGCTAAAGAAGCCAAGAAAGCTGGTATTGAAGGACCATTCTGTTGTGCAGGTCACAGCGGCGATTGGTTTTTCATCAACCAGGGCAGTGTAAAAAAGGCTTATACGCTGCACAAGGTAGGGCACAAGCACAAGGGAGAAAAAAAAGGAGATAAAAAGGCTTGTAAAAAGAAACAGAAAGAGAAAAAGTAAAAGCACAAAAAAAAGCTGCAACCATTGATCATAAATCTAAGAATCTCCTGAACCCTGGAGCCCGGTTTTGGGATGCGAGTCCGGGACCCGGGCTCCGGGTTCTCTTTTATGTTTCCTGCTGACTTTTTTTAACAGCTATTACTCCTACAAGTGCAAAAAAGACTGCTATTATTCCAATTAAAGTCAAAACATCACGATTAACCGTTGACCAGGTCCCGCCTTTTTGGGTTATTTCCATTATCGGATTTATCACATAGTATGTCGGGAAAAATTTTCCCACCCACTGCGGTATTTGAGGAATAAGACAAACAATTCCCGGAGCATATATAAATACATTAAGCCCCTCTATAGCAGAATAAACAGATGAAATATCCTTTGAAAATGTGCCAAGTATTAAACCAAAACAACTGGCCATTATGGCACCACCGAGTAAAATAAATATGATTAAGACGAACTGGGTATTAAACGCCTGATTAAGAATAAGTATTACTATCCCCATAACCATACTTACAATTATCCCCATTAACCCTTTGGATACAAAAATTTCATTTTGAGTTACAGGAGTGGTCAATACAGCTCCAATGGTTCCTTTTTGCTTTTCACCCACCAATGATGTGGAAGGTATAGCAAAACCACTTAGGAAAATAGTCATAAGGACAATTACAGGGAGAAAACGGTCTTTTAAGGGAATATTATTTTTTTCCCCTAAAGAAACCGGGATAATGTCCACGGGTACTTCTTTCCCGGAAATATCCCTGATCTGATACAAAAGCGCAGAGCTGATAATTGCCCTATTTTTTAACAGGCTTTCTCCCCAGACATATGCTGTTATTTTTGTCAATTTTCCCTTTTTTATCATGGCATCAAAATTTTCCTGTAAAACAATTCCTACATCTCGTCCACCGGTTTCGACTGCATCCTTTAATTCCATTTCTGATGCATACTCTTTCAGGTTAATAGATTTCATATGTTTTAATGCCTCAACAATTTGTGAATTTCCTTGATCCATGACTCCGAGTTCAGGTTTTTGGGAAAAGAGTGAGCTAAAAACCAGGTTAAGAAATAATGTGGCAGCAAGAGGAGCAGCCACCGCAAATATAAAAAAGTAACTTCTTGATCCATATAACAATTCTTTTTTTAATAATATACCTATTCTTCTAATGCGCATTGAACCTTCCGTTTTAACGTGATAATTCCCAGGAAAACAAAAGCAATGTTAAACCCGATTATAAACATTATATTTTTTAAATTACCGCTCCAACCGATATCAAAATTTACTGCTCTATGAAGCGTGTCCACAATATAAAATGAGGGAATGACTTTAATCCATCCGGAAACAGGACCGGGGAATATTATAGTAACTGCCGGTATACTAAGGATCATCACAAAAAGAGTCCCCCAGGCAACAACGGACATCATGTCCGGGGAAATTGAGGCAATGAAAAATGCAAGTCCGGTTACCATCATTGAACCCAATAATAATGATATGATAATGAGAATTGTGTTCTGGTTTAGATTGCCTGTGACTGTCATTAATATCATTGCTTGTGAAAAGGCTAAAAGTACCCCGACAAAACCTTTTCCAACAAATAGATCAATTACTTTCATGGGAGTGGCCAATAATGCCTGGATCGTCTTATTTTCCAATTCTGATGTTATCAAGCTCGCAAGTACAAATGTCCCGGCAATTAACAGGAAAAACACCAATATTGGAAGCAAACGGTCTCTATAAGGAATCTGTTTACCTCCCATATCCAGGCCCAGCACAATATGATCAAGTTTTATTTTATAACCCACCACTGCGTTTATCATTTCACCAATAAATATTGTGTACATTTCCTTCATTTCATCCGGTATATCTGATGAATAATACACAACGATTTGCGGGTTTTTTCCAGGTATAAGTGACTTGCGGATATCTCCAGGAATTGAAATCCCGATATGATATTGTTTATCCATTACCGCTTGTTTTAATTCATTTTCGCTGCTCACATTTCGAATGATCACACCTTCTGCTTCTCTAGTTTTATTAAACATATTAAACGCTTTCGGAGCATAAAAACCAATTTCTATGGTCTCATCTACAGTCCTGGGCATGATAAAATAAAAAATAATAAAAAGGACGATACAGAAAATTGTTGCGAAACCGAAGAGTTTATCTCTCAAAAAAAGCATAAAATCTTTGGTAATCAGGGGTATTATTTTCTGCCAACTCATCCTGTCAGTCCTCTTCCGGTGATTTGCATAAAAATATCTTCCAAACTGGCTTCTTCACTATGAATGGTTACCACTTTTTCATTTTTAAACAGTGCATGTACATCATTCGCTGTATTGGTATTGTCCATGTAAATTTCTCTATTTTCAAGTTCGCCGTTTTCTGTTCTTATTTGCGCCTTAATGGCACGTTTTCCGTATCGTTGTTTAAGGTTATAAGGTGTATCAAGCGCAACGATTTCTCCGGCATTTATAAATGCCACACGATCAGAAAGTTTATCCGCTTCTAACATGTCATGTGTGGTTAAGAATACCGTTGCTCCTCTTTCTCTTTCTTCAAGAATGACATGACGGATATTATCAGCGGATGTGGGGTCCAAACCCTCAGTGGGTTCATCCAGAAACAGTATTTTGGGTTTATTGACCAGAGACCTTGCCACCATCAGGCGCTGCTTCATTCCTTTTGAGAACGTTGATACACGGTCCTTTTCTCTGCCCTTAAGGCCTACCCTGGTTATGAGTTCGTCTGCATCAAATTTTTTAACACCAAAAAGTTTGGCAAAAAGCTTTAAATTTTCTATGGCACTCATTTGTTCATACAGGTTGGTTCTTTCAAAACAGACGCCAATTTGGGCCTGAATTTTACCGCTTTTTTTTGTAATATCCAGCCCCAGGACTGTAATTTTTCCCTGTTTAGGATAAATCTGGCCGGTGAGCATTTTTATGGTTGTGGATTTTCCGGCACCATTGGGTCCCAGGAATCCAAAAATCTCACCTTCTGCTACCTGAAACGTAATTCCTTTTACTGCTTGTATATCACCATAGTTGTATCGGGCATTCTCTACTACAATTGCATCTATACTCATACCATCTCCTTTTATTCTTATTCTACCGGTAAAATATATTTACCATACCTTGAAAAAGAAAGTCAACCCCCCCTGGCAAAAATAGGGTCTCGTCAAAGTTCTTAAATCCGAAAATCGAATATCGAAATTCGAAACAAATTCGAATGACCGAAATTCAAATGACCAAAACGAAAAGAACCCGAATAGTGAAAAAGGGTCAGGCACGAAAAATTAGGGAGGAAAAATAAAAAAAAATTACTTGAGTTAAAGAATTGATTCGGTTAAAATTTCTACCTGTTAATTTCAGTAATTCCATATGGAGACTAGAAAGAAGATGTGTGAATGGAGTGAAAATGAATGGTTGTCGGATCGCCGGATGCTGGACCGTGAGAGCAGCCGGGATGATCCATCGTTGTGGTCGGCGGTATCGGAGAGCGGCATGGTGGTTTCCGCCCATTATCGAGCCACAGCAGTGGGGGTTGAAATCCTGGCGAAGGGTGGAAACGCCGTGGACGCGGCAATTGCCACAGCTTTGGCCCTTAACGTCGTGGAACCGGCAGCCTCGGGCCTGGGGGGAATGGCTATGATGGTGATCTACCAGTCCTCCTCCGGGAGAGTGGTTGTGTTGAATGGCCCCTGCCGTGCACCTATCCATGCCACCCCCGAAGCAGTTGCCGCGGGCCACCGCAAAAGGGGTTACAAAGCCGTTGCTGTTCCCACCAATCCGGCAGTGTTGGATTTTGCACTGCGCGGTTATGGAACATTAACCGCGGAACAGATACTTGAACCAGCCATACGGTTGGCTGAAAACGGCTTCCCAATTACGCCTTTCCAACACCGCCTCTTCCGGGAATACCTTAAAGGCATTACCAAAGGAAACATTGCCCCTTTTTTTCTTGGTCCCGATCAAAATCCTTTACCACCAGGCAGCATCTTACGGCAGCCAGTCCTGGCCGGTACCCTTCGACGCCTGGCCCAATATGGTTTTACCGATTTCTATACAGGAGAGATTGGGAAACGCATTGCTGCGGATATGGCAGAAAATGGCGGTTTTATTTGTGAGGCAGATTTGGCCGACATCCCCTGGCCCATTGAAAGAGAGCCCCTCACCCGGCAAGTGGGAGACTGGGTGGTCCATACATTGCCGCCCCCGGGTGGAGGAACCGCACTGCTCCAGATGCTGCAGCTCTTTCTTCAACTGGCCCCCGGGAATTTTGATCCTGATTCTTCGGAAGCAGCGGTTCTGTTTGCATCCATCATTCAACGTGCCCGCCTTGACCTCAGGACATATTCATTCGCAAAAAATGCACCGGACCTGTCCGCTGCCCGGTACGCGGTCCAGGCTGCAGGGGAAATCCGCGAAGAACTCTCCGGCTGCGGTGAAACCACCCATCTCTGCACCATGGACTCTAGCGGAAACATGGTGTCCATGACCCAGTCCATTGAACGCAGTTTCGGTGCCAAAGTAGCTGGCAGAGAGCTGGGATTTATTTACAATGGCTACATGAAAGGCTTTAAAATAAAAAACAAGAGGCACCCTCATTTCCTGCGTCCCGGAGCCGTGGCTCGCTCCAATGCCGCGCCTACCATTGTTATGCAGGGAGGGTTCCCCAGTATCGCAGTAGGTTCTACTGGCTCGGAACGGTTGGCCTCCGGAATCTTTCAGGTCCTGGTAAGGCTTGGGAGCCAGTCCCCTTTTCAAGCTTTAGCCGCCCCCCGTCTCCACTGTACCCCGGAAGGGGATGTTCTCATTGAAGCTGAACGTTTCTCTCCCAAAGCACTTCAGGCACTGGAAAAGCACGTTTTTCGCCTGGTTCCCCAGACCGCCTGGGATTTTTCATTCGGTGGACTTCACCTGTTGATCTTCGATGGGGATAATAAACGCATGTGTGGAGTGGCAGAGCCGCGCCGCGATGGTGCGACTGCCAGTCCTTTCCCTTCTACGTTGACACCCTGTGGTTCCGAAAAAGGCTGGCGAAAACCGTTTTTCAGCCAGAGGAAAAAAGAGAAGAGTTTGCTTATTTAACCCTGTTGTAAATTGTCCGGGTAGACTCCGGTTCGATGATGACAAAATAAAGCAATTTCTTGTCTTTCTTGCTTTCGATTTCAAGGACTTCGGTTTCATTAAGTTCCTTGTTTACCAGGCTGATGTCCGAATGTTCATAGCTTTTATCAAAGCGAAGAAGAAAGATGTCGGCTTTTTTATTTCTCATTTCTCCGGGAATCGGGACTTCAATTTTGTAATACCTGTTTTTGCTTTTTTTCTGCTTTTCAAGGGTTTTATACTTTGTGTTTTGGACTTTCCCCACCATACGGCTCCAGGTGCCTTCAGTGGTCACATTAATGGCAAACACTTTTTTTTGCACCTGTTCCATTTCTTTGTAATCTTTCTCCGCTTCGGAATAATTTAGTGTATGAAGGATAATGTCCTTGTTTTTGCTCTTGACAGTAATTTGATGCCGTTTCTTCATCTCTTGCTTCTCTGTGAATGCCAATTCATAGTAAGCGGAAGTGATTTTTTTAACGGAAGTGACCAGGTTTTTAACATTGGGATCGTTAAAAAACGCTCCGCCGCTTCCTATCCCCACATATTTTAACATCCACTCGGAGGATTCTCTCATCCTCCAGCCGATGGGGGGCATCCATATCGAAGGTGCAAAAAACCGGTAGGAAACATCATTTATAGAAGTAATTCGCCCGGGATAAATCACATTAAAAACACATCCCCCATAATTAATTGCCTTTATCAGGTCACCAAAGTAGTAAGCAACGGTTGACGCGGAATAGGTCTGATAGCCGTACTCTTGCTCCCAGGTTGACTCTTTGATTCCTTCGGAAATCAAATACATGATTTTAGGTTTGGTAATCGTCCTCAGGGCGTATTTGAGCTGGCTGATACTGTGTACGAAGTGGTTGACCGCGATTCGTGCGGCATGTTCGGTCAAAAAATCTTCCCTGACGCTTTGACCGGGTGTCATTCTCAATTTTTTCACTTTTTTGATCAACTCTTCACTTTTCGCTTCCGGGCCGGCAATGTATTTTAATCCATTTTGCAGGGTAACCTCAAGGACAACAAACATATCCCCGGGGTTTGCTCTATCGATCAATTCAAGGGCGATTCGTTTACCCTTATCCAACCCGCGAAACGTGGAATTCAGCGAATCCAGTAAAATAAAAATAACACGGCTCGGTTCCTTTCTCAGGGTTGGAACCGGTTTTTCTTCTATAACTTCTTCAGTGGTTTCAAACCGGAATACCTCCATATTATAAATATCAACCGGCTTACCATCCACATAAAGCTCCAGGTCTTCTTTCTTCAGATCGAATATGGGATTCCCTTTGGCATCCACGGCAAACAGGGGGACCAGTGTGGCTTTTACCTCTACCTGGTATTTCAGCGGCTTATGTTCCTGCGGAAGGGCCATTAAGAGCGACGGGCAAAAAAGCTGCCCCATCACCAACACAAAAACAAACCCTCCCAAAATCGATACCATTACCGGTATCCTGGTTTTCAAAAATTTTTCTCTATTCATTTTTCCTCCTTTGAGGCTGTCCAGTGATACATATATTAATACGGTTCTTCATGATAAAAGTGGAAAGTAAAATTTGCTGCCAGGCAAAGTTCTTTCATCAGTTGAAAGCCTCAAGTTTGTAGTAATATGATACAAACTTGCAGCTATTTGCTGCAAAGTTGCAGTCCTCAACAACAAAATTGCAGCAAAAACCTTTGTGTCCACTAAAAAAGCTGCAAAAATGCAGCATTTTGTTGCAAACTTGCACCTATTTTCTGCAAACTTATTACACTTGAAGTATCTTTATTCATCTCTCAGTCGCAACAGTTAAGATCCAGCCACAAGCCACAAGAAAAAAGATGAAAATTATAAGCCGTACTTCAATCAAAGGGGGTGATACCCCCAACCCAGGAAGGAAAAAAAGGACAATCAAAAAACCAATGCCACTTGACTGGAGCTTAAAAGCTCAGAAGTAAAGAGGATGAGAGGTTAAGAGGATGAGAAAACTAAAGAAGCTTTTCTTTCAGTCTCTCTCTCAACTTCTAAGTTTTACTGAAAAGGTGCCTTCGGGCTAAGGTTAATGTATAATATAAATGAAAAAGGGTCAAGCCCCACAAAATTTCCCAAATGGTTGACTTAAAGTAAAAAATATATTATTAATTATCTGTCAGGGATTAATAAATGAGCGGCGTACAGAAATTAATCAGTTTTGATTGGGCCATCAAACGGCTGCTGAGAAACAAAGCCAGTTTTGCCATTTTTGAAGGATTCTTAAGCGAGCTTCTGCACGATGACATCAAAATTAAAAACATCCTGGAGAGCGAAAGCAACCGGGAGACCAGGGATGACCGGTCCAACCGTGTGGATATGCTGGTAGAGAATTCCAAAGGGGAATTAATCATCGTGGAAATTCAACGGGAAACCGAGTATGACTATCTGCAGCGGATTCTTTTCGGTGCGTCCAAACTGCTGCTGGAATACATGCAAAAGGCCATGCCTTATTCCAAAATCAGGAAAATCATATCCATCAGCCTGGTTTATTTTGACCTGGGTGTAGGAGAAGATTATGCTTATCATGGATTGACTCAATTTATCGGCTTAAACAAAAAAGATGTATTAAAACTCACCAGCACGCAGCAGAAACTTTACAAAACCGAAAAAATATCAGATATCTATCCTGAATATTATATTCTTAAGATCAACCAATTTGACGACATCGCACGGAACACCATCGATGAGTGGATTTATTTCTTTAAGAATGAGGAAATCAAAGATGAATTTACAGCCAGGGGGCTAAAGGAAGCCAAAGAAGAGTTGGATATTATAAAGATGGACGAAGAGGAGCGGCGGGAATACGAGGAATATCTCGAAACATTGCGTTATCAAGCCAGTATGTTTGAATCCAGCTATAAAGTCGGTGAAATGAAGGGAGAAGAGAAAGGTGCAAAAATTAAAGCTGTAGAGATAGCAAAAAAATTAAAAGAAAAAGGAATTGATATCGATATCATTTCCGACACCTCAGGGCTTTCAAAAGAGGAGATAGAAAATCTTTAATGTAAATAAAAGAAAAAGGGTCAGGCGAAAAATCACTCTGGCGCAGCGCCACAGCATTAATCGAAGTCAAAACAATACTCTGGCGCTACGCCACAGTAAAAAAAAGGTGACACTCAACCACATAATAACCACTTCTTGATTGTTTGTTACCTCATCCCATAGAAGGGCAAATTGTGCCCTGGCATTGGTAGAGGCACCTCTCTTCTTTGAAATTTGGTATTGAAATATCCTTCTACTTCCTATAAAATACTATCGAAATTATTCCTGTAATCAGTCAAATGAAAATAAAGGTAATTCTTCGATAAGAGGTGCCATTGGAGATACGGGTAAAAGGTGCAAAAGAACATAATCTTAAGAATATCGATATAACGCTGGGCAGCGGCCTAACAGTGGTAACAGGTGTATCCGGCTCCGGGAAGACCTCCCTGGTTTTCGACACCCTTTTTCATGAATCACGACGGCGGTTCCAAGAGATATTTGTCTTCGGTTCCCCGGGTTCCAGGGTTCCCCCGGCAAAAGTAGAGTCTATTACAGGATTGGGACCGGCCGCAGCAGTGGGGCAAAACCTTCTTAACCGTAACCCCAACTCCACCCTTTCAACAGCTTCGGGCCTTCATCCATTCCTGAGACTCCTGTACGCCAGGTTTGGTGAACGTTACTGCCGCAAGTGCGGTACATACCTTTCAGTACTGAGCGAAGATGAAATCGCAGAGAAGATTGAAACCTTATCCAAAGAAACACCTATAAATATCTACGCGCCTATTTTAAACCAGGCATTGGGAAGTCATTCCACATTACTTCGCCTTCTTTCCTCAGAATTTGGCCCGGGATCACTCCTGGTAGATGGAAAATACTGGGGAAAAAACAAATTGGACCCTAATATACCTCATCGTATCGAAATCGAGGTAGCACAAGCAGAAAAAGATCATTTTTCGCTGCGCCGGATCAGGGAAGCGGTTGGAACCGTTAAAGCCCTGGGCGCACATGCAGTATTGCTGCGAAGCGAAAAGGGGAAATTTTCTCTTTCCAGTGCCCCGGTATGTCCCCAGTGTGGCATATGGTTCCAGGTCCTTGAACCCAAACACTTTAACCAGGCCTGTCCTTATTGCCAGGGAAAAGGATGCCTTGAGTGCGTGGAAACAGGTCTCTACCCCGAAGCTGCGTCTGTCCGTTGGGAGGGATTACGGTTCCCGGAACTCCTGGGTAAAAGCGTCGAGGAAGTTCAAGCACTATTTCAAACATCGAGTCTCCCCTCTTCGGCACACCGCCTCCTGGAGGAGATCGAAAAACGTTTAGAGGCATTGGTCCGGGTAGGACTGGGGTATATCTCCCTGGACCGCCCTTCCCCTACGTTATCCAGGGGAGAATCCCAGAGGGTCCGGTTGGCTGTTGCTCTTTCCGGCAGACTGGAAGATATTCTTTATGTATTGGATGAACCCACCATCGGCCAGCACCCGGCAGACGTGAACCGCCTCATCCCGGCTTTCAGGGAACTTGCCGGTCCGGTGGTTTATGTGGAACATGATCGCGCAGCAGCCGCTTTTGCAGACCAGGTGATCGATATGGGACCGGGAGCCGGTACTCAAGGTGGACAGGTAATTTTCACAGGAACCCCGGCGGAACTCTGGAGGGCAGATACCCCTAGCGCCAGGTATTTCAGCCTCAGGAACCGGGTCCAATTACCTGGTTCCGCTCCCCCCGCCCGGACGTTCCTTTCTATCCAGGGGGCATTTCTACACAACCTCCGGGAGGTGGAGATAAAAATTCCTCTCGGCCGTCTCACCGTGGTTACCGGTGTTTCAGGTTCGGGAAAGAGCACACTGGTGGAAGATGTCCTGGTGGCGACACTGGACCAAAAAAAACCTGTGGGCTGCAAAACCTTTGAAGGCACCTGGATAAAGGCTGTCTTGGTGGACCAGGGACCCATCGGCAAAAATCCCCGGTCTACACCCGCTACCTATACCAAATTAGCGGATATCATCCGGGACCTGTATGCGGAAATCACAGGTCTATCCTCTTCCCATTTTTCCTTTAACCGGCCCGAAGGAGCCTGCCCCACCTGCCAGGGGATGGGGGCAGTGGAGATAAGGATGAAGTATCTGCCTTCCACCTGGATTACTTGCGCCCACTGCGGCGGGCTGCGATTTAAGGATGAAGTACTGGAAAAAAAGTTAAAATTCGGAGACCAGGAACTTTCCATTAGTGATTTCTACCAACTCCCGGTAAACGAATCCCTTCATATCCTCCGGGAGGCTCCCTTGAAGCAGCGGTTCCGCAAGGAGGCGGAGGGGATCCTGGAAGCTCTCCTTGATATTGGCCTGGGCTACCTGCCCCTGGGACAGCCCAGCCCGACCCTATCAGGGGGTGAAGCCCAACGGGTAAAATTGGCTAAATACCTGGGTAAAAGAAATCTGTCGGACAAAATTATCGTGTTGGATGAACCCACCACCGGTTTGCATCCCCGGGATCTGGCCGGGCTGCTCCGGGTGCTGGAGAAGTTGGTTAAAGCCGGTGCCGCCATTGTGGTGGTGGAACATAACCCGGACGTTATCCGGGCAGCCGATTGGATTATCGACCTGGGACCAGGAGCAGGCCCACGGGGTGGGAAGGTTATTTATATGGGTTCTCCCGACGGTCTTTTAAAATCAAAGGTGTCCATTACCGCACAGGCGCTACGGGAAGAATCAGAGATTATTCCCAACGATTCGGATGAACGCGCATTTTTATCATCACCTTTCATAAAGGTTCGCGAAGCCCGGGCCAATAACCTGAAACATATCGATGTAGACTTCCCTAAGAACTCGCTGACCGTTGTTACAGGTGTTTCAGGTTCCGGTAAATCCAGCCTGGTAGGAGACGTGTTGGAGACAGAAGCAAGGCGCCGGTTCCTGGAAACCCTTTCCCTTTATGAACGGCAGGGACTCAAAGAAGGCCCTGAAGCCCCTGCGGATTCAGTCTCAGGTTTGGGTGTGTGTCTTTCGGTTACCCCGGATCGGAAACTTTACGACCAGAGGTCCACGGTGGGTACTGCCACCGAGTGTTGGCATCACCTGGCCATCCTTTTATCCACCCTGGGAAAACGCACCTGTCTTGAGTGCGGCAGCCGGATGACCAGGGGTGAGCAATGGAGTTGTTCCCGATGCGGTGCCACTGCCCCCATTGCTCCTCCTACGCGATTCAGCCCTACTCATTACGCAGTCGCCTGCACCACCTGCCAGGGAATCGGGACACTCCAGGTGCCCCGGCCGGAAAAACTCATCCGTAACCCCCAAAAGCCCCTGTGCGGCGGTGCCATGTATTCACCGGGATTCTTTCCCAAAGGATACCTGTGTAAACCGGGAAACGGTGGTTACGACATTGTCCGGGCTTTTGCCCACCGGCACGGGTTCGACCCGGAGGCTACACCCTGGAAGCAAATATCCCCGGATGTCCGGGAAATGTTCCTGTTCGGCGACCCTGAACCCCTGGAAGTCACGTTCAGGAATCCCCGGGGCATAACCCATACCACCACTGTAAATTTCAAGGGTTTTTACGGGTGGATCCGGGACTGGGATGTGGGCGGAACCTATACAGATGCGGCCATTTGCCCCGGTTGCAGCGGTGCCCGGCTCCGGCCCCAATACCTGGCCGTAACGCTTCAGGGTTTGAACATCCACCAATTGAGCGAGCTGCCGCTTGCCCGGCTCCGGGAGATATTGGAACCCCTCAGCGTAACAGGGAATCGTCCGGAAGCCCGCAGTATATACACCTTAAAAAAACGGCTTGGTTTTCTTTCGCAGGTAGGCCTGGGATATCTTCACTTAAACAGGGTTTCAGCCACCCTGTCGGCAGGCGAAGCCCAGCGGGTGAAAATAGCGGGATTATTGGGCAGTGGCTTGACGTCCCTGACTGTTTTGCTGGACGAACCCACGCGGGGTCTTCACCCCGGCGAAGTAAAAGTGCTGCTGGGGGCTTTAAAGGAACTCAGAGACGAAGGCAGCACAGTCATCGTGGTAGAACATGATCTTGGGATTATCCGTGAAGCGGATCATATTATCGATATGGGCCCTTCTGCCGGCATAGCCGGGGGCAGGATCGCGGCACAGGGCACACCAACGGAAGTATCCGGGAAAAACACGATTACAGGAACCTGGCTGCGGGGAGAAGGAAAATCATGGACCCGCAACGATCGACGAAAACCCGGGGACTGGCTGATCATTAAAGGTGCGAGGGAAAATAATCTTAAAGGCGAGACTATTCACATCCCCCGCGGCGTGTTGGCGGGAATCTGCGGGGTGTCCGGGTCCGGTAAAAGCACATTGCTGATCGATACTCTGGCCCGGGTATTGGCACCGGTGAAACATACCACCAGTGTTGCCCGAGAGCCGATGGAACCGGGAAAACATGATGAAATAATAGGAATTCCCCCGGGGACCTTATGGGTGGACCAGGGCAAGAAAGGGGTCCGGAACCCGCTCACTTTCCTGGAATTGGTTCAACCCCTTATTAAACTCTATGCAGATAGCGAAGACGCCAGGGCTTTGGGCCTGGATGTAAATACATTGGGAAAACAGTGCTCCGTGTGCCGCGGCAGCGGTTTGCTGCAAATGGATATGGGGTTTCTGCCCGATATCCGTTCGGAGTGTGAAACCTGTGAAGGAACCGGGTACGCCAGGGAAATCCGCAACGTGAAACTCCACGGCTATTCGCTTCCCCAACTGACCCGGTTGACTATCAACGAGGTATACCGGTTATTGAGCCGCCATGAGAAAATTGCCGGTCCCCTGGAAGCTGCCAGAGATGTGGGCCTGGGCTACCTGGTACTCAGGCAGCCCGGCATCACCCTCTCAGGTGGGGAAATCCAGCGCCTCAAAATCGCTAAAGAATTGTGTAAAAAAACAAAAAATGAAACCCTCTATATACTGGATGAACCCACTGTAGGGCAGCACCTGGAAGATGTGAGCCGTTTGAGCCGGGTTCTCCACCGGTTGGTGGATGAGGGCAACAGCGTGATCATCATCGAGCATCATCCCCATCTCCTGGCAGCCTGTGACTGGCTGTTGGAACTGGGACCCGGAGGTGGACCGGAAGGGGGAAAGGTAATCGCTTTTGGCCCCCCGGAAACGATTGCAAAGATGAATACCCCTACCGCCCCTTATATCAAGGAAGTTTTGGAGGCTGACCAATGACCTGGGTTCCCCTTCTCCTGGCCAATCCCTCCCCATGCCTGCGTTTATTGGTACTGCGAAATCTCTTAACACAGGAGCATAATGAAGAGATAAAAGAATTGGAAAAAATACGGGAAAACGATCAACTGGTATCCGGGCTTTTGCAGTTACAGGCAGCGGATGGTTCCTGGGGAAAAGAAGCGGTTACGGGCAATACGCCTGGTGAAACGATACAGATCACAGCCCGGTCCCTTACCAGGCTGGGATACCTGGGATTTGGATTGGAGCATCCGGCGGTTCAGCAGGGTGCCCAATACCTGTTCCGTTTCCAGCGGGAAGACGGCTCGTGGCCGTTATGCCATTATTCATCAGATGGAGAAGGAGAAGGGAATTACGAGGTGATTTCCCTGCAAACCTCTCTTCCCCTTCGGGGATTGGCAGCTTGCGGGTATGCAACGGATCCCCGGGTGGAGAAAGCGTATGAATGGTTACTGGAGCAAAGACTGGAGGATGGGGCCTGGCCCACGGGAATTGCTCACGGCAACTACGGTGGCGTGGCCGGGTACCGGAGATTGGCTCATTCCCGGTGGGGATGCCGGAGCAATACCACCGGAGCGCTGGCTTGTCTGGCTTTGCATCCCCAATTGCGGCACACCCCTGAGGCGAAGCAAGCACTGGATTTGCTTTTAGCTTGCGAAACCAGGGAACGGCACCACCTGGGTTTTGACGTTGCCCGCATCATCGGAGCAGAAGAATCCAGGGGATTCCTGACATTTTATGCTTGTTTCGACATTGCCCAAATCCTGGATTTATGCTGGAGAATCGGGGCTTCCAGGGAAGACACCCGCGTGGCAGAGTTGGTAAATTATGTAAGAGAACTCCAGGGACCGTACGGTCTTTGGGAATATCAACCCAAACCTCAAGCAAGCCGGTGGGTAACGTATGATATACTCAACAGTCTCACCCGGATTGCCAGGGAAAGTGACTGGATATCCCTGGAACCCCGGACACCCTTCAGACCCTACCCGGAGAAGAAAAAAAGATATTAAGGTAGTTTTTGCCTCCGACGGCCAGGGGGGCTCTTTTCGAGAAAACCGCCCCCCTGGACCCCCCGCAAAAGCTTTTCATCCACGGTCAACCATCGTACCATGCTTCATAAGGGTATTTCCCATTGGTACCATTTTCCTTTTTCTTTTCTTCTCTTCTTCGTTTCTTCGTTTCTTCGTTTGCCAACTGCCAACCGCCAACTGACTTCGTGCCCCATTACAGTCGTTGAAATTCGCTTCTTATTTATTTTTGACTTTCATACATCCAGGTGCTAAAATTAGTTTTTTAAAACTTCAAACTCAATCGTATATCCAGGAGGATAAACATGCATCAATACTCAGGCATACTCGGTATTATCATTTTCCTGTTGATCGCCTATTTACTGTCCAACAATCGCAAAAAAATCCCTTACAAAACCGTTATCTTCGGCTTAGTCACCCAGATCATGATTGCCGTTTTTATGCTAAAAACACCCATAGGCGTAGGAATCTTTAAAGCAGTAAACAAGTTCTTCGTTAACCTGTTGGGCTACAGCGACAAGGGAGCCAAATTCCTGTTCGGGAGCCTGGTAGACTCCCAGGATATCGGGGCAACATTGGCATTCCAGGTCCTTCCCGTGATCGTATTTGTATCCGCTTTGATGGGCATACTGGTCTACCTGGGTGTCATCCAATTCATCGTTAAACTCCTTGCCAGGGTTTTTTACAAGGCCCTTAAAATCACCGGCGTGGAAGCCTTTATTTCATCCCTGCTGATCTTTATGGGCATCGAAACCATTACCGGCGTCAAAGAATACATCAAAAAAATGAACGAATCCCGCATATTTACCATTATGACCACCTTTATGGCTACTATTGCCGGAAGCGTTATGCTGGCTTACATGAGCTTCGGCGCTGAAGCAGGCCACCTGCTCACCGCTTCATTGATGAGCGCACCTGCTGCCATTCTGATATCTAAAATCATGATCCCCGACACAGAAACCGGAGAAACCGACCCCTTAGAAAAAATTCAAATGGAGAAAACAGAAAAAAATATCATCGAAGCCGCAGCCAACGGCACATCACAAGGTTTAAGCCTCTCCCTCCAGATCGGCGCCATGCTGATCGCCTTTATCTCCATTATCTACTTGCTGAACGATATCGTGGGAATTTCAGGTTACACCTTGGAAAAATTAGTAGGGTACGCCCTTTCACCTGTGGCCTTCCTGGTGGGCATCCCCATTAATGAATCTGTAGACGTGGGGCAAATGCTGGGTATTAAAACCATTTTTACAGAATTCTTATCCTATTTGCAGTTGAAGACCCACATTGCAGAAATAACCCTTTCTCCCCGAACCATTGCCATTACCACTTACGCCCTGTGCGGGTTCACCCACTTCGGCAGCATTGCCATCCTCATCGGGGGAATCGGTACCCTGGTGCCTACTCAAAAACCCGTAGTATCCAGGCTGGCAATAAAAGCACTGATCGGTGGGTTTCTGGCTACCATGATGACCGCAGCTATTACCAGCTTGCTCCTGACCACAGATGTACCAACAGCCGGATTCCTGTCCGCTATAAGCACACCAGCCGATCTCATATTGAATTCGGCAATCATGATGCTCTTTTGAAAAATCCCACTGCATGGGGGAACATTTGCAGTGCAAGGATGGCATAAGATGGTTCAAGCAATGTGTTGCCTCCGTGGACATTCTTATCGCCGCACCGCAAGTATCCCCTGCCCCCCCGCAAAAGCTTTTGTATGGTAAATATGGTATAATAGTTTAAGTACATTTAGATTAAGAATAAAGGATACAGAGGAAGAAACCGGTGAAATACAGAAAACTGGTGGTAACATTCTTAGTGACACTGATCGTCTTTTTTGCTGCGGTGTACTATATCCATACCAATTACCTGACCGCTGCCCTACTATCCCTGGTGGTTTTCTATTTCCTCTATTTTTTAAATCCCGGGGGATTGATGATGTTTTTTAAAACCAGGACAATCACCAATATGAGCCTGGTATTTATCCTGTGTTTATGTTTTCCTATGGCAAAAAATATTTTTCATATATCCGGCAATCCCCACTTGCAGGAGAAACGGGAACTGGCTCAAAAAAACGGGATTCGGTTTGAATCATTAACTGAATACTTCCGCCGGTATACCGATTATTATAATGACAATTTTGCCTTTCGTGATTCCCTTATTTATACCGGGAATTTACTCAAATTGAAATTGTTTGGTGTTTCACCGGTTCCCAAAGTAATCGTGGGTAAACAAGGATGGCTTTTCCAGGCAAGGAAAAATAAAGATCCCGGGGATGCAGGTTATTTTCCCTCTATTCAACCCTTTACCCCAGTGGAGCTGGAAGAATGGCGCAAAACATTGGAACAACGTCACCAGTGGCTGGCTCGCCGGGGCATTTATTACCTCCTCATCCTGGCACCGGATAAAAGCACTATTTACCCTGAGTTTTTGCCGGATTCCCTCCGCCCCTTCTACCGGAACTCACGACTGGATCAACTGGTGGATTACCTAGAAAAACATTCAACCATTCCGGTGCTGGATTTAAGGAAAGCCTTACTGGCTGCCAAAAAAGAATCCGTTATTTATTATAAAACCGACTCCCACTGGAACGAATACGGTGCCTGTATTGCTTATGGTGAAATTATCAAACACCTGGCTTCGGTTTTGGAAACAAAAACAAAAATAAAAACATCGGGTAAAATCCAACCCATGTCGGTTTCGGATTTCAGGGTTAGAATTAAAAAAAGAGAACAGGGCGGCGGCAACCTTGCTATTATGTTGGCTCTCCAGGATACAATGTTCAGGGAAAATCGGATCAAGTTAAGACACCGGACACCTTATCGTGCCCGGGAAGTACCAGTGCCAGGAGACTACAATCTCCCTTCTGTTAAATCTGCGGTTACGGAACGGCCGGACGCGGATTTTCCCAAAACCGTCATGCTTCATGACTCGTTTGCCCGCAAATTAAAACCGTTTCTGTCCCAGCACTTTTCCAGGATTGTTTATTTGCGGGACTGGGGGTTTCACTTTCATGCCTTCATCATCGAGGCAGAAAACCCCAAAATCGTGTTGGATGAAATCGCCGAGCATTTTTTGTATAACGTCCAACCCTCCAACCCGGAAGAATTAAGAGGACCTGGAGCATGACCGACGTTAATACGAATACGGATGCGGATACGGATGCGAATGCAGACGTCGGGGTAAAAGTTTTTATTGCCCGTCAACCCATCTTTGACAACAAAAAAAACGTGTACGCCTATGAACTGCTGTACCGCTCCGACCTTGAAAACCGGGCGTTCATTACTAATGGTGATTATGCCACGTTGAAGGTGATTGCCAACAGTTTGTTGATTGGATTGCAGAAACTTACCGATGGGAAAAAGGCGTTTATTAATTTCGACCGAGGACTGCTGCTGGCACGGGTTCCATTATTTTTCCCCAGCGACATATTGGGTGTGGAAATCCTTGAGACCATCACACCTGATCAACGTTTATTTAAAGTTTGCAACCAGATCAAAAATGACGGCTACCTGATGGTCCTGGATAATTTTGTTTTTCAGGAAGAATACCAGCCATTGATCCCTATGGTGGATATTATTAAAATCGACTTCTGTGCCAGCACGCCTGAACAAAGGCGTTCGATTTTTCAAAAAGTAAGTTCTAAGCATGTCAAATTCCTGGCGGCAAAAATTGAAAGCCAACAAGACTATGAAGAAGCTCTGAAGCTGGGGTATCATTATTTCCAGGGATTTTTCTTTCAGCAGCCGGCATTAATCTCCAGGAAAGAAATGCCAGGGTATAAATTGAATTACCTGAGTATTCTCAGGAAAGTCTATGATCCCGCCTTTGATGTGGATCAAATCGAAGAGATTATCAAACGGGATGTTTCATTAACCTATAAATTACTGCGTTTTATCAATTCTGCTGCGCATGGGTTTAAAGTGACCATTCGCTCCATCCGTCATGCATTGATACTGCTGGGAAAAAGAGAAATCAAACGATGGCTCACGATTATTGTCATGAGTGGTATTGGCAGGGATAAGCCCATTGAGTTGATGAATGCAGCGGTTATACGTGCCCGGCTTTGTGAGTTAATCGCACTGGAATTCAAGCTTCAAGATCAGCCCACAGACCTGTTTTTAATCGGCATGTTGTCTATGATGGATGCGTTTTTGGATCGACCATTGCCTGAAATTTTAGAAGAACTACCCCTGGAAGAAAACATCAAATCCGTATTATTGGAAGGAGAAGGCCAGGCTCGAAATGTCCTGGAACTGGTCCGGGCTTTTGAAAAAGCCGATTGGGAATCCTTCGCGTTATTTTCCCAT
>JABAOF010004321.1_pt1 | contig 33101 bp, 56 predicted proteins | sample 7062171 | NCBI WGS metagenome assembly JABAOF01 (sample SAMN14538628, study PRJNA623070) | marine sediment metagenome | biome: marine biome [ENVO:00000428]; feature: marine pelagic biome [ENVO:01000023]; material: deep marine sediment [ENVO:00002113] | place: India: Gulf of Khambhat ...
TTAATTCCACTACTTTAAATATATGCATTTGTTCTATATCCATAATTCTATTAGTAGACCAATACATCCATGATCCATCACTGGTTTCATATTCTATATGGTTTGGACTAATATCAAGTCTATCTTTTATGTAATAACCTATTTTTTCAGTTTTTGAGTCTTCATCCCAGAAATAGAATTTATCATTTTTCTTTTTAGATGAATATGTACGCAATCTATCAAAAACCGAATGTTTAGCTTTAAACTCTTCATAAGTCATTATTCACAATCCCTTGGATCATCATATATAGAGCATTCATATGTTTCCCTGTTCATGTTAATTTCAGCACCATTATCACAATAAATAACACCCCTAATTTTCTTACAATATTCTACTTTATCAATAGAAAAATTAGGCAGAATTGAACATCCCGATAAAAGTAATAAAATTAAAGATATTAAATATTTAGTCATTTTTTATCCTTAACCACTCTAAATGTTTCTTTTTCTATTTCTTTATCTTCTCTACAATCACTTTCTAATTCATACTCTAATAATTCAATAAAAGTAAAACTGTTTGATTCACTATATTCAACTATAGCTTCTTTATTCGTTTTACCCTTCTCTATTAAATAATATTTTTTTGTTTGATTACTTTGCACAATGTCATACATATCACAATCATCACCAAAAGATGTAATAGGAATTATTGCTAGAAATAATATTAAGTATTTAATCATTTTTTATCCTTATAATCGGAAATAAGTATTCCATTTAAGTGATCAATTTCATGTTGTACACATACTGCATCAAGGCCATGAAACTCTTTTTCTACTATTTCATCAAAGTTTCCCGGTTCCCTAAATCTAACTATAATCCCTTCTGATCTATGGTTAGTTTGAACTTTACCCCTAACTGATAGACATCCTTCATTCCATGGTAGCTTTTCCTCAGTCTTTTTAATAATTTCAGGGTTAATTAAAACCCCTTGATATGTGGGAAACTTAAGGGCTATAATTCTCCTTAAATCCGCCACTTGGTTAGCTGCAAGACCTATACCTCCACTTGCATTTAATGTCTTTTGTAAAGAAAAACAAAACTTAGCTAGCTCCGGTGTTCTTTTTTCAACGGGTTGGGCTTTCATTCTAAGCTTTTTGTGTCCCTCTTTTAGAATCTTAAGAATCATTTTTTATCTTTCTTTTAATTACAGTTACTGATTCAGATACTAATATCTTATCAAAAGGAAATCCTTTAGTAAAGTAAATTAAAGTACCTGTAAGTTCTCCAAATTCTTGGATTTCTTCAAATCGTTCATTTTCTACTGCTTTCATTAGTTTAATATCTGATCCATGTAAAGTAAATTTATTTCCTGTAGCAGCACCAGTTAAAGTGATCATTCTAGCTCCTTTTCCTTAATTAAAAGGCCAACAAATCTTGAAATAAGTTCATTTTGTTTCTTACTTTCATTGTATGGTTTTTTTAGCTCTTTTGCTTCTTCTGCAATCCTATTCAATTCATCATCATTTTTCATAGATGTAATAATTTCTTGTTTATGCTTAGCTAATTCCAACAACTTAGAGTCTAATTCTGATGAGTTAAGTCCTCTTAATTCTGATACATAGCTTTCACTACGAAGATCTATTAGTTTTTTCTCTAATTTTACGATTTCTTTTTGATCTGATAAGCTCATTTGTTCTCCTCTTCATTTTTTATTACTTTAAATGAATCTTTTCTTTTTTTAGATAACATTTGGTTAATCATTTCAATTAATCCAGCTCCAAATTCTTCTTTTTCTTCTATCATTCTATTTATAGTATCTGATCCAAATAATTCTAATCCGGCCTTTAAATCTTGTAAAGCTCTAAAATCATTATACATAGCAGCTGCTATACTATAATCAAGAAGAGTATAAAACTGATTAGTATTAAGATCATGTAATTGAGCAATTTCATATATTCTCTCTGATTTAAATTCCAGAAATCTTATAGGCCTTCCATTTTCATCAATATGACTCATTTCCCATTTTCTATTCCGGTATTGGAAAAAGATTCCGTTATGGCTAGATCTATAAGAGTAAATAGGCTCATAAAAATAAGCTCCTGCATGATCCACTAAAAAATCCATAAGTTGAATTAGACTTGGTTGTTTCATTTCTTCTCCACTAAATCACATACTCCAGGTAAGTGATAATTGGGGTTACTAGTAAATTTAGCCCCACATGTACATGATAATGCTTTCTTTGTAGGTGTATAATCGTTTCTAGATTCTCTATTTAATAAATCCCAATCAACTAATTCTAATAAATCTGGCCTTACATACATAGTTTGAGGAACTAGACTTTTAAGAACAAATTTTATTTTAACCATTCCAGAAGTTTTATCAAATCCTATGATTTCAGCTAGATGATCCTCATTCATAGTGTGGTAAACTACATCATCCCCTATTTTCATACATCCTCCTTGGGGGCTTTTCTTGGTATTCTCTTTAAATATTGGCCCTCTTTATCTGGATCTGGTAGCATTATATAACTAAGTGAAATGGAACCATCAACAAACCATGTTTCTACTTTAATAGCTTCTACTCCCTTTCCAGTTTCATCCCTAGGATCAGTATCAAATGATACCTCGTAGTCAATTGGTTCTATTATTTTATCAGTATCTGGACATATATCATGTTCTTCAGACATTAATAATTCTATTACCACTGGGTATAAGTGTGGATAAATAGTTTGAAATTGAGTTAGTGTTAGTCCAGCCATTATAATAATTCCAAATTTAATTCGATTTCTTTATTTCTTTTTGATTCATACATTAAATCATCTGCTTTCTTTACTACTACATTCATTGGATTTTTACCTTCAGGATCAAGGGCCATTCCTACTGAGGCTTGACTAGCAAATTGAGAAGATACTCTTTGGCCAATCTTTAGTGCCTTTTCCTTACTAATGTTAGATCCTAGAAGGATAATAAATTCATCTCCTCCAAATCTATAGATTTTATCTGATTCCCGGACTACTTTCTTTAATCCTTTACCCATTTGTGAAATGGCTTCTGATCCAGCATCATGTCCTAGAGTATCATTAATAGTCTTAAGATTATTCATATCAAGGAAAATTGCATATTTAGCTTCACTATCATTAAATGATTTTAAATCCTTATGATATTTCTTTTGATTATAAAGGCCTGTTAATTCATCAGTATTTATTTCTCTTTCTAAGTTACTGATTTTTAATTGCTGATAAATCATTATAATTAAAGCCATTCCTAGGTAAACAAAAAGTATAATAATAAGGTTATCCATACAAGCTCCTTTCCCTTTATATTACCATATTGAAAAAAGTCTGTACATAGTTTTTTTATTATGATAGTATTTTTTTAGGAGGCAATATGAATTACAGTACTTATAAAACCATTGCAATAATACTCAATAATCCTAATTTATCTATTCATTTTTTAAATGGTATGGATTCTAGGGAAATAGTATCTAATTTCAAGATTCATTTTAAGGATATAAATCTAAGAAATGTGGAATTTAATGAAGTAAATCAAGACCTTAGGAAATATATATTGGATAATGAAATGATGAATACTAAGGGTTATTCATGTTAGTAGAGAGTATCTTAATATTAGCAATTTTAGGAATTGTAACAATAATATCTCTTGGTGTTATAGTTCTGGGTTTAGTTTTTAATAAAAGAGATAAATACGATAATTTTTAATGAGTAGAAAAGACCGTAAACCAACTTTCTTTACAGCTGATTGGCATCTTGGCCATAAAAGATCCATTGATTTTGATGAACGTCCTTTTAAGGACTTAGATCATATGCATACAACTTTGATAAATAACTATAATTCTACAGTTCCCGAGAATGGAATATGTTATTTCTTGGGTGATATTAGTATGTTATCTGTTGATAAAACTAAAGAAATTATAGATCAACTTAATGGGACTAAAATATTGATTTTAGGTAATCATGATGGAACCACTACTAAAATGTATCATTGTGGATTTGATGCAGTAATGTATGGTGCTACTCTATATATTGCTGGTCAAAGAGTATCCTTAACTCACTGTCCTTTAAGGGGTATATTTAGAGAAGATATATCAGGTATGCCTAAATGTCCACCTAATAGTAATTGGCATGGTGAACATAAAAATCAGAAATTTAGTTGTACTCCTGAAAAAGAGACTCAATTTCATATACATGGTCATATACATGCTAGGAGAGGTCGATCTATTTCTGAAATTAAAACTAATAGGCAATTTGATGTGGGTGTACCTGGAAACAATTATAGACCTGTTAGTGAGAAATATATAGAAAGTCAAATACAAAAAATTTTATATAAGGAATCTAGAAATGAATGATAAATCTAAATTCATAACACTAGGATGGACTATATTAGAGGCTAAATACTTCTATTATGCGGATGCTGGAAATAAAAATTGTAGAGCCGATACCTGGTATGATAATATTGAAAATGAATATAAAGTCTTAGCAAATAAATTAAATTTAACCCCAACAGCTTCTAATTACGTAGGATTTCCATATAATAGACCATGTGGTAGATTAGTAGCAAAAAGATGTCAATCAAAAAACTTTAAGTATACGATTGACTTAAGGAATGACTAATGATAGAACCAATTCATATACATAGATTTTTAGATATTTTTATTATTCTCTTGTTTTCTGTAGGGCTTCCCTATATACTATTAAAGATAATACTTGATTTTTTTAGGAGAAAAAAGTAGTGCTTATTGTATCAAAATTTCATGACTATTATGACTCAGCTGCCACATATGGTATTGACCGAAAAGTGGTTTATAAGAGAGTCCAGAAAGAGGTGAAATTTAATAAGAGATTACATCATACTATGTATTCTTATAAAGGTAGTTCTCTTTATGATATTAAAAGGGCTATTGTAGGAGTGGCTGGTGAAATTTACCCAATGGTTTATGTTGAGAATTGTATGAATAATGATGTATTTTACTTTTATTCATATAAAGAATTTGAGGCTTTCTTAAATAAAACAGATACTTATAGTAAAGGATCATATAAATTCTACAAAAGAAAAGATTTTGAAGCTTTTTTTGATAAAAAACATAGAAGCTTTATTACTCAGTACGATGTTGATTTAAACGTAACTAAGCAGATTTTCATAGATCATAAAGTTCCTGTATTCCTCATGACTCATGAGAATGTACTTTTAAATGCTAATCTCAGTGATATTAAATTTGGCCGAGTAATGCCAGCTACAACCGCATTTCAAGCTATTCAAAGCTATATTGAAAGCATGACTCCCAGAGAAAAAATCTCTGAAGTCTCAGATAAAGTCAAAATTCAACAGCGTGGATTTGATAAAAAATATGGCTTTCGTAAAAGGCCAGAAGCTAGATGGAAAAAAGAAGAACGCAAGAAAAAGAAATGAGGAAGAATAATGGGAAACTCTAATACGGACTTCACAGCTCCTGATTACTCAAATTATGATCCAGATAATCCTAAGGTCTTTATCTTTGATGAAGAATTAGGAATAATGATTGANNGAATTATGATTGAAGATTGGATTCCTAGTACTAATGATAAAGTCAAGCTTAGAACCATGGAAGCTGGAGAACTTTATTCCTATATGCCAGATTACTTTATAGTTGATATAGTGGATTATGTGAAAGGTAAAATGATGGTATGGCTAGTGGGATTTAAAAATCCAGTACCAGTAAACCGTTTAGTAAGGATTGATTAATGAGTCCAGAATTTGTAATAATAAGAGGATTAGTAATGGCCATTTGCAGTGTAACTCCTAATGAGGGAAAATTTCAGGAATGTGCCAATAAAGTAACACACAGGGTAGAATATCAATGTAAAAAGGTATGTAGCCCTGTAAACTTCTATTTTGGTGATGAAAAAGCTGAATGTTTAATATGTTCTTTAAATGATAAACCAAGAAAAATGGGGTTACAAGAATGAAAACTATAATATATCAAATAGTTAACATCAATACTGGATCTGTATACGCTGAGTATAATACTTATAAAGATGCTGAAAGAGATGCAATGAGTGTAAATTATTGGAGTGATGTATTTATAAGAAAAGTTTATAAGGATTAATATTGGTAATGGCTTAGGTGAACTAAATAGGGACTTTAGAGAAGGGTTTGGAGATTATTAGATGCATGATTTCTATGATGAAGATGATGATATAAAGTCATGTATAGAACCAGATGAAGTGAGTCATGTGTGTAATATTTGTAAAAGAGTTTACCATAATGCTCCTATAGATGATAAAGTTTGTTTTAATTATGACTGTAATTTTAATGAGTTAACTGGAATTGATTATTTATTTGAAGAATATATATCTGATCTTTATGAACTTTATTCGGAGGAATATGTTGATGAATGGATAAATGGTAATATTGATAGATTAAATTCTAGAGATGAATCTAGTAAACATATTGGCTATAGAGCCGGATATATCTACACTGATAAATATTTAAAGGGAAAATAAAAATGGAAGTAAAAGTAACAAATGAACCAATTATTAATTTAGAATTAACTCAAACAGAGGCTCAGTGGCTAAAAAATCTTATGCAAAACCCAATGCCTTACGATACTATTGAGGATGAAGCATATAGAAAAAAGTTTTTCTTAGCTTTAAAAGAAACTGGAGTATTGCTGTAATGCATGACCTGATTAACTCTTTATTCGGATTTGGATCTGCAATAGCCTTATTTGCCAATGTAATGCAGATTTATAAGGATAAAGGATCTAAGGGAGTTAATTTCACCACAATGGGTTATTTCGTTGTTCAAGGCTCTTGGACTACATATTTCTATTTTCACTTAGATCAGATGTTTAGTTTTGTATCTATGGCCAGTATATTATTATGTAATATCATGTACTTCTGGCTGATGATTTATTATAGGTTTATTAAAAAGTAATTTTAAGATAATCCAAAATAACTAAGGTAAATCCAAGCAGGTAATGTCAATAAAAATAATAATTTAAGTCTTTTAATGATTGGTTGTTTAACAATAAAATCATGCTCTATATGGGATATAACAGCTCCCATTATTTGTAGGAAGATTAGGGCTATCTTAAGTCTTTCGGGATTCAATCTACAATCCTACTACAAATCTCTAGTCTTTTTTCTATATCTTTAATAGGCTTCCTTAATTCTTCCATACATGTAAATCTTTGATTTTGTTTACTTTGTAGATAAAAAGCAGTTCCATAAAGGATGCCAATGATTAGAAATAGAATATATGGGGCTAGTTCTGATTTTTTCATTCTTCAACTATTCCTTTTGAAATAATTTTTAACACCATCTAAAATACACATTAAAATGACTGGAATACATATCATTAAAGAGTCAAAATTATCATATCTGTATTTCATTATTTGGATAGTAGCTCCAATTAAAGCCATTTGTACAATAGTAAGTTTCCACCAGGTATTGGAGAATAGCTCAATTTCTTTATCTTTCATTAGTTATCCTTTTATACGTGGCCATAGCTGGCTAGCCACACCACTGATCCACTATACGTCTTGGTTGTACGACCTCAGTATACTCTGTCTCTTATCACCCATGTCCATTATACGTTAGGAGATGGGCTTAGTGGATGTGAGAACACTGCACATATTTTGGTAGGTGTCACCTAAAGCGATTGTTAAACTAATTCATACCTCAAACAATTTTGTCTTTTGCATATTCTTCTTGGCTATCAGCCTCAAACAAAGCTATTTGGGTTTTATCATCTTCTTTCACTATTTGATAAGACTTCTTCATTTTAAATTGTATGGCATAAATCATTGTTTTTCCTATTTGATAAAAGGGTTATTAATATTATTATAGTATCAAAATATGACTAGACTTTCAATCAAATTCTGGGATTTGAATGAAAAGATATTCATTATTAGGTAATTTTTATCGATATGGGTAAAAATACACTCAAAATGTACATATGAGTGTGTATATGTACAAAATTATAAGGAATTTACCCATATTAACTGTTTTGTATATATCTGTAAACTAGATAGTTTTCAAATATATATTATTTCCAGCATCGTAGATAGCATACCATCCCAACTTATTTTGTTGTTCCCGTTCTGTATTACCATCTAAATCTTTGTTTTTACGATGTTTAAATCTATTTTCTCTGATCCCATTTTTTTCATAATAGTAATTTGGTTTTGTTTTTTCTCTATGTTCAAAACCTACCTTTTTATAGACTTTACCTGATCCAAATCTGCAATCTGCATATGTCAATATTCCTTCATACCTATTTTCAATAGCCCATTTTTCTGCTTGTTTTAATAGTTTAGAAAACCCTGCAAATACCTGAATATTCAATTCACTAGCAAATCTAGCTATTTCAATAACATTACCATATTTCTTATTCCATGTTTTTCTTAATGATATAGCACTTACTAATTTATCTTGATGATAAAGGCCCCAACTGATAATTGAATGAGTATCTCCATCTATGTGATTTTTATCAAAAAACTCTTTTTTCTCTTGTTTATTCAATTCCTTTAATTGAGTTTTCCTGGCAAATATCTTAGTTCCCTTACCTAGTCTATTTCTGATCATTGATTTAATGATATCTCGTTTATTGGCCCACTCATCTTCAAATATTTGAATTAATTGAATATTATTTGCTTTGCATTTTAAGTATTTGAATTCATGTTGAGTTTTAATAGTAAATATATTCTTTTCATAAAATACAGGTCTTTCTGAATGATGTGCTAAGCCGTGAAATTCAATAGCTATTCCTTTTGAGGGTATATAAAAATCTAATTCCTTACCATCTAAGAACTGATACCTACCATTAGACTTAATCATTTCACTGGAAATATTACAATCTTTAGTTAAAAATTCATATATTTCTTTTTCTGGGGTAGTAGTTTTAGAGGAACATGATTTACAAGTCCTTTGATTACCACTTTCTAAGTAATTGATCTTAGTTCTATAATCTTGGCCACATCCACATTTAATATATATCCATTCTTGTTTGCCTACCATATCATCAGATGTGGACTTAGATATAAACTCTAAACCAATAGACTTGCAATAATCTTTAGTTTTTTCTAGATTAAAGGATATTCTTTGATTTCTTGATTTTTTCAATGATTTACTTATTTTTTGTTTCTGATCAATAGACATTACTTTATTTTTATTGGGGCCTTCTTTTCCTTTGTAATATTCCTTTAATCCTTTAGATATTTGATTTTTATGTTCTATAGTGTGTTTTTTACCTCTATTTTTAATTCCCATAGAAATCTTAGTTTCCTCAGAATAAACCCCTGATTTACCTTTATTCCATGGTATATGGCCTTTTTTAGCTTCACTAATCTTATCTCTTGCTTCCTGACTCATTCCCTTAGAACTAGTATTTCCTAGCTTTGAGCATGATCTGCATTGTCGTTTTAATTGAGTATAGTTGGAAACAAACTCTATTTTACCACAATTATTACATTCTCTCTTTAATCTGATCTTAGCTTTATCATATTCTTTAGCGCATCCTTCAGTACAGAATTTATTATATTTAGGTTTTAATAGTTCATTACAATTAAGACAATTCATTTTATTGCTCCTTTAAGTAATTATAACATATCTGTTACTATAAATAAACAATAAAAAAGGCCCTATATTGCATAGGGCCTAAAAGGAGGAGCTTATGAACTTGAGTTATTTCAATTAGTTAACTCTAGAAGAAGTGATGTTTTTAGCCATTGTAAGCTTACGAGCAGCTGCTACAAGTGGAGTTCCGTAAAGGAGTTGTAACCACTTATAACTAGTGTCAGTTACTGCAAGATCGTATTTAATCATGCTTCCCAATTGCTTAAAGCAAAGAACATCAATATCATGCATCAATAAGAATGCTTTACCAGCACCTGGAAGTTGAGCATTGAAGTCTACATCGTGAGTAGATCCAGATCCAGCAGGAGCAATACGGCCAATGAACTCATGACCAGTAGTAGCACCAGCAGCAGCTCTAAATACGTTTAAGTAAAGAGGTGATCCAGTATAAGTAATATCAATAGTTACTTTATCTCCAGCACTTACAGCGCCATTGATTTCAGAAGAAGCAAGAGTCTCACCATCAGCATAAACAGCTGAAATTCGGTAAGAAAGGTTTCCACCAGCTACATCAGCTGCTACGAACTCAGAAGCACCATCAGCAGGGCTAGCAAGAGTAGCAACAGTAGGAGCAGCACTAGCACTAACAGTAGTAGCTAGAACGGCTTTTCTAGGTCTGTTGAAAAGTGAAGGCTTATAACGGAAATCAAGAGTTCCTTCGTGCATTTTTACACGGTTACCAGAACTAAGAGTAGCTCCTGGCATAGTGCGTTGCTTAGCATTGAAAGCTCTTGAGAAACGGCTGTGAATATCAGTAGCCATGTAGCAATCCATAGCCATACCAAAGTTATTAACGTTAGTAAGGGCCATATCCTCAGCTAGATCCTCATCGAAATCAGCAGTAGCAGCACCACTACGAGCATCGATGATTACAGACTCATCAGCACCAGCTGAATCATATCCAGCAAAAGCAGTTGACTTGTAAGTAGCAGAAGCTTCTTTAGCTACCATTTGAGCCTCAATTCCATCATACTCTAGAGAGTTGATGCTAGAATCAGCTTCAAACATAGCTCTTTCGTTACGAGCTAAAAGTTCAATAGTTTTGTTTTTTACTTCACGAGCAATAACAGGGCCATGAGCAGCTTGGATCAAAGTCAAGTCATGTTGTACTTGAGCTTGAGTTCCTAGGTACTTCACCTGAATTACTTCTCTCTCATAGTTAGCATCAGTGCTTTGAGGAGTTCCACCCATTGCAAAGAAAGGGCTTACTTCATCACCATAAGAGTTTTGTACGTTGTACTCAGCAACGGTTTGAGCTGTTTTATCCTTAATTATGTCTTTCCACAATTTAAGGTGCTCTAGACCGTGAGTAACAAGTTTCAAAGTTCTATCTAGATCCTCAACAGCTAAGGCTGATCCACCGCTTAATGAATTAGGAGCAGTAGTACCATAGTTTTGAGAAATAGAAAGAGCTTTTTGCAATTTTTCTACTTCTTGAGCAGAATGTGAGCCAAATCCAGTAACTGAAGGATCATTGGCTACGTTGTTGATTACGTCAGACATTTGTGTTTCTCCTTACACATTTTTGTTATTCAATTAACTGTAAAATTGTTTAAAATGTTAACCTATAATAAAATTAGCTATTTAGCTTTCTTTCAATTAGTTTTTTGTAATGTGGATTGTAAACATTTCCTGTATTTTCCAATTCAATCACAGCTTCAGTTGGTATCTTACCAGCTTTGGCTAGTTCTTCAGCAGCGTCTAACATCTCTGATTTACTGAAAAATTCTTCTTCAGTGCTAGTACTAACCTTAGAACCTTTAGATCCACCTTTTTCAATCACATCAATATTAGTGATAGCTTTAGATTGGACTGGTTTTTTAGCCATGGCCTTAATAAGATCGCCTTGCTCTTTTAAAGACTTTCTAAGTTCATCCATTTCAGTCTTATGCTTAGCTTCAGCTTTTTCTAAAACAGACTTAATTAGGTCTTCTTGCTTTTGAGTTTCAGCTTTCTTGAGTTCTTCTTCAGTTTTTTCTTCTTGAGATTTCTTAAGTGCTTGAAATTGCTCATACTCTTCTTCAGAGATTTCAACTGATTTCTTCATTTTAGCTGGCTCTTTTACTTGATCTGTTTCCTCAGGCTCATCTTCTTTATCATCACGCTCTTTGATGTCCTTATCGTAATCCTTAGCTCTAGCACCATCAGTGTCAGTTTGAGGAACATCACTAATTTGCTTAGGGCGTCCAGCACCTCTAGCTTCATCTTTTTGAGCTTTAGGAGCCTTAGCTACAGCTGCATCAGCAGTTTTGTCAGCATCTTTTTTGATATCAATTGATTTTTCTACTGATTCTTCAGTTTTTACTTCTTCTTCAGAAAAAAGAGCATCGATTTCAGCATCAATAGATTTCATTAATTCTTCATTCATCTTGATACTCCTTATCTCTTAAGGTCAATTTTTGTAATAGAATCAGTAATTGAAGCTGCATAGTCAGTTGATGCATTAGTAACATCAGCAAAGTCAGCATCCATTTTAGCAGTAAGAGCTGCTAATTGGTCAATTATTTCATCTAATTTACGTAACATAGCTTGTTCAGTTGAACCATCAGCAATAGTTAGTTCAAATTGTGCTCTTGCCTTTCCTCGGCCAGTAGTTGTACTCATAGTCAAATTCTCCTATTTTATTAATATAATTATACAACCAAAATTAAAATTCTTTTATTTCTGGGAATTTAGTTTCTAATCGGTCTCTAACAGCTTCTAGAATCTCTGATCTAGTATTATTTGGATAAAGAACCTGTAAACGGTCTAAGATATTGATAATATTAGATTTTACTAGTTCTTTGCTACATTTCTTAAGTTTTTTCTTTTCTGATGATTCTTTTGCATCCTCTACAACTTCTTTAATTTTATCTTCTTTTTCCTCATCACCCTCAGCTTTCATATCTGATTGAGCCATTGCTTCACCACCAGACCTATCTACAGGGGCTTTCATTCCAGCTGCCCCAGCGGATAATGCTTTCTCAACAATACTAAGCACTTGAGTAGCTGTAAATGAGGGTAGTTCTTTTTCTTCTTCTATGTGCTCATTAGTGTGGCAATCAAAGTCTATAGCAGCTCCTGACATTGATTTAACAATATCAGCATAAGTATTTGTATTTACAGGATTTAAAGTTACGGCTACGTTTTTGATTTGACACTTAGTAATAACACTTGGATTTTCCTTATCTCTTTCTAAAACCTTTCCCTCAACAGAAAGGCCAACCCTACCTTGATCTGATTTACCTAAAGAACTCATAATCTCATAAACAGCTTTAGCTTTAGTATGATTCTTAAAAAGGCGTCCATGAACATAAAGGCCCTCTTGAGATTGATTATAACCGTCAATAGCTCCTATTGTATTCTCAGGGGAATTATCATGGTCAAAATTAAAAAATCCTTGTTTTTGTTCAATTGGGGTTAGATCTACCCCTTTTTGCATAATTCTTTCACCTTGTCGATCTACAGCATCAGTGGAAGCTAAACCTGCAATTTTCCATTCTCCATCTTCAGATTTAGAGATTTCAGCTGGCATTACAAATTTAAATGAATCGTTCATATTCCACAGTTCCTTGAATGAATGTCTATATCCTTAATTATAGCTAAATTTTGGGTTACTCTTTTTCATTTCGGGCATTTAAAACTGAATTAAGTAGGGATTTAATATTTACTCCTTCTTGAGAATTTAAATCTATCTTGAGATCATTCATAACCTCTTGATTTTCAAGGAGTTCTTTTAATTCTTGGATGGCATCCTTAATCATAAAATATGCCTTGGTATTGCTACATCCAAATAATCTGGCTAATTCTGGCTGGGGGATTTCTTTCATGCTTCCATCTGGAGATGAATTATCATAGATATATTTCCAGAAACAATAATTATGTTTTTTGGAATTTATCCACCAATCGCATTGGGGATTTTTAGTGATTCTATTATTTTTATCTTTTGTCGGTTTTCCTAAGTCGCAATGTTTTTCTGGTAAGAATTCCAGTAACTTAGGGCAACAGTTCCAGAAGTGTGATTTTGACACCATAAATTAACATCCTAATATCCTCCAATGAATTTTGTTAATTCAGGTTGTAACAAAGTAATTATACTAGGATTATATTTAAAAGTGAATATTTTTTTTACCAAGTTGAATTATATTCTACTTCTAATGGAAAAACTATTAAAGGACACTTAGAAAATTTACCAATTCCTTCTTGGCCATTATATGGATTTGTATATTCTTCTTCAAAATAACCAATTAGAGATTCACCACATCTAACTCTGACTAATTCATCAGCAAATCCTTCCTGAATATTACGAGCCCCTATTGATTCTCTCTCTAACTCTGTGATTTTCTTATATTGTTCTAAGGTTAATCCAAGTCTTTTAGCTATATGCTTCTCTAATTCATTGAGATCTTTTAAAGCCATATCCATTTGATCTAAACAATTTCTTTTTAATGAATTACAACTAAATTGACTCATATAAGCATCATGAGTCATTAATTTACTGACATGTATTACCAACCTTTGATCCATGTATTGGACTAAGTTAAAAGCCATAGAACCTGCATATAAAGTAATTGTATGAATAGGGTTAGGAATACCTCTAGCTATATCAATTAATAACCTACCAGCCCCTATACTTCCACCGCCTGAATTAATTACTAAATATATTGGTTCTTCTGGTTTTAACTTAGAGGCTTTTGATATTATTTCATCCCCCCATTTAGAAACATTAACTAAATTAAATCGTCCTTTAATTCTAACCATATTTTTTTCTTCTATAGTAATTACTCTAAGTGGTTGATTTAATTCTAGTGGTTCAAGGGCTTGGGAATAAGCTGAAAAGGTTAATAAAGAAAATAATAATAAAAACAAGTATTTAACCATTCATAACTCTTTTTCTCTCCTCCTTAAGTAAATCATTACAATTATTTAATTCTTTAAGAAGGGTTTTATAAACTTCGAGATGTATTAGGTTCGATTTTGACAATAGGATAAGGCGGTCTCTAACAGACTGTTTTTTAAGCAATATGTTATAAATTAAATACTTATCCATATTAAAATTATACCCTATTTTAGGATTAATTTCAATTTTAAGAAAGCTTATTTTTTACACACTTAGAATGCCATGGACAACTATTACAAAAATCACTAGTTCCAGGAGGGAGTTGTTTCTGCTCATAGTAAGCTTCTACAGTCTTCATTTTTTGAACTATTTTAATAAATTCTTTATCATTTCTTTTAATTGGTATTTCCAAAAATTCATGATTATCTTTATTAATGTAAATGAAAATAATCCCTTCTACTTCTTTAATTCCTTCTAATTCTTTTATATGTTTAAATTCACCATCTTTTAACATTTGGGTAAATATGTATAAATAAATTAATCCTTGAGGTAGGTGTTGCGATTTGGGGGCTGGTTTTTTCATTCTCTTAAGATATTCAAAAGATTTAGTAGTGGATGATTTCATCTCACCTAGCCATATTTTATCTTTTAGCTTAAGAACTAAGTCAATTTTTCCTTTTATTTTAAGATCAGGGGCCTTAATAGGAAACTCTAAATCAATATTTCCATTAGGATCTTTCAATTGATTACCATCCTCATCATAATAATCAATTAAGACATTCATTTCTCTTAATAAATCCGCTAGTTTATCATGATAAACATTACCAACTAATCCGGCTTTTTTAACCATTACTGGAACATCATTATCTTGAGGAACTTTAGAATAGATATAAAATAACTTTCTAAGGCAAGGTGTTCCTAGTCCCGAAGGAATAAATCTAGGTTCTTTATTTTTATGGATATATGGTTTATTTGAATCATCTATATGTTTATCTAGTGCATCGACTATTAATGTTTTTTTCTTAGAGGCCATTATTCTACCTCTACTTTATGGTCTACACAATATTTAAATGAGAATGTCTGGAATACTTTATCCTCTATTTTACAGTCCTTATGATCAAAAATACTCTCAATTCCATCTTTTTTACTAGTATATTCAGTTGAAACACCTAACATAGCTTCGAACTCAGCTAATAATTCAGCATGTTGTAATTCTTGGCTTTTAGCTACACAATCACCTGAAATATGATACATTAAATGATCTCCGTTGCTAAATTAGTTTCTAGCATTTTTTCTGGGGTAAAATAAGCATCTGCATGTTTACCAAGAGCATACCAATACTTAGAGTCTTTATGTCCAGTATAAGTAGCCATTAATTCAGACCAACGTTTCCATTCATTCTTAGCCTGTTCTAGAGCAGCTTCATGACCAGCCATTTTATCCCAATCAACACTATACGATGGTTGATGTAGCATACCCCAACCAGTATGAGACATTTTTCTAGAATCCCCAGAAGCGAAAATGAGGGTAGCAGCTGACATAATAGTTCCAAATCCTTCTGTAACTATGTGACATGATGATGCTTTAATTCTTCCAACTACTGCTAGGGCTTCATATAAATTACCACCAATTGAGTGAATTTTAATAGTTACAGTTCTTCTCTTATTTTCTTTTTCCATAATAGTAAGAGCTATATCTACTATCTCAAATAGTGGCTCATCTATCACTTCTGTAATATGAATTATTCTATCAGCAAAGTTAATTCCTCTATCAAAGAAATATTCGAGGTTAGTTAACTGTTTTTGAAACTCAAAATCTTTCTTATCTACTTCTTTAGAGGCTTTATCTTTACTAGCTAACTGCTTTATCCGTTTCTTCAGATATTTTTTCTGATTCATCCTCTTGATCCTCTATAATAGCTAAAATGTTATCAAAATCCATAATTTCTAGTTCTTTACCACCAATAGTGACTCTTTCTCTTTTGGGGCCGAAACAAATCTTCATTCCAATAGCTACCTTGCTATCTTTAATTAATCCCTCATCTGCATATGAAATTAACCCTATTACATCAGGGCTTTCAACAACAGAGAACATAGCACTACTTTTATGTTTATTGATCTTGGTAACAGCTATTTTACCATTAAGCATCTTTATCATCTGTTTTTACCTCTTCTTCTTTAAGTTCCTCTTCTTTTTTGGCTGATATCACATCTACTGTTAATTTTACGGTAGATTGTTTAAGTGGGCCAAAATCTACTGTTTTAGTTTCTCCTACTTTCATTCCAATTAAGTGTTCTTCTAGTTCTACTTGTAATACAGTACCAGCACCCACATTATCAATGATTGTCTTGCCTTGATCATCAAATACTGGCTCTTCTTTATCTTTACTTTCTTTTACATTTTTAGATTTAATACTAATTCTAACCCTATCACCCATATCTACAATATCATCTTCACTTACTTTAGTTACATACCCCTCAGCTTTATCTTGGAATTCGGCTACTGCTTGAGCATATTCTTTGTCAGTCATATTCATTTTATACTTAAAGAAATCTTCTAAAGCTGAGATTCTAGTAAAAATATTAGACATTTCCTGCAACATATTAGCTTGAATTTGACGCTGCATATGATTACATTGGCCAATAATTAGAGTATTTACACTTTCAATAAGTTTATCATTCACTTGCTGTGCTACATGTTTAGCTACTGTTTGTTGATAGCTTTCAGTAGGTTTTGGTGATGATACTTTTGCACTTCTTTTCTTACCCATTTTAGTTCCTTTATTATAATCCTATAATGTCTTCTGGTGGTATCTTTAAATCACCACTATCTGTTCTTAGTATAACATGTGGATATTGTAATCCAACCACTTTTCCCTCAAATTGTTCACCACTATTGGGATTTTCAACAGTTACATGCTTATCTGATAAATATAAATAAGAATCCCTAAATTGAAGGACAGTTTCTTGATCTACCTTCTTTTTAAGAGGTTTAGATAATTTTTGTTTAGGTGGAGTCTCAACAGGCTTAACTGGAGTTGGCTTAGATATTGGAGTTGAACTCTTCTTACTTACTTTATCTATCAATTGTCTTAAAATTTGAACATCTTGATCTGAAAAAGTATTAGAGGATAATATTCCCACTTCTTGGCCACTTTCTATCTCCTTGATTTTAATATCAATAAAAGAGCCTACCATCTCAGATACCTCTTTCCTAATATCCTTATCCACATCAGAATGTGATTCGGCTTTATTCTTGATAAATTTCAGAAATTGAATCTTTTTCTTTTGTCTTTGTAGAAACTTAATCTGATCATCAATATTAGACATATGATTCCTCCTCATCAAGTTCCATCCAGTCTTTGAAACAGTCTTTATTTATAAAGATTTCACCAGGTTCAGTATCATTAATATCTTCCCTATTTATAAATAATACAGCTAACCATACCCCGGATCTAGTAACTTCATCGACTCCTAGAACATATATATCCCTAGTATCCTCAAGTTCTTCCAGATCCCCTATATTTCGATAAGTTGAACCATCATTGAAATGCATTTTGAACCCTTAGTGGTAAATAATCTCTATTTTTATACTAGCAAAATAAGGGATAAAAAGGAATAGTTTTTGAAAATAAAAAACCCCAGCCAAGGAGAGAGAGAGGAGGGGGGAATGGCTAGGGTTGTATTGACTGGATTATTTGAGTTAAATCATATAAAAAGGATAACAAATAATTAATTAGGAATCAAGTTTTTTATATGAAAATTTATAGCCATTTGTTTGTTTATAAATACCTTTTAGACATTTACCTATATTTGACCTATCAATATTTAATGATTTAGCACATGTTTTCTTTCCGTACCATGATCCCACATATTCATCATTGAGTGTGTAAACATGAAATTGTTTATCAGATCCTTTATTTTTAGCCATTTTATTTTTATATTCTGGAGAATATACCTTTCCTTGTTTAGCTAAAGAAAGTTTATGTTCTTCTGTGAGTTTTTTACCTGAATTCCAGGCTTTGCGACCTTTTCCAGCTTCTGATATTTTTTTACGAGTTTCTTCAGATGGATTTTTCTTAGAATTAGAAACTTTAATCTTAGTTTCTATATTCATTGGAATTCCTTTATTCCATGGTATTAATCCACTAGTTCCTTCACCACCATTAGTTAGATTGGCTTCGCAATAACCCATTGATTTATATAGCTTTATGAATTCTATTTCTTTTTCAAAAGCCTCTTCTTCAGTAAGATCATAAGCTATTATTTCTACTTCATAGCCAACTTTACTAGATATATTTTTCCAATATTTATTACGTTTTGACTTGATAAATGGTCTATTGTCTTTACCCTTTCCTACATAAAAAGGATTACCAGTATCTAATCTAATATGTCTATAAACGCAATAATTATTTTTCAAGTTTCCACCTGATATATTCTTCCCAATCTTTCATCCCAATATATGTTACCCTACCTCCAGCTTGTAATTTCCATCCTGGTTTTAATTCTATTGAGGCTGAAGTCCGGGTATTCGGGTGTGTTGCGCCTATTACTGGAACCCAACTATCTGATTTTCGGTTCATGTTAGAACCATTAGCTAATAAAGTCGATAACCTATATAACTTAGGGGCATTATCTCGATTATCTTGATAAAACCGTCTACAAAATTTGCATGTCTTAGCATCACCCACAATAACCTTATAAACGTATACTTCTCCTAAGTCCTTATCTTGGTTCTCTGATACTATTCTATCTGCTGATCCGGCTCCTATAGCATTACTCATCTCAGTCATGGCTATTCGGTTCCAATTCCTAGTCTCATCACCAGATAGATCTCTAAGCTTTTGCTTAACCCGACCTAAACTAGATTCCTTTACTAAGGTATCATTTAATTCAGATCTATCTAAGTTTTGTAAAGCATTGTTTTTATATATTCTTCCATTTTCTCTAATTATACCTTCAATTCTAGTAATAACTTCTTGACTCATTTTTTCAATAAGTTGTTTAGTGTTGTTATTTAAATCTTCTATAGTAAAATCATGCACTTCGCCAATTGGTTTGGTATTAGAATTGTTTTGCTGATTTTTCATATCTTCAACAGAAGTGGGATTATTAGATGATCCATTTTTATTTATGAAATTATGAATATAAACTAATTCTAAAAAAGAGTCATTTTTATTTACATCAAGGCTCAAATCTTTAAGCTTTTTTAATTCTTCTTTTGTGAATACAGAGTTACCTAGCACATTTAATATAAAATAATTATGATGTTTTTTAATAATCTCTCTAATTTTTTTAATTATTTCTTCACTAGTTACCATTTATTTTACTCCTAGTAAAAAAATAACCACCAGTATGTGAATATTTACCACTTAAAACATGACATATATTTGATTTATGTAATTTTAAATGGTTAGCACACTCTAATAATGTTTCATAAGTATTTATATAATTCATATTTTTATCATAAACATAAATTGGTTTATTATTTAACTTTTTAGCTAAATTTAATCTAACTTCTTGAGTATAGTAATCTTTTTTTATTTTTGACATTTTATCTCTAACTTTTTTATCTGAAAATCGTTTTTTTTGAGCTTTAGATAAATTGTTTTTATGAGATAGTGATTTTGGTTTATTTTTAAGTGCTACTGATATTTTATTCTTAGTTTCTTGTGTAACTTCTTGATTTTTTTTACCCATATGAGATTTAGATTGTTTTTCTCTAACACTTTTTGGTGTTTTTTTACCTTTATTCCATGGTATTCTAGATACCCCCAATTGACCGTCACCTCCTTTGGTTAAGTTATAGCCTTTTTGTAAAGTTTCATATTTATCAATATATTTTATTTCTAATTTTTTTGCTATTTCCCAACTTTTCACCTCTTCTAAAATTGACCATTTTACATTATTCCATCCATATTTATTTATAGCTTTATGAAAATATGTTTTTGGATTTTTAGAAAGATGTTTATGTACATTCTTTCTTCTACTAAAATTATTAGTAATTCCAATATATAATTTTCCATTAAGTTCAGCTTTATATATAATTACCATTGTGAATACTCACTATCTATTTTCTCTATGATTTCTTCAATCATTTTAGAAAACATTAATTTATGTTCTTTTTCGAGTTTTTGGGCCATGTCTACCATTGCGGCATCATCAAATGAAGTGTCATCGTGAACCTCACCACTAGAATGTAGCTTCATTGCCTTTTCTAGTAAAAAATCAGCATCTTCTGGTTTTTCACCCTTTTCGAGTATCACTTTTATCTTAGCCATTTATTACAGTTTCCGTTATTGTGAAATTCCTATTAGTTCCATTATCTAAAATATCTCGAACTACATCTAAAGCCATATCATAGTTATCATGGGTTGAAATTACTGAATTTGCCCCTGGACTTGATTCAACTACTGAATATAATGTTCTTTTTTCTTTAGGTACAAAGTCAGATTTAATCTCTTTGATTTCTAAGTTTTTGATTTCTTTAAGATCACTAAAAAAATGGTATTGACCTTTTCTGATCATTAATTCAGCATATTTCTTTAGCTCACTTACATATACTTGAGCGTCTTCTTTAGAATTGAAACTGTTGGGGATTCTTTTTTTGCCTTGAGAATAAATTTGATAGATTGCCATTGAGTACTCCTATTTCTTTAATTTATAATACTCAATCCTGACTGACTTATTAATATCCTCTTCTAAATTTTCTTCTTCTGTAAATAATCCATCCACATCTTGGTCGAAAGTATCTTCTGGTTCTTCTGTATTTTCAGCACCTGGCATTCCAGCTTGACCTTGTTCCATCATAGCTTGTTGATTTTCCTTAGCTTCTTTAGAAAACATACTATACCACTGCATAAATGTGGGATCAAGTATCATATTATCCATACCAGGAAGAGGTGGAAGTCCATCTTCAGCTCTTATTTCATTTACTGTTTTCTTAAATTTGACTTCTTTTTCTTGACGCTCTAAAGCTTCTTTTTTAGATTCTGTTCTAGCACCAGTAAAAACTATACAAAATCTATCATCTACATGATCAACTATTTCAGTATTTATATAATTTTCAATAAATCTAAGTAAAGGATAAAGGCCCTTGTCTTTTGATTGTTCTAGTTTTTCAGCAGTATTATCCCCAGATAGTCCAGCACTACCACCATCATCTTTAAAACCAAGTCCTATTTCATGTGGATCTATCTGATAAATAGCGCATATTACTTTGATAAGATATCTCATCCAGCTATCAAAAGCAGCTGTATCATCAGTTTGAGTTAAAGGAATCCATTTAACTTCATCCATACCTGCAAAAATAGGGGTTTGCCATGAATTCCTAGCACCTTTTAACATATGGTGCCATTGTTGACGAATAACCTCTAATTTACGACGATTTACAGGGGCTTTAAGGTGTAATATACCCTTAGCTGAAAATCCTTGAGTATAATAGGCTTGCTTATAATATTCAGCATTTAAGTGATTAGTAACCAATGATACCATTAATTCTAATTCAGATATTGAATAGCCATTATTATAAATATCAGTAGTTGGGTTCATCATACCCATAGAAAGTTCACTTTCAGTGAAAGCTCTTTCAATACGGCCCTTTACTACTTGAACATATTTATATTCATCATTTTCTAATTTATCATCATCAAGTTGAAATGCATCTGTTTGCTCATGCATTTCTTCTAATTGCTTTTCAGGATAAAGTAAATCTACATTAGTTTGGGCCCCTGGAAAAGCTTTATATTTCTTAAGTTGAGGAGATGCATATTTGATAGTAGATGCATCTAAAGGATAAAAATAACTAAGATCTCCACTCAAAGTAGGAACCTTTTCAGTGGTTATTTTATCATATGTGAGTCTATCTCTTACTGCTGCTCTAAGATAGCTATCAAATCTCCATTTCTTTTTATCAAATGGTCTATCTTCCAAGTCACCACAATTAAGGATAAATTTCTCTAAGTTGGCTTTGGCTTCTTTGATCTCTTCATCTAACTTTTCTTTGGCTTTTCTTTCCAATTCCCAGTTATACTCTTCAACTTCATCATCATCCTTAGAATTATTCTTAGCTTCAACTGCTTCTTTACCCTCATCATCAATAGTAAGTTCATCAGCTTTTTGTATTTCTTGATCAGCTTCAACCTCAGTATCTACCTCTTCGGCTAAAATCGCTTTAATCTCTTCTAGCATCTTAGCTTCAATTTCAGGCTTCAGTTTTACCATAAAACCTGTTTCTTGATCTGATTTCACTAACTTAGAGTGTTTTGAGACTTGATTTTGTCTAGTTTGAATGATTCCTGAAACAATGGTATTTTTCATAGCCATTTGTTTAAGGTGTTCATCCATTAGCCTATGGGGTTTTTGCTTATAACCCATTGAATTTATTTGATAAGTAGGATCTTCCGTAATCCCTTTAGCGTAGAATTCTGTATCATCTTCTGGGGTAGTTTTAGAAGCCTGAAGATCAGCTTTGGCCTTGTTTATTTGGAGTTCCAAATAATCTAGAGGAGCTGATATGATCTTATTAAGGATTGATTTATCTTTATCTTCAGACATTTAACCACCCTTAAACGTTTACAGCTATGATATCGAAGTTAGCTGTGTTCCCAGAAGCATTAGTGACTGTGAGGGCTGTTATAGCACCTCTTAGGAATAGAACTGGAGTTTTAGTACCAGCAGCCTTAGGAGTGAGTGTTTGAGCTGTTGCTGAGCCATTTACCTTGACACTAACGGTCTGATCAACATGAATCATCAGATACTCACAATTAGCATCTGGAAGGGTTATGGCTTGGTCTGTAACTGCATCAGCTATTGCTATTTGTTGCCTAGAAAGCTCAGTTACATCAGTTTCCTCTACTAAGCCCTCGATTTTAGTAGCATCTTTGGGATTATTAGTGGTAGTTCCATCATAGGCAAGTAAGCTTAAAGTAGCTTTTAAGGGACGGGCCATATATCTAAATCTCCGATCTTATTAACTTTATGTCTACATCAATTATAGCAAAATTAAATGGCAAAGTTAATTCCATCGTCCTCATCTTCTTCAGTTAAAGGCCTTAATTTTCCAGTATTTTCATCATTTACGTATTCAGATGAATTATCTATTACGTGAGTTCCCATTTTTTGGCCAACCATTTCTGGTGAAGGGGCATTAAAAGGATTTCCTTCAATATCAGTCTTAATTCCATAAGTATTAGTAGATATTGAATCCTCAAAGGTGAATTTAGTACCCCCCTCTTGTTCTGTGGCTACAAAAACAGCAGAAGCTAGAGAATCAGCAAAATCATCAGTTCCACCTTGTGGGTGGCCTATTTTAATGTTTCCAAATGTATTTTGTTCTGCTACTAAAGATTTTAATTCATCAGTTTGTTCTTTTCGATCAAGAAGGTCTAACTGTTGAGAATGTATAAGTCTTCTTAGATTATAATAGATTTTCTTCTTTAAGGGTTGGGTAAATGAGGCTTCTTCCAATACTACTTGGTGCTGTTCAAAAATCTCTCTAAGTGGTTGAAATGCATACTGATCAGCTATTACTTTATCAAATCCATATTCTTTTTGTGCTTTACTAATAAATTTAGCTACTTGCGTTGCACTTACAGGTTTTAATCTAGTTCCTTCCCATCCCATAGATACATATTGTTTGATTCTATTTTCATGGAGGCCCACTATTGAAAATGTAAATCTATCCTTTTTGAAGGCTGCATCAATAGCAGCAGTATATGTAACTCCTAGCTTTTTATCTTCAGGGGCTTGGAATTTAACATTATCTAGAACAGCTAAGTCTATGAAATGACTAGAAATAAAAGCTGAAACACTATCAGTAAAGTTAGCTCTATATTCTCTATCAAAGTTTATTTTATCTTCTTTCCAATATTCCCAGAAATCCTCACCTCGATAACGATTATTGAAAACCCATGAGGGAGCTTTTAAAACAACACTTTTCTTACTAGCCTCTTTTCTTTTTTCATATTTCTCGTACAATACACCTTGTTTGAGATTTGGACTGGATAAATCAATCCACATAGCATCATCCTCAAACTGGAGCATGGAAGGCTTAGCAGCATTGACAATATCTGCATCAGTTTCTTTAGCATTTGGATCAGAACCCCAGAAGGCGATCTCATCAGCTATTATGGCTGGGCAAGCAGAACCCCTGGTAGATTTCTGAGAAGCTGCGTTTGATCTGATTCTCACATATGAATAAGTAATACTACCCTTGTCGTTTAAAAATGGGATTTTAAGATTGATTGTAGATTGGGTATTTTTGGCCTTTAAATTAATCAATCTAGAAAGAACAGGTGATTCTTCAATCATAGCCCTAACTTCTTCAATTATCTCATCTGAGAACACTGTAGTATGACTCATTACTAATATAGTAGCTACTTTTTTACGACCTAACATAGGCTTCCAATTCTTCTTAATGCAACAATAAATAGCTAATATTGCAGCACACATGGTCTTTCCACCCCGACGGCCAATGATAAGACTCACATCTCTAATTACATTAATTTTTTCTGGATCATATTTATGACCTGTAAAATATTCATAAAGTTCAATCTCAGTCATTTTACAGCTTCTTAATTCGAAAAAAGCATCATCATTTGGATCTATTTCTTCATAACAATCATGCTTGGATACATTATCTAATGGGTAATTCATGACTAATTTGAATAGAACCGTTTGACCTGGAGTTAGCTTAACTCCTATGAAATTCTTAGCTTCCACAAAGTTTTTGATAGGATTTTCCATTATCCTTTCATGGAGTCTAACGAATAATCTTTCAAATTCTGGTTGAGATAAATCAGAAATACTACTCATCTACACCCTCAAAATAATTATCAATATCAATAATCCCTTTATTATCTTTAATTGGATCAACTGCTCCCGCATTAACTATTTTTTCTAGTTTATCTAAAAGTTGTTTAGTTCCTTCTCCAATAGTAACAGATTCCCTTAATTCAGCTAATTCCTTAGTAACATTAGGAACTTTAAGATACATGGGCATTCCATCTGAACCTTTTAAAATTGCATTAGTAATTGGGTGTCTTCTTTTTAAATCTCCATATCTAGCATAATAAGCCGCAAATTCAGATAGCATTTCCTCTAATTGAGCAATTCTAAGGGTTTTGAACTTAGTTTCAATATCAATAAGCTTATGTGCTTGTTTTACTTGAATATTTTGGATTTTTTGAATTCCATTGACAATATAGTCTTTTTTGGTCTCATCCCATCTTTCTGCAATGGCCATTTGTTCAATTTGAGTAGCTGGTATACAAAATCGATCAGCTAAGTCTTCAAAACTGACATCTTCAGTTAAATAAGCTGATTTAATGACATCCTTAGAAACACCAGTTCTTTTATCTGGGGGAAGGATTATTGTCTTTTTATCTAAATCTCTATCTTCTTCCATAACTACCTTAAATTATAGGAATTTAAAGTAATTATATCAAAAATTAACTACTTAGAGAATAAGGGCTTGAAATGAATAGCCCTGATTAGGACATCATCCACATATTCTTTATTGGATTTGATGAATCGACCTGCATTATAGGCTGAGATAGCTTTTCTGAGATTTCCATTATATCTACGTAATTGTCTGATAAATTCAAGGCCAGCATATCTTAGATTATTTTCTATGTCCATTAATTCTTTTTTTGGATCTTTCCCATCATATCCATTAGTACTTGCTGTATTTCTTTGAACTTGACATACTCCATAAGAAGAATTAGCTGGTCTTGAATAGTCTCTTTTAGTAATAATTCTATTACCTACTTTAACTTTTTTAAAGCGATCATGTGGATTATATGCGTTTTTCAAGGAATTATAAGGAGGTTTATCCCTACTATTTGACTCTTTACTACAAAGAGCTAATATGATATCAGGATACTTAAAGTTCAGTTTCTTGATTATCCGAGCTGCTTTCTTCAATGGAATTTTCTCCACTTTTTTTCTCTTCTTTGCGATGACCGTCAATGGGCTTAAGAGAAGTAGTAGGAGGAATGTCACTATAAAATTTCTTACCAAGCAAATACTCCTTTGCTTTGTTGAGAATTAAATGAAAAGTCTTAGAATCATTTACTACTCTCAATCTAAACTCAGGTAATAATTGATGAAATCTTTCTTCTATATCTGAATTCAAGTACTTATATTTAGTAAATAATCTACCAATAAGATTCATCTCATAATAGACTACCATACTTTTCTGTTCTTGTAAAACTAATAATTCAACTTTTTTTATATTTTTTGATAAACTATAAATATTTAGCTTTAAGTTATTGATTAATTGAGGATGATGTACCATTTCCATATCATAAAGATATTTAATACCCTCTACTTGCATTGCTAATTTATCCATTTTTTATCCCTTTTTAAGCTTTCAATATATCCTAAACCCAATCCTATGGCATCCACTACATCTGAATCAGTAGAATTTAAATCTACATCAAATGTGGTTTTATATACGTAATTAACCATTCTACAAGCTAAATGCTTTTTATTTATAATTGGTAGCTTTGTTTCTCCTTTAGCTATCTTTTTATTGAGTTTTTTATGTTCTTTATTTATTTGTTTATCTGCATCAGTAAGTTGTAAATTTAGTACTTTTCTCCACCCATGGCTTCCATCGGAATCCATATATACTACCTTTTCTAGATCTTCTTCCGAAAACTTAAGTAAAACTAACCAATGAAGGCCATCTAAGGTTTTACCAGAAATTCTATTTTTATGTCTATTAACTTCTTCAATTACAATAAGATCTGGCTTTTTTTCTAATATTAGTATTTCTATTTGATCTGCAAGGCTTTGCATCTTTCTTAATTGTTGTACTGGATATTTGAGTTTAGTAACTCCTTTTACTTTAGGTTTAATCCTACCATAATCTACTAACTTTTCACCCTCGTGAATAGCCCAGCCAGTACAAGTAGTAGATAAATCTAAAGAAAGTAGTTTATTCATATATCGTCAATCTTACGTCTTTTCTCGCCCTTCTCGTTTAAGAAGTTCATTTTTATATTGGTCTCGGTTCCTTCAACTTGTCTATTAGTTTGAATAAGATCATCTAAATCCACATCTCTTGAATGATTCCTAGAACGCTCTTTTAGCATTTTAGTTAGACCTTTTATTTTAGACTTTCCAGTGGCTTTATTAGTACATTCCATAAACTTAGATCCAGGGGCCATTATAATCTCTTCATAATCCTCATCTTCTATTTTCTTCAGGCTTTTTTTAATTTCACCTGTTTCTTTATGTTTATAATATCTTAAAGGCATTATTTTTCTTCCATGTTTATATGATAATTATGTATTAATATTAATATATTAATTAATCTCATTCTTAGATTTTTTGTTAAATTTAAGATAAATAATATAATACTACTCTTCATCCTTTACTATTCCAATATTGGGTTGTAACATAATTTTATATGTACTATTAGTCATTTGAGTATTTACAAATTTTACAAATTCTTCTTTATTATTGAAATTAGACTCATTTAATAAATATTGAGGTAATCCAACAGCCACTAAAAAGAATTCTCCCTGATTCATACATTCTATGTATTTATCTTTATCTTTAGGATTATTCTTATATTTTTCAGCTTCATTTCTCTGATCTACAGCATGTTGAATATCATTCATCATCTGATTCTCATAATATCCAGCAGTTACTTTATTAATCATCTGGATACCTTCAGTGGTTAATCCTAATTCAAATAGATTATATGCAAAAATAACATACATTTGATCATATCTATTTGATGTCTGAAGTCTCAACATATCAAACCATGCACTATATGATTGAATATCAGCATATAGCTTTTGTTGGCCCTCATCAAGATTCTTTCCATGTATTACTTTAAATTTATCATCCATCTAATTTAGATACTCCATTTTCTAGCTTTACTATATAGACTTTATCCACAATTGATTTGAATATAGAATTATGCTCAATCAGTAAAGTACGTATATTTAATGATTGTAACAAATTCAGACACTTCTGCATACTAACTTCACTAAGGTCTTTAAAATATTCGTCTAATATCTTGATATTAAAGACATTTCCAGTTCTATTATTCACAATCTCTGAAAGAGCTAAGTCTGTAGCTAGTGATACTCTACGAAATTGACCACCACTCAACAATCCAAGTCCTCTCTCTTCTCCATCATATTTGAACTCAGTCTTTATTTTACGATTATCATTAATAAATCTGATATGAACTGAAACTTCAAATAGCTTTTGAAGGTAATTATTAGTTTTTAAAGTAAGTTCATTAAGTAATGAGTTAAAAATATGAACCTTAATATCCTTAAATCCTTTATAAAGAACCTCATAATATCCCTGATATTTAATTAATCCATTTAGACATTCTTCTAATTTCTTAAGGTGTTCATTTTCATGTGTTTCTTTATTCTTTTTACAAGTCTCAAGTCTTTCTAATAATTCATGATTACACTGCTTATTTCTAGCTATTTCAACCTGTTGGGCTAATTCATTAAGTTTTTCACTACTAATTTTAATATGATTAGCAGTCATACCAGCATTTATATTTAAATTTTTTAACTCAATATGGTAATTATTATATACACTTATCTGATTTGTGGCTTTATTCTTCTGGTTTTTTAATTCATTAATAGTATTATTGAGATTATTTATAGATTCAGAATTATCACCTACATTCTTTAATAATTCCTCATCTTTATCTGCTTGTAATCCTAATTCAACTAATTTAGCTTCTACTTTTTTTAGTTCTTCTTGTGCATGTGAAGTATCTTTTTCACCCAATACTGTTCCACAAGTTATGCAAGCATCTGTAGGATTTTGAATAAATTCAACTAATTCTCTTCTTTGCTTAGCTATTTTTTCTTTTTCATATCTATATTTTTGTAGGTTTAGTTGAATTGATTTTTTATATCCATCAATATTCTGTAGTTCATTTGATTTTACACTAAACTGAGTTATAGCAGAATCTATTTCAATAATGGCTTGATTTAAGCTTTCTATATTAATTCCATTTATAAATTGATTTAATTCATTCATTCTGGATTCCATAGTCTTAATATTTTCCATGGATATTTCTATTTCTTTTTGTTTAACCCCTATTAAATCATTTAAGTGTTTGATTTCTAATTGTCTTTTTTCTTCAAAAGAATTAATTTCCTGTTCTAATGATTTAATCTCAAATTCCATTTTCTGAAATATATTAATCTGAGTTTGTTGATTTAATCTTGTTTTTTGAATAGCTTCTTTAGTTTCATCTAAATCTTTTTTTACTCTCATTCTAGCTGAATCAAATATAGATAAATCTTGGATTTCAGATAAAATCTTAGCTTTATCTTCTTGATTAGCAGTTATGAATTTTTTAGGATAATTTTGAGCAAAATAAATAGTCTGACAAAAAGCCTCGAAACTAAGCCCTATTTTCTCTTCTATAAGCTTTTGTGTTTCTTTAGCATCCTTTCCAACTATTATCTTATCAGATTTAATAAATAGCTTATTGGGGCCTCTTTGACGGACTACTGAAAAGGTATCAAATGATACCTCTACATAACAAGATTTATGTCCTCTTCTAATAACCTCATCTATTTTTACGTCTTTAGGTAATTTACCGTAAATACACCAACTTAAAGCATTAAGTATAGCTGATTTTCCTGATCCTTCTGGAGTTTGATCATCCTCATTCCATCCATCAATTAAAGAAATTCCATCATTCACGTTGAACTCTAGATTTTCCCATGATAGAAAGTTTTTAGCTATGATCTTATTTATCATCTTAAGTATTCCATCCCTAATTTAATTATTTCAGGATCTATTTTAGCTATCTCAGTGGCCCATTTTTCAAATTGAGTACTATTATTCATAGTTTCCTCAATTACAATACTATTATCATCGATATCTGTTGGTTTTTCAATGATTTTTAAATCTATTCCTTCGGCCGATCTTTCCACACATTCTCTCATCTCTTTAATTCTATCTTGTGGCCCTGAAAGGATAACCCTCCAATAATCGTTAGGATGATCCTCAAAAGTCAATATTTTAGCGTGTTCTATTCCACTAATCTTATTATGATCCCCATATTCTATGGTAACTGTTCTATGTTGGGGAAAACAGGATTCTTCAACAGTTAATTCTTTAGTTTCACTATCTAAAATACCTATGAATTTCTTTTGATCAGTCTCACCAAATGAATGTGAGAAAGGAGTTCCTAAGTATATAACATTTTGTTTTTGTTGATATTTATGAAAATGTCCAGATACTACTAAGTGGAAATCCTTGAAATCTTTAACATCTAATCCATCTTCACATAAAAATCCATTACCATAATCAAATGAAGATATATCAAAGTGACCAATTAAAATAGGTTCTGGATCTTTTGGAAATTCTTCAGTGTCATATTCAATTATCTTTTTTAATTCATCTTTAATCTTGGCCTTATCATGCATGTATGGCATAAACCACATATCTTGATACCATTCTGGTTTATCAATTATCATAACATTTTCAAGTTCTTTAAGAACCTCTAAAGAATGATCTTGACACTCTAAATTAAACCAATCATGATTTCCTACTATGATAATATGTCGTAATTTTGATGATTTAAGACGATTATATAATAGATTTAAGCAGTTACCTCTAATAACTTCTTTAGTATCTAGAAAATCACCTAACCATATAACTGGCCTATTCATAGATTCAACTAAATCAAATAATTCATTAGCCTTATCTATATTTTTTGGTGTTATATGGGGATCTCCTATTACTGTATATTTCATTTCTCTATAACTTCCATCCCATTAGCTGTGATTCTAAGATTACAGTCTTTTGGTAGCATTATGGCATTTCCTGATTCATCTTTTAATGATTTAGCAAAGTGATTTTTAGTTACTCTAAATTTAGTATTGATTCCAGCCTTAACTTTAACACCACCTCTTGTTACTTCATAATTGCTAACTCTACTGGCATTAATAATTAATGCACATGCAAATTCAAGGGCTCTACCACCAGCGTTTGTTTCTCCTACAGATCCAATATTAGCATAACTATAATTAATGATTAAACAAGCAATTTCCATTACCTGTTGTTTTGCAATAATTGATTGAATTCCAGCCCTATTAGTTTTTGCAGCTCCACCTACCATCCCAACTTGAGATGTAAAATCTATCTCAGAATCCCTTTGTGAAGTATTATTTCCATAAGAATCTATAATTAATAGAGTTTTTACTCCTGGATGAGTTTGTTGTAGCATTTCCAATACTTTATTTACATTATCAAATATTTCTTCTGTAATATTAGATGATATTGTAATAACACCATTTGGATCAATTCCAGCATTACTTAAATCCTCTACACCTGTCTTTTTTTCAGTTTCAACATAAATAACTGCATGGCCCTGCTCTTGTGCCCTTCTAATGGCTTCTAAACACGTAGTAGTTTTTCCTGAATCTGGTTTACCCGATATTTGTACCCATTTACCAAATGGTAATCCCATTACTCCAAAATATCTAGACCACCAATCTGGCATCACTACATAATCTAATGGATCATGAGAAATCTCCTCTAATGAAGATCCCAATCCGAATTGAGCAGCTCTTTTTTCATCCTTTTTAAAGGACGCTTGAAGTTTACTAATTGTTCCAGAAAAATCTAATTTACTCATTATTAATCCTTTGAAAACTGTCGAAACATAAAATGTCATCAGTTTTGATATAATATTATTATATCTAATAATAATGGAGAAAACAAAATGAAAAATAAAAAATGTAATAAATGTAATAAAATCAAACAGTTAAATGATTTTCATAAATCTAGAAATTATTGTATTAAATGTAAAAAATTACAAGATAAAGAATATTACAATAATAATAAAAATAGACTAAAAAATAATAGAATAAAATATTATGAAAAAAACAAAGAACATCAACTTAGTAAATGTAAAGAATATTATGAAAAAAACAAGGAGTATATTTCTACTATAAATAAAGAATATTATGAAAAAAACAAAGAAAAATTAGATAGTTATCGAAAAAATTATTGGAAACAAAAAGTAAATAAAGATAGAAGAAATAGAAAATTAAAAGAAAAACGAAAAAATAATATAAATTTCAGATTAAAATGTAATATACGTACCAGAATAAGTACCGCTTTAAAAAGAGGTGATAAAAGAGTATCAGCCGTAAAGGACTTAGGATGCTCTATAGATGAACTCAAAGACTATCTAGAATCATTATTTCAACCAGGTATGACATGGAATAACTATGGCCAATGGCATATAGATCATATAATTCCTTTATCTTCATTTAACTTACAAAATGAAGAAGAGTTTAAAAAAGCTTGTCATTTTAGTAATTTACAACCTTTATGGGCGGTGGATAATATTAGAAAAAGAGACTCAATCTCTTGAAGACTGACGATATAATACATGTGCATTATCAAATATTTTCATATGTGTTTTTACATAATCCCTAACAGCATCTAACTCTTCTAAAGCCTCATTTAAAGAAGTATAACCCGGATCTTCAGCTACGTACACCTTTTTTTCAGTTATATTCTTAGCATCTATAGTTCTAATTGCTTGTGCATAAGCAGCGTCTTTAGCTGTAGCTACTTTAGCCTTTTCTACATCAAAATCTTTTATGAATGTAGCTAAAATAGATTGAACTACTAAAAATTTAGCAGCTCT
>JABAOF010007672.1_pt1 | contig 33075 bp, 32 predicted proteins | sample 7062171 | NCBI WGS metagenome assembly JABAOF01 (sample SAMN14538628, study PRJNA623070) | marine sediment metagenome | biome: marine biome [ENVO:00000428]; feature: marine pelagic biome [ENVO:01000023]; material: deep marine sediment [ENVO:00002113] | place: India: Gulf of Khambhat ...
TTCTTCTTCGTGTTCTGGTACATCTGGGTGCGGTGGACACTGCCGAGGTTCCGCTACGACCAGCTCATGGCGCTGGGCTGGAAGATCATGCTGCCCGTGGCACTGGCCTACATCATGCTGGTGGCCGCGGCTGTGTGGGTGTTGGAAGAGTTGGGGCTGGAGCAGGGGATCGTGTATGGTCTGGCACTGTTCGGCCTGAACCTGGTGCTGCTGTTCATAGTGTTCCGGCTGCTGGACAGCCAACGAGTCGTCGCCGGGTCGCGGCTGCGGCGGGGAGGGAGCGCGTGATGGCCATCGGCGTCAAAGTCATGAAGCGGCCCAGCGAGAACGTGAGTTACCTGCGCGCCGCGCTGAAGGGGATGGCGCTGACGTTCCGTCACCTGCTCCAGCCCAAATGGACCATGCAGTACCCGGAACAGAAGTCGACGGAGACCTATACGATCTCGCCCCGTTGGCGCGGTACGCACCGTATGCTCACGGATGAGCAGGGCCGAGCCAAGTGCGTCGCCTGCGGTCTGTGCCCGCAGATCTGCCCGGCGAACTGTATCAAGCTCGTGCCGGGCGAGGACGAGCAGGGCAACCGGTATCCGCTGATCTACGAGATCGACGAGTTCCGATGCGTGTTCTGCGGCTACTGCCAAGAAGTGTGTCCGGAAGAGGCGATTCACGTTGGCGTGCACTACGAGAACTCGGAATACGAACGCGACCGCTTCGTCTACGACTTGGAACGGCTTTGTGCGCAGACCCATCCGGTTTCGACATTGTGGGATCCCTCTGACCCCAAGGGTGAGTGAGCCGTGAGCGGGACCGAAGCGGTCTTCTGGTTCTTCGCTGCCGTAGCGATCATTTCCGCCTTTCTCTGCATCACGCGGCGGAGCCCGGTAGCCAGCGCCCTGTGGCTCGTCAGCACGCTGTTCGCGCTGGCCGCGATCTTCGTGCTGTTGGACGCCCATTTCATCGCGGCGATCCAGGTGCTGGTATACGCTGGCGCCATCATGGTGCTCTTCCTGTTCGTGATCATGCTGCTCAATCTCGGCCGGGCGGGTCCCACGGACATGCTGGGCTGGGCGGGTCGGCTCGTGATGTTTGCGGTCGGCGCTCTGTTGGTCGTGGAACTCTGGGTCCTCGTGCGGATCGTGCCCGCAGAGGAGCTGCAACTCCCCACGGGGGCCATGGTGCAGCTCACGGAACAGGAAGGAGCGGTGCGCGTCATCAGCGAGCCGCTGTTTCGCGGGTTTCTCGTGCCGTTTGAGATCACCTCGGTACTGCTCCTCGCCGCCATCGTAGGTGCGGTAGTCCTCGCGAAGAGGAGACTCTGATGCTCCTGGGCCCGTCACTCGGCGTTTCGGCGATCCTGTTCAGCCTCGGTGTGGCAGGCGTGCTGCTCCGCCGCAATGCCATCGTGATCTTCATGTGCATTGAGCTGATGCTGAATGCGGTCAATCTGTCGTTCGTCGCTCTGGCGCAGCAGCTGGGCCGTGAGGGGCAGGTGATCGTGTTCTTCGTCATGGCGGTGGCTGCCGCGGAAGCGGCCGTGGGTCTCGCCATCATGATCGCGATCTACCGGCACAAGAGCTCAGTTAACGTCAAGGAGATCAACCTGCTGAGGGGATGATGCCGGCATCGGTTGGGTGGGTGTGGTTGGTCGTACTGCTACCGCTCGCGGGATTCGTCGCGAACGGTGCGTTGAGCCTGCTGCGGCCCGAAGCCAAGCGAGCGGTAAGCGCCATCGGTGTCGGTGTCCTCGTGCTCTCCTTCCTCATCGCCGTCGGGGTGGTTGGTGGAGTCGCCACGGCGGCGCCGCACAGTCCGTACGTGCTGACTTACTGGCAATGGATGCCCGCTGGCGGGCTCGAGATCGACCTGGCGTTCCAGGTGGATCAGCTGTCGGCGGTGATGCTGATGGTAGTCACCGGCGTCAGCATGGTGATCCACATCTTCAGCGTCGGCTACATGGGCGATGATCCGGGCTACGCGCGCTACTTCGCCTACCTCAACCTCTTCGTCTTCTTCATGCTGGTGCTGGTGCTGGCCGCGAACTTCCCAGTGATGTTCGTGGGCTGGGAGGGCGTCGGCCTCTGCAGCTATCTGCTCATCGGGTTCTGGTTCGAGAACAACGCGTTTGCCGACGCGGGGAAGAAGGCGTTCATCATGAACCGCATCGGGGACTTTGGGTTCCTAATCGCGATGTTCATGATCTTCCACGCGGTGGGGAGCCTCTCCTTCGTGGAGGTGTTCGAGGCGGCACCCGGGACCTTCGAGGTTGGTGGGACCACCATCACGCTGATCACCCTAGCCCTGTTCCTGGGGTGTGCCGGAAAGTCGGCGCAGATCCCCCTGTACACCTGGCTGCCCGATGCCATGGCAGGCCCGACACCTGTCTCGGCGCTCATCCATGCCGCGACCATGGTGACCGCGGGCGTCTACCTCGTGGCCCGCACCAACGTGCTCTTCGCCATCGCTCCGGTGTCGAGCTTCGTGGTGGCGGCGGTGGGTGCGGCGACGGCACTGTTTGCGGCGACGATCGCGCTCAAGCAGTGGGACATCAAGAAGGTCCTCGCGTACTCAACCGTCTCGCAGCTCGGGTACATGTTCATGGGTGTGGGAGTCGGGGCATATGCGGCCGGTATGTTCCACCTGACGACACACGCCTTCTTCAAGGCGCTGCTCTTCCTGGGTTCAGGGAGTGTGATCCACGCGCTGCACCACGCCTACCATGCGACCCATCGCCATGAGGACGCCCAGGACATGCGAAACATGGGAGGACTGCGGCGTGCCATGCCGTGGACCACCGGGTTCATGTGGGTCGCGACCCTTGCGATTGCGGGCGTGCCGCTGTTCTCGGGCTTCTTCTCCAAGGATGAGATCTTGGCCATGACCTTTGTCCGGGGTCATGACGCTGGGGCGTTCTACGTGTTGTGGATGGTAGGTGTGGTAGCTGCACTGCTCACCGCGTTCTACATGACGCGCATGATGCTGTACACGTTTCATGGCCCGAATCGCACAGGTGAGCAGGAGCGCGGCCATCTCCGCGAGGCTCCGTGGGTCATGACGGGACCGCTGTTGGTGTTGGCCGTCGGCAGTGTCTTCGCCGGGCTGCTCAATCTCCCGGCCATCCTTCCCGGCAGTGGGTGGCTGCACCATTGGCTGGAGCCCGTGACGGAGGGGAGCGCAGCGTATTTGCCGGATCTGCACCTGGGGAGCGACACCGAGTGGATGCTGCTCGGTCTGGCGACAGTCGTCGCCGCCGCAGGCATTCTCGGTGCCTGGAACTTCCTCAAGCCCGCCCAGCTCAAGCCGGCGCGTGAAGCGCCGGTCGAGACTGGGATCCAGCGGGTGCTCCTGCGGAAGTGGTACGTGGACGAGATCTACGACTGGCTGGTGGTGCGACCGGTCATGTGGATGTCGGACCGTGCCTTCTGGAAGGTCATGGATGTGAAGGTCATCGATGGAGCGTTCGTGAACGGCTCCGCCACTGTGGCGCGGGCGCTCGGGTGGGTAGGCAGCCGATTCCAGACGGGATCGGTCGGCGTGTACCTGTTCTTGTTCGTCATGGGCGTGCTCATACTGATGCGCGCCGTGATCCGGTGACCGCGATGAACTACGCCGCTTGGGTGCTCGACGCGCTGCTGCTGTTCCCGCTGCTGGCGGGGCTGGTGATCCTGCTCAGCCCCGAGCACCTCGCCAAGCGGGTCGCCCTGGCGGGGGCGGTGGTGGAATTCCTGCTGTCCGTGCCGCTCTGGTGGATGTTCGAGCCCGGCACGGCGGCGATGCAGTTCGAAGTGGTCCATCCGTGGGTTCCGGGCTGGGGCATCGCGTATCGGGTGGGTGTGGACGGGATCTCCCTCTTCATGGTGCTGCTGACCACGTTCACGATGCCCCTCGCCGTCCTCGGGAGCTGGAACTACATCCGAGACAAGGAACGAGCGTACTACGCGCTCCTTCTGGTGCTCACCACCGGCATGCTGGGGGTCTTCGTCGCCCTGGATCTCTTCCTCTTCTATGTCTTCTGGGAGATCATGTTGATCCCGATGTACTTCCTCATCGGGGTCTGGGGCGGCCCCAAGCGCTTGTATGCGGCCATCAAGTTCTTCCTGTTCACCTTCGTTGGATCGCTCCTGATGCTGGTGGCGATCCTGACGATCTACTTCATGGTGTACCGCGCGACCGGCGTGCAGTCGTTCGACTACCACCACTTTCTGCGCAACATCGAAGTGGTGCGGCCGTTTGCGTTGCTCTTGTTCGGCGCCTTCTTCCTCGCCTTCGCCATCAAGGTGCCGATGTTCCCGTTCCACACCTGGTTGCCCGATGCGCACGTCGAGGCACCGACGGCGGGCTCCGTCATCCTGGCGGGCATCCTCCTGAAGATGGGGACGTACGGCTTTCTGCGCTTCGCCGTGCCGTTCTTCCCCGGGGTAGCGCTTCACCCAACGATGGTGAATGTCATCGTCGTTCTCGCCCTGATTGGCATCATCTACGGAGCTCTGGTGGCGATGGTCCAGCCCGATTTCAAGAAGCTCGTGGCCTATTCCTCCATCAGCCATCTCGGCTTCGTGATGCTGGGCATCTGGGCCCTGACTGTCCAGAGCGTAGAAGGGGCGATCATCATCATGATCAATCACGGCATCTCGACGGGGGCGTTGTTCTTCCTGGCGGGCATGCTGTATGAACGGGCGCATACCCGAGAGGTTGCCGCGTTTGGCGGTATCGCTCGTGTGGTGCCGGCCCTGGCTGCAGTGCTGAGCCTGGTGGCGCTGTCATCCATTGGACTGCCGGGGACCAACGGGTTCATTGGCGAGTTTCTGGTTCTGATCGGCTCCTTTGGTGAGTACCCTTGGGCGACGGCGGTGGCCGCGACGGGTGTCATTTTTGCAGCGCTGTACTTGCTGCGGGCGCTCCAGCGCCTGATCTACAACAAGTTCGAGAGGCCGGAGCTGGCGAGGATGCCGGATCTGTCGGTGCGGGAACTGTTGGTCCTCGGACCGCTGGTCGCCTGCATATTGTGGATCGGGATCTACCCGCGGCCGTTCCTCCATCGCGTTGAGGCCTCCGTCGAGGCGTTGGTGGAACAGGTGCACCAGCCCGAGGCGGCCGTTGCTCAGGCGCGTACACCGGGGGGTGAGCAGTGATTGGGCCGCGGATCGACCTGAGTGAGCCCGGTGGGATCGCAGTGGCGCTCCTGCCCGAGCTGATCCTCACCGGCTGGTGCCTGGTGCTGATGCTGGCGGTGGCATGGCGGCATCGCGACGAGGAGGATCAGCGATTCGTCGGTCATCTGGCCCTCATCGCGTTGGTCACCACCCTGGTGGCGGTAGTGTGGTTTTGGATCCGAGATGTGGGGCCCGTCGGCCTCGAGGTCATGGTGGCCCTGGACGGCTTTCGGTACGCCAGCGCCACGATCTTCCTGCTGGGGGGCATCCTCGCCGTGATGCTCTCCCTGGGGTATTTGGGCCGAGAGCGGATGGTCGTGCCGGAGTACTATCTGTTGCTTCTTCTGGCTACGGTTGGGATGATGTTCATGGGTGGCGGGGCCGATCTCATTGTCATCTTCCTCGGCCTCGAGCTCATGTCGGTGTCGGTCTACGTGCTGGCGGGCATCAATCGCCGCAGTGTTTTCGCTGCCGAGGCAGCGCTGAAGTATTTTCTGCTGGGAGCCTTTGCTTCGGCCTTCTTCCTGTACGGAATCGCCCTGATCTACGGATCGACCGGCAGCACGAATCTCACCTTCATCTACGTCCAGGTCACGAGCCTCGGACTTGAGTCGAACCTCATGCTGTCCGTGGGCGTTGGGATGCTGTTGGTGGGATTTGGGTTCAAGGTTGCCGCGGTGCCGTTTCACATGTGGACGCCCGACGTATACGACGGCGCGCCGACGCCGGTCACTGCGTTCATGGCGGCAGCGGTCAAGGCAGCGGGGTTCGTGGCCCTGATCCGTGTGCTCCTCCAGGGCCTCGCGCCGGCGGATGCCGTCTGGACGGAAGCCGTCTGGTGGCTCGCGGCCATTACCATGGTGGTCGGCAATCTGATCGCGCTGGCGCAACGCCACCTGAAGCGTATGCTGGCGTACAGCTCCATTGGGCATGCGGGCTATCTGCTGACCGCCGTGGCAAGTGGGACCGAGCTCGGAGCCGCGGCCTTGCTCTACTACGTATTCGCCTACACGCTCATGACGGTGGGTGCCTTCGCGATCCTGGCAGCCTCTGGACGCGGTGGCGAGCGCGAGGTGCTGATCGATGACTTCAGTGGTCTCGCCCAGCGTCGGCCGTGGCTGGCATTCGCCATGACGGTGTTCATGTTGTCCCTACTCGGCTTTCCGGGGACTGCTGGGTTCATCGGGAAGTGGTACATCCTGTCCGCGGCGGTCGACGCCGACCAGGCAGTGCTCGCCGTTGTACTCGTCGGCGCCAGCATTGTCTCGGCAGGGTATTACCTGCCGGTGATCATGGCCATGTATATGAAGCCGCCCATCTCCGAGGCGGCTCACGAGACCACGCGGGTCGGTGGTGCCGCTCGCTGGGTCGTGGGTGCCACGGCTGCGCTGCTCCTGCTGTTCGGGGTGTGGCCGAATCGCGCCCTGGACGTGGCGAGGGACGGAAGCCGGCAGCTCACGCCCGACGTGATGGTGACGGTTTCGAGGTGAGCAGTGCGCGGTACGCGGTGTGCGGTTCCATTGGGCGTAGCACGGCAACCGTCTAGCCGACGCTAGCACGGTTCGCTGAGAATCCCATGCAGACGCCCTCCGTCATCTTCCGGGAATACGACATTCGCGGCGTGGTCGGCGACGAGCTAGTGCCGCCGGTGGCTCATGCCATCGGCCGCGCGGTCACGACGCTGGCACGACGGCGCATAGCGCGCGACCCACGGTTGCTGGTTGGACGGGATAACCGGCCCTCCGGTGAGCTGCTGGCACGCGCCGTGCGCGACGGGATCGCACAGGCGGGCGGCAGGGCAGTGGACATCGGCGTGCTCCCCACGCCGGCTCTCTATCTTGCGCAACACGAACTCGAGTCGGACGGCGGCATTCAAGTCACCGGCTCGCACAACCCACCTGAGTTCAATGGATTCAAGGTGCTCGTTGCCGGGTCCACTCTCCACGGGGCGGAGATCCAAGAGCTCAGGCGCTTGATCGAAACTGACGGGATGGACTCTGGCGACGGGAACATCGAGGCGGACGATTCCATGCTGTCGCGATACGCAGACGCGGTCGTTTCCCGCAACGGGCCGATCGAGCGCCCCGTGAAGCTGGTGGTCGACTGCGGTAACGGGACCGCCAGCCTCGTGGCCGAGTCGGTTCTGAGCCGGCTCGGTGCGGACGTCGTTCCCCTGTACTGCGAGTCCGACGGCACGTTCCCCAATCACCATCCCGATCCCACGGTGCTGGAGAACCTGGATGATCTTCGGGCCGCGGTGCGTTGTACGGGTGCGGAGCTGGGCATTGCGTTTGACGGTGATGGGGACCGCATCGGCGCGGTCGATGAGTCAGGCACCGTGGTGTACGGCGACCAGCTGCTGGTGCTGTTCGGCCGCGATCTGGTCGATCGGGCGGGAACGGGCCATGCGGTGATCTTCGATGTGAAGTGTTCGAATGTCCTGGCTGAAGCGTTGGCTGCTGCGGAGCTTCGCCCCGTCATCTGGAAGACCGGCCATTCGTTGATCAAGGCGAAGATGCAGGAGCTTCAGGCTCCTCTGGCGGGCGAGATGAGTGGACACATGTTCTTTGGTGGGGATTACTACGGCTTCGACGATGCCCTGTTCGCTGCAGCTCGCCTGCTGGCGTACGTCGCCCGGGTCGGTGGCCCACTATCTACGCTGCTGGCCGACCTACCGAAGACGTATGCCACACCGGAGCTCCGTGTTGATTGTGCGGACGACCGGAAGTTCGCCGTGGTCGAAGCCGCCGCGCGGCATTTTGCCCAGCGGTACGACGTCCTCACCCTGGACGGTGCCAGAATCTCGTATCCCGACGGGTGGGGTCTCATCCGAGCATCCAACACGCAGCCGGTGCTGGTCATGCGGTTCGAGTCCACCGCCGAAGACTCCCTCGCCCAGTATCGGAATGAGGTCGAAACCTGGTTGCGGGAGCAGGGCGTAGCGGTCTAGCGCCATGGCGCCGCGGATCAGGTGGATACAGGCGGCGGTCGTCGCCGTGCTCGTCGCACTCGTTGGGGGCCGCTGGCTGGTGGTGAGCACTGCCGGCCGACTGTGGGCCGAGGCATTGGGCGTCGGCGCGACGCACGGCGGGATCCGGCAACTTCAGACAGCGCTCCTGGCCACGGCGTTCGTCGCGGCAGCCGTGTGGTGTTTGGGGAACCTCTATCTCGTGTACCGGTCCATCGGTTCGGTGCACGTGCCCCGCCGGCTCGGCGATCTGGAGATCCTTGAGGCGATTCCCCGCCAGTACCTATTGGTTGCCGCCGCTGGCTTAGGCCTCATACTCGCCATCGCCCTGAGCCATCGAGCCGACGGATGGTGGTATGCTCGGGCGCTCACCCGGTTCGATGTGCCGGTGGGTACGGTCGACCCCCTGCTGGGCCGCGACCTTGGCTTCTACCTGTACCAACTTCCCTGGTACCGTACCCTCCACTCCTTTGCCACACTGCTGAGCGGTGTGATGCTTGCCATTACCGCAGTGCTGTACGCGGCGGTGGGGGCAATCCGCTGGGCGAAGCGGCGGCTCCACGTGACCTACATGGCGCGGTGGCACCTCGCCGGCCTCCTCGTGGCGTTCGCTCTCGCCCTGTTCTGGGGCTACCGGCTTGAGCCCGTCGAGTACGTCGCGGGGATCCACGACGTCCCGGCCGACACTGTGCTGACGGGAGTGCGGATCCCGGTGGCCCGGATGCTCAGCGCCCTTGCGTTGGTCGTTGCCAGTGCTTCCCTCATATGGATGTGGACAGCGCGGCCCGCGGTCGTGATCGTTCCCTGGGCACTACTGGCGGTTGCGTCTTTCGCCGGTCACTACGTGGTTCCGGCGTTCGCCGGCGCGGTGCGTACCCCTGAGGAGCTGCGCCATACTGCGGTGGAGGAACGCCGCCGGGAATTCCTCCAGGCGGCTCATGGCGCGGTTCCAGAGGAGGTCGCAATCCAGGCGCTGGCGTCCTCTGAGCCCCGGGCGGTCGCCCGGCACCAGCCGGAACTCGAGCCGGCACCGCTGTGGGATGCCTTCGCCGTCAGGGTGTTCCTCGACCGGGTAGCCGATCCGGATCCGCACGCGCGCTTCCTCGACCCGGCACTCGACGTGTATTGGACCGGTGACGACCGGCCGGTTCCTGTGTACGTGGCAGCACGGCAGCTGGACCTATCTGCGGCGCGCCAAGGTGGGGTCGACCTGTCGTGGGATCGGGTCCATGCAGGACCGTTCACGTCGGCGACTGGCGCTGTCGCGGTGCTTGCACACCGGGTCTCGAGCACCGGACTGCCGCTCTTCGTGCCCGATCTCTCGCGGCCTGATTCGGCCGTGTCGGGCGTGAGTGAGCTCCAGTTGGAGCATCCGGAGGTGCTGTTTGGGCCCGGCATAGTCAACTTCGCGGTGGTCGCGCCGGGCGACCGCGGGACGGTCGGCGTGCCGGCCGGCGGACTCTTCAGGAGGCTGGCGCTCGCATGGGTGCTCCAAAGCCCGCAGCTGGTCGCCTCCGACGCGGTCACGGATACGGCCCTCATTCTCTGGCACCGCGAGGTGGCGGAGCGGTTGAATCGTTTCGCCCCGTTCGCCCGGTTCAGCGGCGCGCACGCCGTGGTGATTGACCGGGCGCTGTACTGGGTTGCTAACGGCCTGGTCTCAGCGGAGGCCTTCCCGCTCTCGCCGGCTGTCAGGTGGCGAGGTGAGAAGGTTCGGTACCTGCGCTCCAGCTTGGTGGGGGTGGTGGCGGCAGCAACGGGTAGCACCACCGTCTATCTCACTCGGGATCCGGATCCTGTGAGTGCGGCCTGGGCACAGCTGGCACCTGAGATCGTGCGGCCTGCGGCCGAGATACCCTCGGCCCTGGCCGGGCACGTTCGCTATCCGGCCGAGTTGTTCGCCACCCAGATCCGACTGCTCAAGGAGTCCTGGCGTTCCCAGCCGACAGGTCCCGAAACCGCGGCTCTGGGTCAGGGGCTCGCGGGAACCGCGTCCGACCGCCTGGCGCCGTATTGGTGGGTTGGCACTGCACCGCATGACTCGGCGGCGCGGTTGCGGCTGATGGCCGCAGTGGAAACGGGTGAGCCGCCGCTGCTGGCGGCCGTGGTGGAAGGAGTAGTGCGGCGGGGTGCTTACTCCCTTGCTCTGCTCAAGGCGGAGCCGCCACTTGAGCTGCCGGGTCCGACGCAGATGGCCGTACGCTTCACCCGGCTTCGCCCCGACCCGACTGGGGTGACCGGTGCCGTGCGGACTATCCCGTTCGCTGACGGTGTGCTCTCACTGCAGGCCAGCTATGCCTCGCCGGGGGACGAACATGTCGCACCCCAGTTGGCGGGCGTGGTGGTCGGTTGGGGGGGCGCAGCCGGGACCGGCGCGACCCTGCGAGATGCTCTCCACAACCTGCAGACGCAGGCTCCACCGTCTGGGGTGGGGGCCGGGCAGTGGGCGGAGGCCCGGCGGTGGTTCGAGTACATGGATGCAGCGCGACGGACCGGGGATTGGACGGCGTTTGGCCAGGCGTACGAACGGCTCCGCCGTCTGCTCACTGGCATGCCGGATACCGTACCGTGATGCGGGTTGCTGCCCCCTCCGGGTGTGGCTAGGTTGCACGCGCCCGTGGCGATGTCTCCTCGTATCATCGTCGTGGCCCTCGGAGGCAATGCGCTCTCTCCTCCCGGCGAGCGGGCAACGATTCACGGCCAATTCCGTCACACCCGAGAGTCGCTAGCCGCCGTAGTAGCGCTGGCGAGCGAGGGTTGGCACATCGCGATCGTCCACGGCAACGGCCCCCAGGTCGGGGACGAGTTGGAGCGTAACGAACTTGCCTACGAGCGCGTGGCCCCGCTCCCCCTCGGTGTTCTGGTCGCGTCGACGGCTGGGTGGATTGGCTACATGATTCAGCAGTCGCTGCAGAACGCGCTCCTGCGGGCGGGCATTCGGCGCGAAGTGCTCACCGTGATCACGCAGACAGAGGTCGACCGCACCGGGCCGGCGGCGACTCGCCCCCGAAAGCCTGTGGGGCACGAGCTCGCGCGGGAGATCGTTGAGCGGCTGCAGCGGCGTGGTGTCCCGGTGGGTGAGGATGGGTCCGGTCGCTGGCGGCGCCTGGCACCGAGTCCCAAACCACTGGATGTGGTCGAGGCGGATGCCGTACGCCGTTTGGTGACTGAGGGCAAGATCGTCATCGCCGCGGGGGGCGGTGGTCCGCCAGTGTACTTCGATGATCATCTCTACTGGGAGGGGGTGGACGCAGTGGTGGACAAGGACCGGGTGGCGGCCATTCTCGGCAGCCGCCTCGGGGCCGATACCTTGTTGATACTCACGGATGTGGACGCGGTGTACCGGGGGTGGGGAACCGATCACGCCGAACCTCTGCGCCGACTGACGTTGGAGGCGGCGGAGGAGCTGCTCAACAGTGAGGAACTGGGCAGGGGGAGCATGCGCCCCAAAGTCGAGGCGGCGGTGGCTTTCGTTCGGAGTGGTGGCAAACGCGCGATCATTGCGGACCTCGCCGACGGTCTGGCGGCCATCCGTGGCGCAACTGGAACGGCAATCACAGGAGAGCTGAGTGAATCTCCATGAATATCAGGCCCGCGCCCTGCTGAAGGCGGCCGGCATTCCAGTGCCCGACGGAGATGTGGCGACGAGCCCGGAGGAGGTAGAGGGGGTCGCCAAGCGGATGGGAGGGGCAGTCGTCGTGAAGGCGCAGGTGCATGCGGGTGGACGTGGCAAGGCGGGTGGGGTCAAGCTCGCCAAGAGCGCAGGGGAAGCACGGGTCCATGCCGACAAGATTCTCGGTATGCAGATCAAAGGGTTGATCGTCGACAAGGTCCTGGTGGTTCCGGCAGCGGAGATCGCATCGGAGAGCTACGTCGGTGTCATCGTGGACCGGGCGTCGCAGCGGCCGGTGATGATGGTCAGTCCAGCGGGCGGGGTCGACATCGAGGAGGTCGCGGCGAAGACGCCTGAGAGGATCTTCCAAGCTTCCATCGACCCTCGCTACGGGCTGCTGCCACACCAGGCGACGAGCCTCGCGTTCCAGCTCTACCGTGAGCCGCAGCAGGTTCGGCAGGCAGCGACGATCATGCGCCAACTGTACCAGGCGTTCCTCGACGCCGGCGCGTCACTGGCAGAGATCAATCCGCTCATCACCACGCCCGACGGCTCGGTGGTGGCCCTCGATGCGAAGATTGTGATAGATGACAACGAACTCGAACGGCGGGAGGACATCGCCCGGCTTCGCGATCCGGCGGCCGAGGACCCAGCGGAGGTCGAGGCGCGGGAGGTGGGACTATCCTACATCAAGCTCGACGGGAACGTGGGTTGCTGCGTCAACGGGGCCGGGCTCGCGATGGCCACCATGGACCTGGTCAAGTACTACGGTGGTGAGCCAGCGAATTTTCTGGATATCGGTGGCTCGAGCAATCCACACAAGGTGATCACCGCCCTCAACATCATCACCCGCGATCCCAGCGTGAAGAGCATCCTGTTCAACATCTTCGGCGGAATAACGCGGTGTGACGATGTTGCGAATGGCATAGTGACGGCGACGGCGAACACCAAGCTCGAGCGTCCCATCGTCATCCGGCTCACCGGGACAAACGAGTCGATCGCCGTTGACATCCTCAAGAAGGCCGGGTTTGAAGCGCTCACGGACATGGATGAGGCGGTACAGCAAGCGGTCAAACAGGCGCGGGAGGCGGCGTGAGCATCTTCGTTGATCGGCAGACGAAGCTGGTAGTGCAGGGTATCACGGGGCGGGACGGTTCGTTCCACACCAAGCAGATGCTTGAATACGAAACACGGGTCGTGGCAGGAGTCACCCCGGGGAAGGGTGGACAGCGGTTTGAAGACACGGTGCCTATCTTCAACACGGTCGGGGAGGCCGTGGCGGAAACCGGCGCCAACACCTCGGTGATCTACGTCCCCAGCCGGTTCGCGGTCGACGCCATGTTTGAGGCAGCCGACGCTGGGATCAAACTCGTCGTCTGCATCACTGAAGGTGTGCCCGTCCTCGATATGACGCGGGTGATGCCCTTTCTGCAGGAACGCGGCACTCGTCTGATCGGTCCCAACTGTCCCGGCGTGATCTCTCCCGGGGCTTCGAAGGTGGGCATCATACCAGCTCAGATCTGCCTGGAGGGGACCATCGGTGTCGTGTCGCGCAGCGGGACACTGACGTATGAGGTGATCCATCAACTCACGAGGCATGGGCTCGGTCAATCGACGTGTATTGGGATCGGTGGCGATCCCATAGTCGGCACCAACTTCATCGACTGCCTTGAGGCATTCGAGGCAGACCCGGGGACCGAGGCGATCGTGATGATCGGGGAGATCGGCGGCACCGATGAGCAACAGGCCGCCAAGTATGTCTCGCACGAGGTGCGCAAGCCTGTTGTGGGGTTCATCGCCGGGCAGACTGCTCCGCCGGGTCGGCGCATGGGACACGCGGGAGCTATCATTTCAGGCTCGTCCGGCACCGCCAAAGAGAAGGTGGCAGCGTTCGAGGCGGCAGGGATCGGAGTGATGGAGCGACCGGTGGAGGTCGTGTCGTTGCTACAGGAGCGAATGAAGGGTGTGGGGTGCTAGGTGGCGGCTATGAAGCTCGTCGAACTCCTCGATCTTGCGCGTGTCGTGGTGCCTCTGAAAGCGAGGACGCTGCGCGAGGCAGCCATCGAGTTGGCCGAGGCGATGGTGCGGTCCGGCGTCGCTAGCAGTGCCGCAAGGCTGCGCGAGGCGGTGGCGGCGACCTTGCCCCGGGAGGTCGTAACCGTCGGGAAGGCCTTGCTGCTGCACTACAGGACGGATGCCGTCAAGCAGCTCGCGGCAGCTTTGGGGGTTGCGTCGGAGCCACTTCGGCGAGAGCAGGATGCCGCGAAGGAGGCACGCATTGCGATTCTCGTCGCGGCCCCACCAAAGGAGAGTTCGGCGCACCTCCAGGCGATCAGTGCATTCGCCCGGGCGCTGAGCCGTCGGGAGGTAACGGAGGCGATCCTCGCGGCCCAGGAGGCCGAGGATATTCTGGGCGCCGCTCCCCTCGCTGATATCGAGTTGCCCGGCTACCTGACGGTCCGCGATGTAATGGTGCGCCGGCGGCTCTCGGTTCGGCCTGAGACCACCCTGGGCGAGGCGTCGAAGCTCATGGTGGCCCACAAGGTCGCAGCATTGCCCGTGGTGTCGCAATCGGATGAGGTGCTGGGGATGGTTACATACCGGGAGCTGCTGCGGAACCTGCTGCCGCTGTATGTCAAGCGGCTCAGCGGTCGCGAGTTTCGAGCCGTGCCCCGGCGGGGTGATGAGACCGTCGACCCGCACCAGATTCCGGTCCGCGAGGTGATGGATCGAACGGTTTTGTGCGTGTCGGAAGATCAGGCGCTGGCGGACGTGGCGACCATGATGCTGAATCGCAACGTCGAGCGATTCCCGGTGGTCCGGGAGGGTGCGCTGGTGGGTTTCCTCACCCGAGGGGATATCGTCCGCAGACTACTAGGGAGGTGAGAGGTCCGCTGGCCGTCAGCGTCGCGAGCAATCAGCAGTTTGCAGTTGGCAATTCGTGAAGTATCGTTGGGGACCGCGCTTCACGGATTGCCGATTGCACACGGCTGTCTGGGCTGACGGCTGACGACCCTCACTCGCACATCGTTCCTATGTACACCTTGGCCATCATCAAACCTGACGCGATCGCCGCCCAGAAGGTCGGCAAGATCATTACTCATCTGGAGGAGGCTGGGTACACGATCCGGGGTGCCAGACTCGCCCGCCTTTCCCAGCAGGATGCCGAATCGTTCTACGCGGTGCATCGGGAGCGCCCGTTCTTCCGCTCCCTCGTTGCCTTCATGACCTCCGGGCCTTGTCTCCCGATGGTGCTAGAGCGGGAAGATGCGGTAGACCATCTGCGCTCCGTAATCGGAGCCACTGACCCCGAGGAGGCTGCTGAGGGGACCATTCGCCGGCTGTACGCCGAGTCCAAGGAACGGAACGCGATCCACGCCTCGGACTCGCCGGACACCGCAGACCGAGAGGTCGCTTTCTTTTTCTCCGAGAGCGAGCTTCGGCGCCTGTGGGGCGCGGACGCTCGTTGACGCAAGTCTCGGTGCCGAATAGGTTTATGCCCTATGTTGCGCGTCGATCTCCGCGCGCTGCACGAAGGTCCCATCGAAATCACTGGGGTCGTGGCAGCGGACGACCCGCTTCTTGACGACCTTGAATTCGACCTGGCAGAGCCGGTGCGGGTCCGTGGGCGCCTGACGGACAGCGGCCCCGGGCGGTATTACTGGCACGGTGAGCTGGGGACCGAGGTCGCGGCCAGGTGCCGCCGCTGTCTGGCAGACGTGCCGGTGGAGATCAGTGCCGACGTCCGGGTGCTCTTCACCGACGATAGCGGTGCCGATGATCCTGCGGCCTATATCATTGAGCCGCGGGCGACCGAGCTGGATCTCGGTGAGATGGTACGGGAAGAGCTGATCCTGGCCGTCCCGGAGTTCGTGTTGTGCCGAGAGGAGTGCCGTGGGCTGTGCCCGCGGTGTGGCAAGGACCTGAACGAGGGCCCCTGCACCTGCCGTCCTGAGCTCGATCCACGCTGGGCCGCGCTCGAGGAGCTCAAGCAGCGGTGGTCCAAGAAGAAGGAGTAGTAATGGCTGTTCCCAAGCGTCGAACCTCCAAGAGCCGCAAGCGCAAGCGTCGGACGCACCACAAGGCGCCCGCTGTAGCCATTCAGGCGTGCCCCCGGTGCGGTGATCCACGGCTTCCCCATCGCGTGTGTCCTAGCTGTGGGTTCTACGGGGGCGAGAAGCGTATCGAGGTCGAGGAAGGCTGAGCGTGATCCGGATCGCGTTGGACGCGATGGGGAGTGACGTGGCGCCGGACGTGCCTGTGGCGGGAGCTGTCGCAGCAGTCCGGGAGCTTCCCGCGTCTCACGAGATCCTGCTGGTTGGCCGGCAGGCGGAGGTCCACGAGGCCCTCGCCAAGCACGACATTCCGGCTGATCGCATTCACGTGGTCAATGCCCCTGAGGTGATTGACATGAGTGAGAAGCCGCTTGCCGCCGTCCGCGGCAAGCGGAAGTCCTCGATCAGGGTCGGCGTCGAGCTTCAGAAACGAGGCGAGGCGCACGCGTTCATCTCGGGTGGCAATACGGGTGCGGTCATGGCGGCCTGCACGCTCCTGCTCGGCCTCCACCCTGGTGTGGAGCGGCCTGCCATCGGCACCGTGTTTCCTACCAGAGCCAAGCCGGTGCTGGTGCTGGACGCTGGCGCAAACATCGACTGCAGCCCGCGCGAGCTGCGGGGGTTCGCTCACATTGGCTCCGTCTATGCCAGAGACGTGCTCGGGCGCACGAACCCATCGGTATGCCTGCTCAATATCGGGGAGGAGGAGGAGAAGGGTAACGAGGCGGTGCGCAGCGCCTATGAGCTGCTCAAGAACGATCGTGGCCTTCGATTCGCGGGCAATGTGGAAGGTCGGGACATTCTCAACGGCGAGTGTGATGTGGTGGTGTGCGATGGGTTCGTGGGGAACGTGGTCCTCAAGTTCTACGAGTCGGTGGCCAGACTGTTCAGCGACCTTCTCAAGAACGAGATCGACCCGCGCGTCCTCGAGAGTACTGCGATGAACCGGGTATTCAGGATCCTGGACTACTCCGAATACGGTGGGGCCCCGCTGCTCGGAGTGCGGGGGGTGGCCATTATCTGTCATGGGAACTCACCCGTGCGGGCTATCAAGAACGCCATCGGTGTTGCCGCCCAGGCGGTGGAGAGCCATCTGAGCCAGCATATCGCGGCTGAACTGGCGGGCGACGGGGCGGTGGTGTGAAACGCCCCATCGTCCAGCTCGTCGGCACCGGCCGGTACACACCGTCAAAGATTCTCAGCAACCAAGATCTCGAGCGGATGGTGGAGACGTCCGACGAGTGGATCCGCGAGCGGACTGGAATTCGGGAGCGTCGTATCTCCGAATCCCACGAGACGCTGGCGTACATGTCGAAGGTGGCCTGCGAGCAAGTACTGGAGGTAGCGGGGCTGACGCCCCAGGACGTTGACGCCATCTTGGTCGGTACAGCTACGCCGGACCGGCTGCTTCCGGCGGCCGCCTGTGACCTCCAGGCCGAATTGGGCGCCAAGAACGCAGCGGCGTTCGACCTGGGAGCTGCTTGTAGCGGGTTTCTCTACGGGCTGTCGATCGCGGAGGGACTGGTCGCGAGCGGCTCAGTGCAGAACGCACTGGTGGTTGGCGCGGAGCGACTCTCGAGGATCACGGACTATACCGACCGTGCCACCTGCGTGCTGTTCGGTGACGGCGCAGGTGCGACCCTGGTGCAGCCGGCGGTGGACGGAGACCGGGGGATTCTCTCGACGTACATCAAGTCCGACGGCACTCTGGCGGAATTGCTGTACCGTCCGGGCGGTGGTGCCTTGTGCCCCCCCAGCGAGCAGCTCCTCAACGACCGCAGCTACTTCATCAAGATGGCGGGGCGGGAGGTGTTCAGATCTGCGGTGCGCTCGATGGCGGACGCCTGCGATCAGGCTCTGCAACAGGCTGGTGTGAGCGGAGAGCAGGTGGATGTTCTGATCCCGCACCAGGCAAACATCCGCATCATCGAAGCTACGGCGAAGCACGCCGGCATCCCCATGGACAAGGTGTACGTCAACGTCGATCGGTTCGGGAACACGTCTGCCGCCTCGATCCCCATCGCCCTCGATGAGTGCGTGCGGGCGGGTACGATTCGCTCCGGCTCGCTGGTGCTTCTCGTAGCCTTCGGCGCCGGCTTTACCTGGGCAAGCGTCGTCGTTCGGTGGTGAGTGCTGTGCTCCTGTGCCCCGGCCAGGGCGCACAGCAGGTGGGGATGGGGAAGGATCTCGCCGAGCGGTTCTCGCAGGCGCGAGACGTGTTTGAGGTCGTTGATGAGGCGCTTGGGTTTGCCCTCTCGCGCCTGATGTGGGAGGGGCCCGAGTCAGATCTGACCCTCACCCACAACGCACAACCGGCAATCCTCACCCACTCCCTTGCAGCCTATGCGGTGGTCCGTGACGTGCTCCAACCGGTGGCTGGTGCCGGTCACTCCCTCGGCGAGTACAGTGCCTATGTCGCTGCCGGCACCTTCGCCCTCACTGACGCGGCGCGGCTAGTGCGGCGCCGCGGGGAGTTGATGTACCAGGCCGGACGGCAGCGGTCGGGCTCCATGGCAGCCGTCATCGGGCTCCCGGCGGAACGAGTGGTCGATGCCTGTCGGGAGGCGAGTGGGGACGGTGCGGTGGTGGTGGCGGCGAACCTCAACGCCCCGGACCAGGTCGTGATCTCGGGAGATCCGGCTGCTGTGGAGCGGGCTGGAACTCGCCTCAAGGAGGTCGGTGCCAAGCGGGTCCTGCCCCTCAAGGTGAGCGGTGCGTTCCACTCTCCCCTCATGGAGCCAGCCGAACTAGGGCTACGGGAAGAGCTGGACCGTGTCGAGTTCGCTAACCCGTCGTTTCCCGTGATTGCGAACGCCACGGCTGAGTTGGTGACCGACGCCTCCACGGCCCGGCGCCTCCTCGGCGAGCAGCTCACGGCACCAGTGAGGTGGGCGGCTTCCATGCAGCGGGCCGCAGAGGAAGCCGGCGCTGGGAGCAGGTTCGTCGAGATCGGGCCGGGGACGGTGCTCACCGGACTGCTGCGGAGAGTGGTGTCCGGTGCGCCGTGCACCCCCCTCGGCACCGCCGACCAAGTGACCCGATTCATGGAGCAGCACGCATGACAGTAGACCTCACAGGCAGGGTGGCGCTCGTGACCGGCGGTGCCCGGGGGATCGGCCACGCCATTGCAGGCCGGCTATTGGAGGCCGGCGCGCACGTGGCGATTAGCGATGTCAAGGGTGCACCCGAGGCGGCTGCGGAACTCTCGGGCAAAGGCAAGACTCACGGTGTCACGGCGAACGTGTCGGATCCCGGGCAGGTGGAGCATTCGGTGATCGAGGTCGAGAAGGAACTCGGCCCGATCGACATCCTGATCAACAATGCCGGGATCACTCGGGACGGCATGCTCGTCCGCATGGGTGATCAGGAGTGGGACAGCGTTCTGGCGGTCAACCTCAAGGCCGCGTTCAGCATGACGAAGCTCGTGGCGCGAGGCATGATGAAACGGCGGTGGGGTCGGATCGTGAACATTGCGAGCGTCGTGGGGCTCACCGGCAATCGTGGCCAGGCAAACTACGCAGCGTCCAAAGCCGGACTCATTGGGTTCACGAAGGCCGTGGCCAAGGAGCTCGCCTCTCGCAATGTGCTGGTAAACGCGGTGGCACCTGGCTTCATCGACACGGCCATGACCAAGGATCTGCCGGACAACGTTCGCGAGGCGTTGATGGGTCAGATTCCCCTCGGACGCCTAGGGAGCCCTGAAGACGTGGCGAAAGCCGTGCTCTTTCTTGTATCGGACCTAGCCGACTACATTACGGGCCAAGTAGTGGTAGTTGACGGCGGCATGGTCATGTAACTCACCGTTCCCCCTTTAGAGGACTGACGATGACGGACATCACCGCACTAGAGGAAAAGGTCAGAGACATCATCGTGGAGGAGCTGGGTGTCGAACGGGACAAGCTCACCGACGACGCCTCCTTCATGGAGGATCTCGGAGCCGACAGCCTGGACACGGTCGAGCTCGTGATGGCCCTGGAGAAGGAGTTCGACATCGACATTCCGGACGAGGAGGCGGAGAAGCTTCGGACCGTGGGTGATGCCATGAAGTATCTCCGCGAGAAGATGGGGCAGTAGCGGTTGCAGCGCAGAGTAGTTGTCACAGGTCTGGGCCTCATCTCGCCGGTCGGGCTGACGGTTCCGGTGACGTGGGAGCGCCTCGTTGCAGGCTGCTCTGGCGCCGCGCCCATTCAGCGGTTCGATCCCGCTGCGCTTGACGTCCGGTTCGCGTGTGAGGTGAAGGGATTTGATCCCCTGAATTACATGGATCGGAAGGAGGTGAAACGAGCCGACCGCTACGTCCACTACGCAGTGGCAGCGGCCCAAGAGGCGCTGGGCGATGCCGGGTTGGATGGGACGCTGCCGGTGCCAGAGCGGACGGGGGTCATTATTGGGAGCGGCATCGGCGGTATCTGGACCTTCGAGGAACAGTGCAAGCTGTATCTCCAGAAGGGGCCAGGCCGTGTGTCTCCCTTCTTCGTCCCCATGTTCATTCCCGACATGGCTTCGGGGATCATCTCGATGCGATACGGGGCGAAGGGACCCAACTACTGCACTGTATCCGCGTGCTCCTCGTCCGCCCACGCTATCGGCGAGTCGTTTCGGCTGATCCAGAGAGGATTGGCCGACATGATGATTGCCGGTGGCGCTGAAGCTGCCGTCACCCCGCTGGCCGTCGCAGGGTTCTCCAACATGAAAGCCCTGTCCCGCCGTAATGACGAGCCCGAGAAGGCTTCACGGCCATTCGACAAGGACCGGGACGGCTTTGTGATTGGGGACGGCGCGGGCGTCCTGATCCTCGAGTCCCTGGAGAGCGCGCTGGACCGCGGTGCCACGATCCGCGGTGAGATTCTCGGCTATGGGATGAGTGCTGATGCCTATCACATGACGCAGCCTGCGCCGGGTGGTGAGGGAGCCAAGCGGGCTATGGTCGAGTGCTTAGAGGACGGGAAACTCCGGCCGACGGATGTTGACTACATCAATTCCCACGGCACGTCCACGCCTCACGGTGATATCGCAGAGACCAAGGCCGTGAAGGACGTATTCGGCGAGCACGCCCACAAGCTGATCTTGGGGTCCACTAAGTCCATGACTGGGCATCTGTTGGGAGCGGCCGGCGCGCTCGAGTTCTCGGTCTGCCTCTTGACGATGGAGGACGGGATCGTCGCACCGACCATCAATCACGAGAATCCCGATCCGGAGTGCGATCTCAATTGCGCACCGAACGTCAAGCTTGAACGAGATGTTGACATCTCGCTGTCCAACTCCTTCGGCTTCGGGGGACACAACGTCACCCTCGCAGTTGGACGCTACCGGGAATGAGTCATGCGTTCCTGATCAACGATCATCGGCTCCAGCCCATCGCCGAGAAGGTGGAAGCCGGCGAGCGACTCACCCCCGAAGAGGGGGTGTTGCTCTTCGAGACCTCCGACTTGTTGGGCCTGGGATCGCTGGCGGACTTCGCTAACCGGCGGTTGAATGGCGATCGGGTGTTCTTCTCCGCCAACCAACACATCAATCCCACCAACGTCTGCGTGTTGCGGAACACCTGTGTGTTTTGTTCGTATGCCCGGCTTCCGAAGGAAGACGGTGCGTACACGCGCACCGTCGAAGAGGTGTTTGCCGAGGCCGAGGCGGTGCGGAACAGTCCCATAACAGAATTCCATATTGTCGGCGGGCTGCACCCGAAGCTGCGACTCTCGTACTACAGCGAGATGATCCGGGGACTGAAGGAGCGGCACCCCCATGTGCTCATCAAAGCCCTCACGGCGGTAGAGATCGCCCACCTGGCCCGGCTCGAGAAGATGTCGGTCATCGAGGTGCTCAGGGAACTCAAGGCGGCGGGGCTCACGTCGCTGCCAGGTGGTGGTGCCGAGGTGTTCAGTCCGGCGGTGCGTGCCACGATCGCGGACCGCAAGCTCATCGCCGAGGAGTGGCTGGGCGTCCACCGGGCGGCGCACGAGCTGGGGATTCCGAGCAATTGCACGATGCTCTACGGCCATGTGGAGACGGCCCGAGATCGGATCGACCATCTGACTATGCTGCGGGGCCTGCAGAGCGAGACGGGTGGGTTCCTGAGCCATGTCCCGCTGGCGTACCATCCCGACCACAACGTGTTGGGCGAGGAGCTGGGGAGGCAGGGGACGGCGACCACCGGCTTTGAAGACCTCAAGAATGTCGCTGTGGGCCGGCTCTATCTGGACAACGTCCCGCACCTGAAGACCCACTGGCCAATGGTGACGCCCTTCATCTCACAGGTCGCCCTTGACTTTGGCTGTGATGATGTAGAGGGCACCGTGGTGTACGAGCGGGTCTACCACGAAGCTGGCGCGCGGACGCCGATGATGCTGTCGTACAGCGAACTGGTGCGACTGATCAAAGGTGCTGGGAAAGAGCCAGTGGAGCGGAACTCCCTCTACGAGACCGTTCGCAGCTTTGGTCCGGACGATCCGATGTTTCGTCCCGAGGAAGGCTCGGCGATGGGTGCGGCGGCGGGTGAAGAACTCGTGCAATTGGTGGGGGCGGGGAGGGCGTGATGCGACTTGGCCGCATCGGCTACATCAACTGCTACCCCGTCTATGGTGCCATCGATCGGGGCATCGTGACGGCCGGCGCGGAGCTCGTGACGGGTACTCCCACTGAGCTCAACGGTCTGCTGGCGGCGGGAGAGCTCGATAGCTCCGTGGTTTCGGCGGTGGAGTATGCCCGAAACTTGGACGCCTACAATCTGCTCCCGGATCTCGCCGTCTCCTGCGACGGTCCGGTTCGGAGCGTGGCGCTTTTCAGCAAGCGCGCCGTCGAGGACTTGGATGGCGCCACGGTGCTCGTGTCCGCCTCTTCCCGTACGTCCGTCCATCTGCTCGATCTCCTTTGTGGGGAAGTCTGGCAGGTCCAGCCGAAGTTCGTCGAGGCCCGAACCGAGGCTGAGGATATCGAGAGTCTCGGTGCACTGCCACACGAAGCAGTGATGGTGATTGGGGATGCGGCGCTCCTGTTGGCAGCACGGGGCACATACCGCTACCGATACGATCTCGGTGAAGCCTGGAAGGAGTGGACCGGACTGCCGTTCGTGTTCGCGGTGTGGGCGGCACGTCGCGAGGCGGATCGCGCCGGCGTGGGTGCGGTGCACCGGGCGCTGCTGGCCTCGCGGGATTGGGGACTCAGTCACTTGGACCGCCTGGCACACGAAGCGTCACGTGAGACCGGCATCTCGCTGGCGACTTGTACCGAGTACCTCAGTGGGCTCGACTACGCACTCTCGTATCGCCATTTGGAAGGCCTCACCTCGTTCTTCCGCCGCCTCGCCGCGCGAGGGATGGTACGGGAGGGGACGTTGCGATTCCTGTCTGTGGCGTGAGATGGGGAGCGGGGAGCAGGGAACCGGGGGACGGGGGGAAACAAGAAGCTGTTGACTGCTAGCTGCTAGCTGCTAATTGCCGTCGCAAGGCTGAAGGCTGAAGATCGAAGGCCAGAGAATGATCGACCGTCACTCCCCTAAGTTCCGCGAGTACCTCGAACTGTACGAGGGTGCTCCGCTCCTCGAGCTGGGCTCGATGGCGGACCATGTGCGGCGTGCACTCCACCCAGGGGACGTGGTGACCTACATCGTGGACCGAAACATCAACTATACGAATGTGTGCGTTGCCGACTGCAAGTTTTGCGCGTTCTACCGGCGGCCCAAGCACGACGAGGGGTACGTGCTGTCGTTCGAGGAGATCGGGCAAAAGATCGACGAGGCCAAGGAACTTGGCGCGGTCCAGATCCTCATTCAAGGCGGCCACAACCCGTACATCCCGTTCGAGTGGTACCTCGACCTCATGCGGTACATCAAGCAGCACCACCCGATCCACATCCACGGGTTCTCGCCTTCGGAAGTCGATTTCTTCTCGAGCCGGTTCCGCACGAGTGCCGAGGACGTGATCCGGCAGCTTCAAGCAGCCGGCCTCGATTCTATCCCAGGTGGTGGCGGCGAGATACTGGTGCAGGAGATCCGCGACCGCGTGGCGCGGAAGAAGGCCGGTGCCGATCGGTGGCTGGAGATCATGGAGACTGCCCACCGTCTCGGCATGAAGACTTCGGTGAGCATGATGTACGGCCTCGGCGAAACGCTGGCGGATCGCATCGAGCACCTGATGCGGGTGCGAGAAGCTCAGGCGCGGACTGGTGGCTTCACCGCGTTCATCGCCTGGCCCTTGCAACCCGAGCATACGGAGATGGAGGGAACACCCAAGACGGACGCGGTGACCTACCTTCGCACCATGGCCATCGCCCGGATCATTCTGGATAACGTGCCGAACCTCCAGGCATCATGGGTCACGATGGGGCTGAAGATTGGGCAGATCGCCTTGCGGTTCGGGTGTAATGACTTCGGGTCGCTCATGATCGAGGAGAACGTGGTCTCAGCGGCGGGCACCACCCACCGCGCGACCCTGGAGGAGATGGAGCGCCACATTCGTGACGCGGGGTTCACCCCGCGGCGCCGGCGACAGGACTACTCCATTATCATGGAAGAAGCGGCAGCGTAACAGCCATGGCGAAGAAAGACATCCTGATCATTGCCGGGTCGGAGAGCGACCGGGGGCGGGTGGAGGCGGCGTTCAAGGTGCTCGACGAGGCGGGTGTGGGCTACGACTTCGTAGTCTCGTCGGCCCACCGCGACCCCGAGCAGACTGCGCAGCTCGCCAAGGGGGCGAAGGGCAAGGGCTACCGCGTGATCATTGCAGCGGCGGGGCTGGCGGCGGCGCTTCCCGGCGCGGTCGCGTCCCTGACCGAGCTACCGGTAGTGGGGCTCCCGCTGGACGTGGGACCGTTGCACGGCGTGGATGCGCTATACGCCATCACCCAGCTGCCACCGGGATGCCCCGTGGCCACGGTTGGGATCGGCAATGCCAAGAACGCGGCGCTGTTGGCGCTGCGGATTCTCCAGGTCTCTAAGAGCTGAGGGCCCGGTCGAACTCCATGCACACCGCCAAGCGTACACAGACCTTCACCGAGTCGGTGATCCGTGGGATGACCCGGCTCGCCAACGAGCACGGTGCCATCAACCTGGCGCAGGGGTTTCCGGACTTCCCTGCGCCCGAGGTGATCAAGGAAGCGGCACAGCGCGCGATACGCGACGACGTGAACCAGTACGCGATCACGTGGGGAGCAAAGCGGTTGCGCGATGCCCTGGCGCAGCGCTACGGCGACTGGTACAGCATGGCGGTGGACCCGGAGACCGAGGTCACGATCACGTGCGGCGCCACAGAGGCGATGGCCACTACGCTCATGTCCATCGTCGACCCGGGCGACGAGGTGATCGTGTTCGAGCCCTACTACGAGAACTATGGACCGGACGCGATCCTGTGCGACGCGGCACCGGTCTACGTGCCCCTGCCTGTGACGGGACGCATCGACCTGGACCGGCTGGCCGCAGCGTTTACCGAGCGGACCCGGGCCATCATCGTGAATACGCCCAACAACCCGACCGGTCGTGTATTCACCCGCGAGGAGCTCCAGGGGATCGCCGAGCTGTGCCGTAAGTATGATGCGTACGCCGTAACCGACGAGATCTATGAGCACATCTACTACAAGGGCAGGCACATCCCCATCGCCACCTTGCCCGGGATGCGTCTGCGCACCATTACCATCAGCGGCGCGTCCAAGACGTTCAGTGTGACGGGCTGGCGCATCGGGTCGATCGTGGCGCCGGCCGAGCTCACCGGTGCGATCCGCAAGGTGCACGACTTCCTAACCGTGGGAGCGCCGGCGCCGCTGCAGGAAGCCATAGCCGCGGGGCTTGAGACGCTCGGTCCCGACTACTACGACAACCTCGCCGACGAGTACCGCGAGCGCCGCAACATGCTGTGCCGCGGGCTGCTCGACGCAGGGTTCAAGCTGGAGCCGCCCGAGGGCTCGTACTACGTGCTCGCTGACTTCTCGGGGATCAGCGACCAGCCAGACGACCAGTTCGCGGCATGGCTGACGACAGAAATGGGTGTGGCGACGGTGCCCGGCTCCAGCTTCTTCAGCGACTCGGAGCAGGGTCGCAACCTCGTGCGGTTCGCGTTCTGCAAGCAGCTCGACACGCTGCGCGAGGCAGTGAACCGCCTGCGGTCGATGGGTTTGGGGCGGTAGGGCGGGTTCTGCCTTCGTCCCGCCTACCCGTCGTCTAGCAGCGCCTCCACCTCCTCCCGTCCCTCGAGTAGCCGCTCCACCGCCTCGGAGACGTCCTTCGCCGAGGCGAGGTCGCGCGTGATACTCTCCACGTTGCCCTTGCCGGCATGCATGCGCAGCAGCCCGAGACGGATCGTCTCCAGGGCGGCCACGGTGTCCGACAAGCGCTGCTGTGCCCTGTCGCGGGTTTCGGTCAAGTCCCGGAGCAGGGTGTCCTTGCGCTGCGCCATGCTCGTGTGAGCGTCACCCACTCCGGAGGCCAGCAGCCGGCTGATGGCGTGCTCGCCGGTCACGTTTGAGATCATGGCGTTCAGGTCCTCGACGCGCATCCGCATCTTGCGCGCGTCGTTCTCCAGGCGGCGGACCACGTTGGGGAGATCGAGCAAGCTCTTGCGGGTGTCCCGCGGTAGCTCCTCGAACAGGCGGTCGGCCGCCATCCCGATAGCGAGCTCGGTGCGCCGGTAGCCGCCGGCGTCGGCCGGCGCCGCCGGCTTGAGCCCCAGCCCGGCAAGCTTGAACAGCCAGCCGCCGATCCGCGAGTTCCACACTTTGAGGCGACGCTTCGCGGCGCTGTCGGTGCGCCGCTCGTAGCGGTTGGCGGCGAGCAGACCCGCACCCACTGCGGTAGGGATGGACAGTGCCAGGATCCCGTACGCGGGAATCCAGCCGGGCTCCACGGCCAGCGCGGCGAGCCCCACTGCGAACCCACCGACGCCACCGAACGTTACCAGCCGCGCCACCCGCTCGATCAGCGTCGGCTTGCGGCCGTACTCGAAGGCGAGTTCCTCGCGGCGGCGCTCGAAGTCGGTCTTCAGCGCCATGCGCGCCTCCTCCGGCCCATAGCCCGACTTGAGCAGCCGCCGGGCCATGTGTCCCATGATCCCCAGCGGTGCCACGGCGAACGCCGCCATGATCGAGGTCAAGACGGCGATGGCCGAAAGGTCTCCTCCCACGACGGCGCCAATGAGTGAGGGAAACAGGAGGAAGAGGAACAGGACCAGGACGCCCGAGGCCCGGAACGACTCGCGGTTCTGCTTCACGAAGACGCGGAGCGGCACGGGCAGCTCCCGCCTGAGCTCGAGTGACTGTCCCAGCGCCTCGGCGAGCTCCTCGCCATGGGCGAAGCGGTGGGCCGGCTCCTTGACGAGGCAGCGGTCGATGGCCCGCGCCAGGCGCCCCGGAGCCTCGGGCGCGACAGACCCCACCGGTGGGGCGGGTTGAGTGATGTGCTTCGCCAGCACCGCGGAGACCGTAGGGCCCTCGAACGGCAGCGAGCCGGTGAGCACGTAGTAGCCCAGCACGCCGAGGGAGTACATGTCGCTGCGCTCGTCCACGGGCTCGCCGCTGGCCTGCTCCGGGCTCATGTACTCGGCGGTGCCCACCACCTCCCCGCGGGTGGTGACCCCCGACTCCTCTCGCACGTGGGCGATGCCGAAGTCGGTGACCAGAGCACGCCCCGATCCCTCCTCCAGGAGGATGTTGTCCGGCTTGATGTCCCGGTGCACCACGCCCTGGGCGTGGGCGTAGGCCAGCGCCCACGCTATCTCACGCAGGATGCGCGCCCCCTCGGACGCTGGCAGGGGACCGCGGCGCCGAACGCGCTGGCCCAGTGTCTCGCCATCGATGTGTGCCATGGCGAAGAAGACGAACTCGTGAACCTCGTCCACCGCGAAGATGGGGACGATGTTGGGGTGGGACAGCTTGGCCGCCGTACGCGCTTCGTGCAGGAACCGCTCGCGTAGAGCCGGCCGCGCCGCGTACTCGGGTGGCAGGAGCTTGAGGGCCACCGGGCGGTCGAGGCGCACCTCGCGGGCGAGATATACGATGCCCATCCCGCCCCGGCCCAGCTCTCGCTCGATGGAGTACCGACCGGCCACCGCTTCCTGAAGCGCGAGGAATTCTTGGTCCGGCTCCTGTGGCATGTCGTGACGATGGGGTGGGGAGCGGGTTGGTGCAAGGGCGGTGTCGCTCACCGCCCTACCGCCCTAAGGCCTTCCACCCTATCATGCTGCCATGCGCCAACGCTTCGGAATCGGTTTCGACTCGCACACGTTCGTCGAGAAGCGCCCGCTGATCTTGGGGGGCGTGAAGATCAAGCACCCCAAGGGCCTCAAGGGCCACTCCGACGGCGACGCGGTCGCCCACGCGATCATCGACGCCCTCCTCGGTGCCGCCGCCATGGGGGACGTCGGCCGGCTCTTTCCCGACACCGATGAGCGGTGGAAGGGAGCCGACTCGATGCAGCTACTGCTGGAGGTGCGGCGCCGCGTCCTCGCGGCCAGCTACACCATCGTGAACGTGGACGCCACGGTCATCACCGAGGCGCCCAAGCTCGCGCCCCACATCGACGAGATGCGCGACAACGTTGCCCGAGCCCTCGGGTTGCCCATCACTGCGGTCTCGATCAAGGCCAAGACCAACGAGAAGATGGACTCAGTAGGGCGGGGCAAGGGCCTCCAGGTGCTCGCGGTCGCGTCCCTGGGAGGCGCGTAACCTGTTCGCCCAGGTGCTGCAGTGGCTGCTGAGCCTGCCCGACGCTTGGGTGTACTGGGCCATCGGAACCCTCGCCGCAGTGGAGAACATCTTCCCGCCGGTCCCGGCGGACACCGCGGCGGCACTGGGAGCGTACCTCTCCCAGCGGGGCACCATCTCGGCGAACGCCGTCTTCGGCATCACCTGGACCGCCAACGTAGGCGGGGCCGTGGCAGTGTACCTGGCGGGTCGCACGCTGGGCCGGCAGTTCTTCACTGGTCGGCTCGGGCGGCGACTGTTCAAGCCCAAGCGGCTGCGCCGCATGGAGCGACTGTACGAGCGCTACGGTGCCTGGGGGATCTTCCTCAGCAGGTTCGTGCCGGGCGTGCGCGTGATCGTGCCGGCGTTCGCCGGAGTCGCGCACCTGAGCTGGCCCAAGGCGGTGATCCCGATGGCTCTGGCATCGGGCATCTGGTACGCCACGCTCGTGTTCACGGTGTCCCGCATGGCAGGTCAGCTGGAGGACGTGGCGCGCATCTTGGCCGGGCTCAACTGGGGCATCCTGGTGGTGGCGCTGCTGTTCGTGGGATTCGCGGTGTGGGTGATCGTCGCCGGGCGCCGCCACTGGCACACCGGCGAGCATGTGACACCGACGGAGCGGGAGTGACGTGAGCACCGCGCTGCAGGCCGACCTCGATCGCGCGTACTGGGTGGAGGGGTTCCAGGACTACCTGGCGCTGGAGAGCGGGAACAGCCCGCACACCGTGGACAACTACACGCGCGACGTGCGGCGGCTCGCGGCGTACGCCGTCTCGCGCGGGGCCGGCGAGCCGAGCCAGATCACGTCGCGGCTGCTGCGCGAGTTCGTCTATCACCTGAAGGATCTCGGGCTGGCGCCCGCCAGCATCCGGCGGCAGATCTCATCCGCCCGCACCTACTTCCGCTTCCTGGTAGCCGAGGGACACGCGGCGCGCGATCCCAGCGACCGCCTGGAGCTGCCCAAGACATGGCGCCGGCTGCCCGAGGTGCTCTCCCACGAGGAGCTCGAGGCGCTGCTCGCGGCGCCCAACCCCGATGAAGCGCTGGCGTGGCGGGACCGCGCGTTGCTCGAGGTGGCCTACGCCACCGGCGTGCGGGTGTCCGAGCTCGTGTCGCTGGGCCTCCAGGACATCTGGTACGACGACGCCCTCGTGCGGGTGCTGGGGAAGGGGGGCAAGGAGCGACTCGTGCCGATCGGACGCCGGGCGCTAGGGGCGGCGGCACTCTACGCGCGCGAGATCCGTCCCACGCTCGACCGCGGAGAGACCAGAGGCCGCTTCTTTCTCAACGCCCGCGGCCGTCCCCTCACGCGGGTGGGCGCCTGGGGCATCATCAAGCGGTGCGCCGAGCGGGCCGACCTTAGGAAACGCGTCACCCCGCACACGCTGCGACACACCTTCGCCACGCACCTGCTAGAGGGCGGCGCGGACCTTCGCGCGGTTCAGGAGATGCTGGGGCACGCCGACCTCTCCACCACACAGATCTACACCCACGTGGACCGCGAGTACCTGCGCAGTGTGCACAAGACCTTCCACCCCCGTGCGTGATGATCTTCGTCCTCGACAACTACGACTCGTTCACCTACAACCTGGTCCAGTACCTAGGTGAGCTAGGAGCCAACCCGGTGGTGCGGCGCAACGACGAGACCACCGTGGAAGAGATTGAGGCTCTTGGGCCGGAGGGCATCGTGATCTCGCCGGGACCAGGACGCCCCGAGGATGCGGGGATCAGCGTGCCGCTCATCCGGGCCGCGGCCGACCGCACGCCGATTCTGGGCGTCTGCCTCGGACACCAGGCCATCGGGGAGGCGTTCGGTGGGAGCATCGTGGCGGCCGGCAGGCTGATGCACGGCAAGACCTCGCCGGTGGCGCACACCGGCGCCGGCATTTTCCAGGGCCTTGTCTCGCCGCTCACCGCTATGCGGTATCACTCGTTGGTGGTGCAGCGTGACGGCCTCCCAGCCGAGCTCGAGGTGACCGCTTGGACGGCGGACCGGCCGAGAGGGGAGGAGATCATGGGGCTGGAGCACCGTGAGCTACCCGTCTACGGAGTGCAGTTTCATCCCGAGTCGATCGGCACCGAGGCCGGGAAGCGCATAGTGGAGAACTTCCTGGGGATCGTGGCAGGCGAAACGGGAAGGGGGAAGCGGGAAGCGTACGGCATGCCGTAGTACCCTTCCCACTTCCCGCTTCCGGCTTCCCGTCCCACCACGGCCGCAAGTCTAACTCATTGCTGTGTAATAGCTTAGGCAGTCCGCCACTGGCGGTCTGCGTCCTGGCACGACTTTTGACAGCGCCCCCGGGGCGGTGTTACCTTTCGCCGTGCAACTCCTTTGTGTGATCCCGGCCCGCCTCGGTTCGACGCGACTTCCCCACAAGCCTCTTCGTCTCCTCTCCGGTGAGCCACTGGTGCGCCTCGTGGCCAGGCGGGCGCTGGAGCTCGGTCTGGCCGACGCTCTGGTGGTCGCGACCGACGATCAGCGGGTGGTAGACGCCGTGGCCCCGCTGGGGATCGAAGGCATCTTGACCGACCCGGATCTCCGCTCCGGCACCGAGCGCGTGGCAGAGGTAGCCCGAATGAAGCGTTTTGCCAGCGTCGATGCGGTGCTCAATGTCCAGGGTGACGAGCCGTTCTTCCCGTTGGAGGCTGCTCGGGGAGCGGTGCGGCGGGTGGCCGACGGCGATCCGATCGGGACGGCCGCGGCACCTCTCGAGGCGGAGGATGTCACGAGCTTGGACCGGGTCAAGGTGGTGGTGGACGGCACGGGCCACGCCCTCCGCTTCTCGCGCGCGCTTCCCGCGTCGGGCGCCTGGGCCTGCGAGGTTGAGGTACGACACCACATCGGCATATATGCTTATGAGAGGCGGGCGCTCCTGCGCTGGGCCAGTCTGCCCCAGGCGCCAGAGGAGCTCGCCGAGGGGCTGGAGCAGGTACGGCCGCTGGCGCACGGCATTCCCGTCGGGGTGGAGACGATCGATGCGCCGGCGCCGCCGAGCGTGGACACACCGGAGGACCTGACTGCGGCGGAACGCTACGCGGACACGATGAGCCAGAGGGTGGGTCGATGAGCACGAAGTACATCTTCATCACCGGCGGCGTGGTCTCCTCGCTGGGGAAGGGCATCGCCGCCGCTTCACTGGGGCGACTCCTCAAGGAGCGGGGGCTCAGGGTAACGATCCAGAAGTTCGATCCATACATCAACGTGGATCCGGGCACGATGTCGCCGTATCAGCACGGCGAGGTCTACGTGACCGACGACGGGGCGGAGACGGACCTCGACCTGGGGCACTACGAGCGGTTCATCGAGCGCTCCCTCGCCCAGGTGAACAACGTGACCACGGGGCGCGTGTACCTATCGGTCATCACCAAGGAGCGGCGCGGCGAGTTCCTCGGTGGCACTGTGCAGGTGATCCCCCACATCACCGACGAGATCAAGTCGGCGATCCGGCGGCTCGCGCCCGAGCACGACGTCGTGATCACGGAGATCGGCGGCACGGTGGGTGACATCGAGTCACTGCCGTTCCTCGAGGCGATCCGGCAGTTCCGTCAGGAGGTTGGCCGGGACAACGCCTTCTTCATCCACCTCACGCTGGTGCCCTACATCGCCGCCTCGGGGGAGCTCAAGACCAAGCCGACCCAGCACTCGGTGCGGGAGCTCATGGAGATCGGGATCCAGCCCGACGCGCTCATCTGCCGCAGCGACCGTCCGCTGTCCGAATCAATCAAGCGCAAGATCGCCCTGTTCTGCAACGTGGATCACGACTTCGTGGTCGAGAGCCACGACGTCGAGACCATCTATCAGATTCCATTGCTGTTCCACCAGCAGAAATTCGACAAGCTGGTGTGCGATAGGCTCGGCCTCGACGTGAAGGACCCCGACCTCAGGCCGTGGGGGGCGATGGTCAAGAAGATCCTCGAGCCGGGCGACCGCGTGCGGATAGCGATCGTCGGCAAGTACACCGAGCTCACCGACGCTTACAAGTCGATCCACGAGGCGCTGATCCACGGCGGTGCCGCCAATGACGTGGGCGTCGATCTGGAGTGGGTCGCCAGCGATCGGTTTACGGACCAGGAGGCTGCCGGGCGGCTGCTGGGCAACTACCACGCACTGCTCGTGCCGGGCGGCTTCGGAGAGCGCGGCATCGAGGGGATGGTGGAGGCGGTGCGCTGGGCGCGCGAGCACGACCTGCCGTTCTTCGGCATCTGTCTGGGGCTCCAGGTGGCGATGATCGAGTTCGCCCGCAACGTGTGCCAGCTGCCGGAGGCCAACTCCAGCGAGTTCCAGGCGGAGTGCGAGAATCCGGTGATCTCGCTCATGGATTCGCAGCGCAACGTCGAGGACATGGGGGGTACCATGCGGCTCGGAGCGTACCCCTGCCGCTTGCGGCCCGGCTCTCGAGCGGCCCAGATCTACGGCAGCGAGGAGGTCAGCGAACGGCACCGTCACCGCTACGAAGTGAACAACGCGTACCGCGACGTCCTGGCCGAGTATGGGATGCGTTGCACTGGGCTCGCGCCCGACGGCTCGCTGGTGGAGATAATCGAGCTGCCCGATCACGCGTGGTTCATCGGCTGTCAGTTCCATCCCGAGCTGAAATCGCGGCCGATGCATGCGCATCCGCTGTT